>Ga0137375_10002580_pt1 | contig 21279 bp, 17 predicted proteins | sample SagtaG_24_FD_104936 | JGI IMG/M metagenome (GOLD analysis project Ga0137375, IMG submission 104936) | Vadose zone soil microbial communities from Sagehorn Ranch, Mendocino, California, USA - Sage1_R_113_16 metaG | ecosystem: Environmental > Terrestrial > Soil > Vadose zone | place: USA...
CCCCACCCGCCCGGGCCGGCTTCGCCGGCCGGGTCACCCTCCCCGGCGAGCCGGGAGGGGAACTGGGGATTCTCCACGCGCGCCCTGCACATCGGCCAGGGGCCTGACCCCGCGACCGGCGCCGTCGTCCAGCCGATCCACATGGCGACCACCTTCGCCCAGCAGGGCGTGGGCAAGCACAAGGGCTTCGAGTACGGACGCTCTGGCAATCCGACGCGCAACGCGCTCGAGGAATGCCTCGCCGCGCTAGAGGACGCCAAGCACGGCCTGGCCTTCTCCTCAGGACTGGGCGCCGAGACCACCCTGATGCTGCTGCTCAACCCGGGCGACCACGTCGTCTACATGGAGGACGTGTACGGCGGGACGTTCCGCCTGTTCGACAAGGTGCTCAAACGCTACGGCCTCACGTTCACCGGCGTCGACGCGAGTGATGTCGACAAGGTCGAGTCCGCAATGACCGACCGCACGAAGATGGTCTGGCTCGAGTCGCCGACCAACCCGCTGCTGCGTATCGTCGACATCGACGCCGTGAGCGAGATCGCGCACAGCCGCGGCGCGATGGTTTGCGTCGACAACACGTTCGCCACGCCATACCTGCAGCAGCCGCTGCACCTCGGCGCGGACGTTGTCGTCCACAGCTCGACCAAGTACCTCGGCGGCCACAGCGATGTGGTCGGCGGCGCGATCATGCTCAACGACGACGAGCTGGAGAGGCAGCTGCGCTTCCACCAGAACGCCGTGGGAGCGGTGCCCTCGCCGTTCGACTGCTGGCTCCTGCTGCGCGGGGTGAAGACGCTGGCGCTTCGCGTCGAGCGGCAGAGCGCGAACGCCATGGACCTCGCCACCGCGCTCGCGCGCCACAAGGCCGTGAAGCGTGTCTACTACCCGGGCCTGGACTCGCATCCCAACCGATCCGTCGCCGCCCGCCAGATGCGGATGTTCGGCGGCATGGTCAGCTTCGAGGTGGCCGACGAGGCGACCGCGTTCCGGACGCTGGAGCGGCTGAAGATCTTCGCCCTGGCCGAGTCGCTGGGCGCGGTCGAGTCGCTGGCCGAGCACCCTGCCCGCATGACCCACGCCTCGATCCCGGCCGCCGAGCGGCAGCGTTCCGGGGTGGGGGATGGGCTGATCCGGCTGTCGGTCGGGGTCGAGGACGCCGGCGACCTGATCGCCGACCTGGAGTCGGCCCTGGCCTAGAGGCGCGGCCGAGAAAACCCTCGACGGATCTTCGGCGCCCAATGCGGCCCATCTGCGGGCTCACTTCCTGTGCTGCTCGCTTACGAATCGACGGATGCGCTCGCTGCGCTGCTCGTCGCTTCGCCCGCATCTGGGCCACCTGGATCGCCGAATCTCTCGCCGAGGGTTTCCGGCCGTGCCTCTAGCGGCGGCTCAAAAGCGCCAGGGCGAGGCCTGCCACCACGGCCAGCACCATCAGGGCGCCGCCGAAATAGCCGATCGGCTCGTCCGACGGAGTTTCGGCGGCGGTCAGCGTCACCGGTGAAGGCGATGGGCTGGGCGACGGGCTCGGGGTTGGCGATGGTGACGGGGTCGGCGTTGGGGTCGGGGTTGGCGATGGCGTGGCAGCCACCGTGTAGGACAACGACGCACTCCCCTTGCACGTCGCGGTGATCGTCCACTGGTACGCGATCGAATGCGTGCCGGCAGCGAGCGTCGAGATGGCCAAGACTTCCGTGCGGTTCAGACCGCTACGCGTGTAGGTGCCGTTGTAACGCTTGCCGTCGATCGTGAAGTAGTACGACGCCACAGTCCCCGTGCACGAGGGCGTGAACTTGGCCGTAAAAGTGACCTTCTGCCCGACGGTGGAGCTCGTGGGCGAGGCGGTAAGGGTCGTCGTGCTTGCGTGGACGGTCGTCACCGTGCCGAGGGCGAGCACCAGCACCAGGATCGCTTTCCGCATCGCGAGCGCGATTATCTCTGCTTGGACCCGGAAATTCGCTCTGTAACGTTTCCGCGTGCTCATGCGCGTTCTAGCGGCCTGGCGCGGATCGCGCTCGTCCACGACATCGCGGGGATGGCCGGCCACGACGTCGACCACATCTGCCCGACTTCGGCGCCAGGTTGACCTTCACCGTGCGCTGTCGTCACACTCACCGACGTGTCCGTCGCCGCGCCGGGGCCGCGCACCGGGTCGCAGCCAAAGGGTGAGCCGTGCGCCGTCACGGTGGTGGTCGCGGCTCGGGATGAAGAGGGGTTCATCGAAGCGTGCGTACGCTCGCTTCTCGACCAGGACGAGCCGCCCGGGGGATTCGAGCTCATCGTCGCCGAGGGTCGAAGTGACGACGGAACGAGGGCGATTCTCGAGCGACTCGGTGCTGCCGAGCCCCGGCTGAAGGTCCTGACCAACGAGCGGAGGATCGCCCCCGCCGCCTGGAACGTGGCGATCCGGCAGGCCCGTGGACGGTACATCGCGATCATGGGCGCGCACGCGAGGTACCCGAAGGATTACGTGACGCGATGCTTTGAGATTGCCGAGCGTACGAAGGCCGACAACGTCGGCGGTCCCGCGATCGCCGAAGCAGACGGCTACCTGCAGCGATCGAATGCCGCGTCCCACCACAGCCCGTTCTCGGTGGGCGGTGCGAGCTGGCATTCCCTCGATTACGAAGGCAAGGCGAGAACCGTCTTCGGCGGCTTCTACCGCCGCGACGTGTTCGATCGGATCGGCCTTTTCGACGAGGACCTGGTCCGTGACTCCGACGCCGAGTTCAACTTCCGGCTCGAGCGCGCGGGCGGGACCATCTGGCAGTCGCCTCTGATCCGTTCGTGGTACAAGCCTCGGCGCACCCTCGGCGCGCTCTTCCGGCAGTACCGGCAGTACGGGTACTGGAAGGTCCGGATCATGCAGAAGCACGGAACGACGCCGGCGGTCCGCCAGTACGTCCCCGCGGTGTTCGTCAGCGGGCTTGCGGTCCTGGTCGCCCTGGCCGTGGTCAGCGGGATCGCGGCGTTCGCGTCACCCCTGGCCGCCTTGAGCCGAGACGCGCTCCTGGTGGTCACCGGCAGCTATGTGCTTGTGCTCCTGATCGCGTCGGTGACGACTGCGGCGCGCCACGGATGGGATCTGATGCCGATCCTGCCCCTGACGTTTGCGAGCTACCACTTCGGCTACGGCATCGGGTTTCTAAACGGCGTCCTCGACTTCGTGGTCCGCAAACGCAAGGACCCGCGGCCCGCGATGACCGAGCTGACTCGCTAAGTGGTGGGAACTCCGATCGCGAGGTAGGTCGCCCCCGCCTCGCGAACCGCGTCGGGATCCAGGGAACCGCGCCCGTCGAGCACGACCGCAAGCCGCTTGAACCGGCCCCAGTCTATGTCCCGAAACTCCCGGTGCCAGGCCTGCACGACCACCGCATCCACGTCGGTGGCGGCATCCGACTTCAAGTCGACGACGTGGGCCTCAAGACCTTCAAGCTCTTCCGGCTCGAAATGAGGATCGTGCAGGAGGACGGTCGCACCAGCCTGGCGGAGTAGCTCGACCAGGGGAAACACTGTCGAGAAGGCGAGCTCCTTGACATCTTCGCGGTACGCGGCGCCCAGCACCAGCACGCGCCGTGCACGCAGACCGCCAAGGGTCTCCGCCAGCTGACCGATCCCGACCTCCGCCATCCGATCGTTGGTCTGGCGCCCGTCGCGCACGAGGCTGAGCTCGCCGTCGGTCGCGTCGCCAAGGAGGAAGTGCGGATACACGGGGATGCAGTGACCGCCGACGCCCAGGCTCGGCCGGTGGATGTGCGAGAACGGCTGTGAGTTGGCGGCCTTGAACGCGTCGGTGACGTTGACGTCCCGGCTCGCGCCGTACATGGCGAGCTGGTTGGCCAGCGCGATGTTGACGTCGCGATACGTCGTCTCGGCCAGCTTGGCGAATTCCGCCGTCTCCGTGTTTGCGACGGGCCACACCTCGGCGTCGAGAACAGAGCGGTAGAACTCGACCGCCTTCTCGGTACTCGGGCGATCGATACCTCCCACGATCTTCGGGTACTGGCGCAGGTCTTCGAAGATGCGACCCGCGTAGAGGCGCTCAGGGCTGAACGCGAGGTAGAAGTCCTTGCCGGCCTGAAGGTCGGACGCCTCCTCGAGCATGGGGCCCAGACGCTGCCTTGTCGTGCCCACAGGAAGTGTCGTCTCGTAGACGACCAGCGCGCCGCGCTGCAGGCCGGCGCCCACCGCGCGCGTGGCGGCGTCGATGTTCCGGTAGTCCATCGCGTGGTCCGGACCGACGACGAGGGGGACGATGACGACCACGACGTCGGCACGCTTGGCCGCCGATGCCGTGTCGAGTGTCGCGCTCAAGACGCCCCGGCTGACTGCGCCCGCGACTGCGTCTTCTAGACCGGCCTCTTCATGGATGTGGGACTGACCCGCGTTGATGGTCTCCACCACATGAGCGAGCACATCGCAACCGATCACATTCATGTCCTTGCTTGCGTACTGCGCCGCCAGCGGCAAGCCGATCTTGCCGAGGCCGACCACGGCCACCGTCTTCACAGACCGCAGCATAGCGACGCAATGCAAGTGTCCGTGAAGCCTCCACATTCACAATGTGTGGCAAGCTGGAGCCGCCAATGAGCCCGGAACGCCGATGCATCTTCTACCGGCCCTCCCCACTCGACGAGGATTCGCGCTCTGGTTCGGGCATGCGGCCGGCGAGCATGCTGCGCGCGTTCAGGCAGCTTGGTTACGAGGTCGACGTGGTCGCAGGTCGGGCAGTCGACCGAAGGAAGCTGGCGCACAACGTGCGCAGCAAGCTGAACTCAGGGGTGCGCTACGAGTTCCTCTATGCGGAGCCGCCCACGACCCCAACTCTGCTGACGGAGCCGCACCACATACCGACCCATCCCCTGATGGACTATATGCTGCTGCTCGCCTGTCGCTCGCATCGTGTGCCGGTGGTGCTGTTCTACTGCGACGTGCACTGGCGGCTTCCGCATTATCGCCGGCGGGTCGGGTGGCTCAAATACCTTGCGCTTCTGCCGTTCTTCCACCTGGACCTGCTCGCGTATCGCGGGTTGGTCGATGCGCTGCTCGTGCCCGACGCCCGGATGCTGCGGCGAATCGCGTCGTGGGCCCCGCGCAAGCCGCATTGGACTTCGATGCCGGGTTTTGATGACGGCGAGGCGCTGCACGACCGTCATGATGTGGCCGGAGCGCCGCTGCGCGTGTTGTACGTCGGCGGTGTGGAGCCGCCGGTCTACGACCTCATCCCGCTCCTGCGGGCATCGGCGTGGGCCGTTGCGCACGGAGCGGACCACACCGTCACGATCTGCAGCCGGGAGCCGGAGTGGATTCGGGGCGGGGGCCGGTATGCGAAGTACATGTCAGCGCACGTCAAGGTCGTTCACAACAAGACGCGCGCCGAACTCCTCAACCTTTACGCCGCCCACGACGTCTCGGTGATGCCCTACGGAACCCTGAACTCGGACTGGGCGATGCCGATCAAGTTTGCGGAAGCGATCGGCATGGGGTTGCCGGTCCTTGCCGGCAGGGGCACGGCGGTGGGTGGCATCGTCGAGCAGGAAGGCATCGGGTGGGTCGTCGGCGAGGCCGAAACCGACCTCGCCGATCTCCTGCGACGGGTGGATGCCGCCGAGCTGGAACGCGCGCGAGCAGCCGTGAGGCGGCTGCGGCCGACCTACTCCTGGGTCGAACGCGCCCTCGAAATAGTTGCGATCGCGGAGGCGGTGCGGGGGGGCGGGCTAGCGTCCCTTCCGGCTGAGCAGCGTGCCGAAGGTGCTGAAAAGGATCTGCATGTCGAGGCGAAGTGAGCGGTTCTTGATGTAGAAGAGGTCGTACTCGAGCTTGCGAGTGATCTCCGGCAACGTGCTCGCGTAGCCACCTCTGATCTGCGCCCAACCGGTGAGACCTGGTTTGACCAGCAATCGTGAACGGAAATGGGGAACCTTGGCCTCGAGGTCGCTGACAAACTCCGGACGTTCGGGCCGCGGTCCTATGAAGCTCATTTCTCCGCGGATGATGTTCAGCAGCTGCGGGAATTCGTCCAGCCTGACGGTGCGCAGGAAGCGTCCGACCCGCGTGATCCGCGGATCGTGCGCCGATGTGTACCGGGCGCCGCCAGCCTCCGCGTCGACTGTCATCGTCCTTAGCTTGAGGAGGCTGAACTCGTGCCCGCCCTCGCCAACGCGGCGCTGCGTGAGCAGGACCGGGCCGCGCGAATCCACCTTGATAAGGGCCGCGAGCAACGGGACCAGGACCAGGAACGGGATGCCCAGGACAACGGCGAGGAGTAGGTCCGTCAGCCGCCTTGCCGCCGCATATGGCCTCCTCCAGACATCGCTGTCGGGCAGACCCAGGTACCAGTGCACGTCGACCGAGTCGATCGGCACGCGGCCCAGGTAGCGTTCGACGATGTCACTCGCCGTGACCAGGCGCACATCGTGCGTGAGGCATTCCTCCACCAAGCCCGGCACGAGCCTCAGCTCGTTGCTCGTGACGATCACTTCCTCGATGCCGGTCTTCTCGAGCATGGCGCGTAGCTGCGCGACCACATCCTCGCCGGCCGCGCCGCCGCTGCCGCTCCTGATGAGCATTTCCACGACTCGGTACTCAAACCTTGCGGTCCGGAGCGCGTTGACGATGTCCGCACCTGGCTCGGTGTCGGACAGGAGGATCACTCGCGTGGCGAGCGACTCATGGAGCAGCAGCCGTGCCGCGGTGATCCTGAACACGATCAGCATCGTGGTGCCGAGCGCGAGCGCAAGCACGATGACCGGGCGGGTGAGCACGTACGGATGCAGGAAGAAGACCAGCACGGTCAGCAGGGCTGCGATCGGGGAAGCCTTGACCACCGCGAACCCGCTCTCGGCCCGACTGCTGGGTATCTGCGACGCGTAGCCATCAGTGATCAGCAATGCGACCACCCAGAAGGCGCCGATGATCAGGGGGTCGGAGACCTCGAGCTCACGCAGATGCGGGTGACTCACGACAACGAACGCGATGTAACAGGCCAGCGCACCGATGACGAAATCGGCTGCCGCCAACAAGACACGGCGCTCCCGAATGCTGAGCGCTAACCTTCGCCTCGGCTCTGCGGCAGCACTCACCGCAAGGCTGGGGGTCGGGTCTGTTGATGGCCCAAGCTCGAACGCTTTCATCGTTAGGCAGCCATCCAGGCTCTTGATTCTGATGGTAGCCGTGCCGTGGAAGAGCGTCAAACCGACCTTCTGGCATTCCTTGGGTGTTTTTTGCTGCAGGCAAGTGTCAGCGATCTCGATTCCCCGCTCCCGCGGGCGGTCGGCCGCACGGAGCCCATGGCGAGATTGCGCAGGGCGATGAGCTGGAAGCCGAGTCACTCAGGACAGAGCGCGCAAGGTCTGCCTGCCCTGACCCCGGACCCTGGATGTGCCGTGCCAAGATAGGCCGCAGTGACAGACGCCAAGATCTACATCCATCCGACTGCGGACGTGTCGGCTGACGCCAGCATCGGCGACGGCACGAAGATATGGCACCAGGCGCAGGTCCGCGAAGGCGCTGTGATCGGTCTGCAGTGCATCCTAGGCAAGGGCGCTTACGTCGACAAGGACGTGCGCATCGGGGACTTCTGCAAGCTCCAGAACGGCGTCTTCGTCTTCCGCGGCTTCAACCTGGGGGCCGGCGTTTTCTTGGGGCCGGGGGCGATGCTGCTGAACGACAAACATCCCCGCGCGGTCAACCCCGACGGCTCGCCCAAGTCGGACGAAGACTGGGTCGTCAGCGAAGGCGTGGTCGAATACGGCGCCGCGATCGGCGGTGGCGCCGTGGTGCTGCCGGGCGTGAGGGTCGGCCGGATGGCCCTTGTGGGCTCGGGGGCTGTGGTGACGCGCGACGTCCCCGAGCGCGGGATCGTGGCCGGCAACCCGGCGAAGCTGCGTGGCTTCGCGTGCGACTGCGGGCGGTCGCTCGCCAAGAGCGGTCTGGTCTACACCTGCGCACACGATGGCCGCACGTACGACATCCCAGAGGCAGAGGCGAGGAAGGTCGAGGCCACCGCCGGGACGTGAGCGAGACGGATCGCATCGCGCGCGCCTACTCCGAGATGGAGGGCGTGGGTGACCGATGGAGCCTTGCGAATCGTGGCAACCAATGCATCCTCGCCGAGCGGCGGAGCGCGAGCTCGTACATCCGTGTCTGCGGAGCGTCGACCTCCCGCGAAAAGTAGTGCGTGGGGATTGTGATCCTCACCTCTCGCTAGACTCCGACGGGCAGATGCTCCACGCATGAGGGTGCTGACGGTGCTGGGCGCCCGGCCCCAATTCATCAAGGCCGCGCCCGTGTCGCGGATCCTTCGAGGGCGCCACCAGGAGTTCCTTCTTCATACCGGGCAGCACTACGACGACGCGATGTCGGAGCTCTTCTTTCGCCAGCTCTCGATTCCCGCCCCGAACAAGAACCTCGAAGTCGGATCGGGACCTCATGGGGCGCAGACTGGCGCCATGCTTGCGGGAATCGAGGCGGTCGCGAGCGAATTCGCGCCGGACTGGCTGATCGTCTATGGAGATACCAACTCCACGCTGGCGGGCGCACTCGCCGGCGCCAAGCTTCGCATCCCCGTCGCCCATGTCGAAGCCGGATTGCGAAGCTTCGATAGGCGCATGCCCGAAGAGATCAACCGGGTAGTGGCCGACCACCTGAGTGACCTGCTACTTTGCCCGACCGAGACGGCGGTGCGGAACCTGGCCCGCGAGGGAATCGACCAGGGAGTGCGCATGGTCGGCGACGTCATGTACGACGCCTTCCAGCAAAACCTGGAGGTTGCCCGCCGCGAGAGCCGGATCCTGGCTGAGCTCGGGCTTGCACCGTCGGGCTATCAGCTGCTCACCGTGCATCGGGCGGAGAACGTCGACCACCCCGAGCGGCTGGCGGCGATCTTCCGCGGTGTGGCCGATTCCGGTCGCCGTGTTGTCTTTCCAGTCCACCCACGCACCCGGGCTGCGCTGTCCGTGGAGAGCCCCGGTCCCGGCGGCAAGGTGGTGCTCATCGATCCGGTCGGGTATCTCGAGATGCTCGTCCTCGAGGAGAACGCGGAGGCGATCGTCACCGACTCGGGCGGCGTCCAGAAGGAGGCCTACTTCGCGGGAAGGCCGTGCATCACGCTCCGCGAGTCCACGGAGTGGACCGAGACCGTGGCGGCCGGCTGGAACATGCTGACCGGCACCGAACCCGCAGCCATCGCGAAGGCGATGCGGGAGTTTCGGCCGGCAGGAGCACGACCGGCTCTGTTTGGCGACGGCCACGCGGCCGACGGCGTGGTCGCGGCCCTGGAGACCGGCAAACGAGTCAACCCATAACATGGGGCTGAATTGGAAACGCTGAAAACGATCCCAGTCGCCATGCCCCAGATCGGCGACGAGGAGAAGTCAGCCGTGCTGGACGTGCTGGGGAGCGGCCAACTGGCGCAGGGGCCGGTGGTGGAGGCCTTCGAACATGAATTCGCCGCGTGGTGCGGCGCCGCCCACGCGGTTGCCGTCAACTCGGGCACCGCCGCCCTTCATCTCGTGATGCTCGCCTACGGGCTGAAGGAGGGTGACGAGCTGATCACGAGCCCATTCACGTTCATCGCTTCGGCCAACGCGGCGCTGTTCGCGGGGGCGCGCCCGGTGTTCGTGGACATCGAGGCCGACACCTACTGCATGGATCCCGCGAAGGTCGAGTCGGCGATCACAGAGCGAACGCGGGCGATCATGCCGGTCGACCTTTACGGCCATCCGGCCGCAATTCCAGAGATGAAAGAGATGGCGGACGCCCACGGTCTCGTCCTCATCGAGGACGCCTGCCAGGCGCACGGGGGGGCGATCGGCGCGCGCAAAGCAGGGGGAATGGGGGTCAGCGCAACATTCTCTTTCTATCCGACCAAGAACATCACCACCGCCGAGGGAGGAATGGTGACGACGGACGACGCCGAGGTTGCAGAAAGAGTCGGCTTGCTGCGGCAGCACGGTGCGGCCCGTCGCTACCACCACGACCTGCTCGGCTACAACTTCAGGATGACGGACATCGCCGCGGCCATCGGGCGCGCGCAACTGGCCAAGGTCGACCGTCTCAACGAGCGACGCCGGCGGAATGCCTCGGTGCTGGATGAAGGGCTGGCCGGGATCAAGGGCGTCTCGACACCACGTGAGCGGCCCGGCTACCGCCATGCGTACCATCAGTACACAGTCCTGATCCACGGAGATCGCGACCGGTTTCAGCAACTGCTGCGCGAGCTTGGGATCGGCACCGCTGTCCATTACCCAGTCCCCGTGCACAGGCAGCCGCTGTATCTCAGCCTCGGCTACGGAGAGGTGTCGATGCCTGTCGCCGAGGACGCCGCGGACCATGTGCTTTCCCTGCCGGTCCATCCGGGCCTTTCGGACGAGGACCTCGACCGCATCATCGACGCGGTGCGCAAGGTCGCGGCATCGACGTGACGCGCGTCGCGCTCATCGGTCTTGGCGCGATGGGGCGCAATCACCTGCGGGTCCTCAGCGACCTCGACGGCGTCGACCTTGCGGCTGTCTGCGACCAGGACGCAAGCGCGGTCGAGCAAGCCGGTCGCAAGCACTCCGTCGCCGGCTACACGTCGCTCGAGGAGATGCTCGAGCGCGAGCGGCTGGAGGCAGTGGTGGTGGCGGTTCCAACGCGGTTCCACGAACGCGTCGGCCTCGAGGTCCTGGACCGCGGACTGCACGTCTTCATCGAAAAGCCCATCGCCTCGAACCTTGACGAGGGCCGCACCCTGGTCTCCGCGGCCCGACGTGCACGCCGACTCCTTGCCATTGGTCACATCGAGCGCTTCAACCCCGCGGTACGCGAGCTGCAGCGCCGGGTCGCGGCGGGTGAGGCGGGGAGGATCTATCAGCTGCAAGCGCGCCGCGTCGGCCCGTTTCCAGCCCGCATCCGAGACGTCGGCGTCGTGATCGACCTGGCGACACACGACGTCGATGTGATGCATCACCTGGCGGCCTCCGATGTGCAGCGTCTGTACGCCGAGACCGAACAGCGCATTCACACGGACCACGAAGACATCCTCAATGCGCTCCTCAAGTTCGAGAGCGGCGTCCTCGGGGTGCTCCAGGTCAACTGGCTGACACCCACCAAGATCCGCGAGCTGAGTGTCCTCGGCGAGCGGGGGATGTTCGTCTGCAACTACCTGTCGCAGGAGCTGACGTATTACCGCAACGCGGACATGCCGGTGACTCCCGATGCAGAGGTCCACCCCCGAGCCGTCAGCCAGGGCGAGGCGGTGACGTTTCCCATCGCCCAGGCGGAACCGCTCCGCCTCGAGCTGCAAGCGTTTGTCGAGGCCGTGCGCGGCGAGCGTCCGCTGGAGGTGGACGGCGAGTCTGGACTGCGGGCGCTGCACCTGGCCCAGGCGCTGGTCGCGTCCGCCGCCACGTCTCGCGTCATCGAGAAGGGTGAGCTGGAGTCGCTATGGAGCGGCGCTCGCGCTCGCGTTGCGCGGGGAGCCGCTGGCGCTGCGAACGGCGACGATCTGTAGGGCGGCCAGCAGCCAGAACTCGACGCTGAGGTCGTTCTTCCAGTAGGGTGAGTCGAAGAGGCCGTGCACTGTGTAAAGCACGAGGGCACCGACCGCGCCCCATAGCAGCGGGCGATAAAGTCCCGCTGTCCGCGGGAGTGCGCGCGCGCCTGACCATATCAAGCCGAAGAAGATCACCGCGAACGTGAAGAGGCCGAGCAGGCCGAGCTCGCTCCAGGTCGTCAGCCAGACATCGTGGGCATAGAGGTGGATGGGTTGATTGGGAGGCCGGAAAGGCGCGACGCGTGTCGCAAAACCGCTGATACCGGCTCCAAAGATGGGGCGCTCGGACAGCATCTGCAGCGCCTGGTGATAGATCGAGGTCCGATTGGTGACGGATCGGGCGAGGTTCAAGAAGCGCTCGTTGACGAAAGGCACTTCGAGAGTGAGCAGTCCGAGGACTGCGAGCGCCGCCACCGCCCGCAGGCGCCACGTGCGGTGTTGAAGGCTGAGCACCAGCACGATGGCGAGCACCGCCATGGCCAGGTACGAAGCCCGCGAGAGCGTGAGCACGATGGCCACGAAGAGAATCACGAGCATGGCCACGGCCATCCACCTCGCTCTTGGGCCAGACGGAAAGACGGCGAACGCAACCGCAAAGGCCAGTGGCGGTTCGAGGTACATGGCCACCGAGTTGGGGCTGGTGTTCAGGAACGCGGGCGCGCCGGTCAGCTGCAGGTTGCCCTGCGCGAAAACCCACGCGAACGAGATGATCTGACCCACCGCCATCGCGCACGCGCCGAGCCCGGCGATCAGGAGGAATACACGCAGATCGTCGCGCGTGCGTAGAAGATCCACCGCGATGTAGAAGCACGCGACCGCCTCGACGAAGTACGCACGATAGATTCCCAGGGCCCGCACGTGGTCGGGTGCGACGACGATGCCGATGAGCCCCGCGAGCAGCAGCAGTGCGATCGGAACGTCCAACCAGCTGCGCGCGGCCGGGAGGCGGTGCTGGGTGATGAGGGTGGCGACATAAGCACCCGACGTGACCAGGATCAGCAGCTCGAGGAGGGTCGTCGGCAGAGGCCCAATGTGCCATCGCACGACGTAGAGCGGGAGGCATGCGGCCGTAAGCGACAGCGACCAGAGTGTGAATCGCCTCAGGCTGTGCGCCCGGCCGGCCGCCCGCAGATTCGTGTCCACGCCGGTCGACTGGATCGCCTTGATGCTCGAAGCTTAAGCGAACACAATCTGTAACATCGAGCGATTCAGTGGCCCGAATAGCCCTCGTGCATGACGTTGCGGGTGTGGCGGCGGTGCAGGCTGGGCTTCTTCGCAGCGCCGGTCACGATGTCGATTTGATCGAACTGCCTGACACTGGCGCCAGATGGAGGTGGCCGGTCAAAGCCCTCGCCCTGCCCTTTCGCGTCGCCGCGTATCTTCCCGCGGTCAACCGACTGCGCAAAGGGGACTACGACGTCGTCCACATTCACTGGATCGCGAACGGAATCGTCGGCCTGATGGCGGGACGCGGATTCTTCGCGCAAGCACACGGCTCCGACCTCCACGTGAACTTCAACAATCCCCTGTATCGAGCGGTGTCGAGGTCGGTGTTGAAGAAAGCGAGGAAGGTCTTCTACGTAACCCCCAACCTCCGCAGCTATCTGCACGAGGTCGACGCCAAGGCCGTCTATCTGCCGAACCCGGTCGACATGCGGGGCATCGGCGCCCCCTTTCCAGCGCCCACCCAGGTGTCCAAGGTCTTGATCTTCACCCGCCTGCACCCGGTCAAGGGAGTGGATCGGATCTTTCCCGCCGTCGAGAGCCTGGTCCGCACGGTCGACGTGACCGCACTCGACTGGGGACCGCTGGCGCGTGATTACATGAAGCGGTACGGGGACAAGGTGCATTTCGTGCAGCCGATGCCGCATCCGGACGTCGGCACTTTTCTAAGCGGGTTCGACGTCGTGATCGGCCAGATGCACCAAGGAATCCTGAGCCTGATGGAGATCGAGGCGCTAGCCACGGGCAGGCCGGTCATAACAGCGATCGACTGGAGTCTCTATCCCACCGACCCTCCTCCCGTGACAGCCGCGTCCAACGCCGTCGAGATCGCGCAGGCTGTCGAGGATCTTCGCAAGCATCCCGATCGGCTCGCCGAGATCTCGCGGCTGGGCCGCGAGTGGGCGCTGCGCAACCACAGCTATAGCCACCACCTGCAGCTTCTCGAATCGGCCTATTTCGGCAGCGCTCAGCACGCGGCGCCGCGCGAATCAGTTTCTGCGGGCCAAGCGGAGCGTCAAGACCTGTAGGGGGCGACAAGCCGGTCGAGAATGACTGCGCCTGATCCTTAAGGTGTATCGACCCTTGTCTTAGGGTGCTTCCAAAGCAGCCGGCATGCCGCTCAGGGAGGCGTCGATGACACACGACCAGGCGTGTTTGCGCAGCATCGGTATGGCTCGAAACACGCCCCGATCGAATGCATCAAGCAACGAAACGACTTTTGGAAATGCCCGCGATTTGCGCAGCGGGAGCGCCGCCAGGGTCGTCAGATGAAACGTGCGGACGGTGACGCTGTCGAAGTGCCGCCTTATCAGTCGAAGGTCGTGCTCTCGAAGAGGATGTTCATCGCTGGATCGCAGTTGCGGCGTTCGGTGCCGATACCAGTTGATGATCGGATTGTGCCCCAACGCCTCATAGAAGACCGCCCGGCCCGACGGCTTCAAAACGCGCTTCACCTCGGGTACGGCACGACTCAGATCGAGATGGTGAAGGATCGCGCTCCCGCAGACGAGGTCGAAGGATGCATTCGGGAGCTCGAGTGCTTCGGCGTTCATCACGCGCCACTCAATGTCGAGCCCGCGATCGACCGAAGTCTGTCTGGCCAGCGAGATGGCTACCGGTGAGATGTCGATGCCGGTGACATGTGCACCCATCTCGGCAAGGTGGAATCCATAGCTCCCAGGGCCGCATCCATATTCGAGGATCGACTTCGTAGCGCAGTCGCGTGTAATCAACCGCCTGTAATAGCCGCGGCTCGCGCCGGTGATGCTGTAGAAGCGTTGCAGCTGAGATCGAGAGTGCTCCGCGAAGGTTCGATCATGGAATTCAGCCTCGCGTCGATAGCGATCCGTATCGGCCATCGCCCAGGGAGTCTACATCGGGCGACGGTTTCGGCAGGCGGCGTCCGAAGGCAGCGCCACTCGGTTTCTGCGGGCCACGCGGAGCGTCACGACCTGTAGGGCGACGAGGATCCAGAACTCGACGTTCATGTCGTTCTTCCAGTACGGAGAGTCGACAAATCCGTGCACCGAGGAGCGTGGTGGGGATCAGACCGAAGCGCCAGCGGACGAGGCAGAGGGGCGCGGCGGCAACGCTCGCGGCGAACGCCCAGCGCGCCAGCCACAGAAGCAACGGATCTCGTGTCAGGTCACTCGCAATCGTAGCCCGCGCTAAGCTTGCGCGCCATGGCGCGCGATCTGCCGAGCCGCATCCTCTATCAAGGTCGCGACCGCGCCGCCGCGCGTTCGTTCCTGTACGCGATCGGCCTGACCGCGGAGGACATCGGCAAGCCCTTCGTCGGCGTCTCCAACGTCTGGACCGAGACCATGCCGTGCAACTTCGGGCTACGGGACCTGGCCGCGCCTCTCAAGCGAGGCATCAAGGCCGCGGGCGCCAACCCGATGGAGTTCAACACGATCGCCATCTCCGACGGCATCACCATGGGCTCCGAGGGCATGAAGACCTCGCTTGTGAGCCGCGAGGTCATCGCCGACTCGATCGAGCTCATAGCGCGGGGTCACATGTTCGACGCGCTGGTCACGCTGTGCGCCTGCGACAAGACGATCCCGGCGTCGGCGATCGCGCTGGTGCGCATCGACCGGCCTGGATTCCTCTTGTATGGGGGCTCGATCCTGGCCGGCACCTGGCGCGGCCGGCAGGTCGCGGTGGGTGAGGTGTACGAGGCGATCGGCGCCGCGGCGGCAGGCAAGATCTCGGATGCCGACCTCGCCGAGCTCGAGGCGGTCGCCTGCCCCGGCGCTGGCGCCTGCGGTGGCCAGTACACGGCCAACACGATGTCGATGGTGATGGAGGTGATCGGCCTGTCGCCGGTCGGCTTCAACTCGATCCCGCAGATGGACCCCGCCAAGCACGTCGCGGCCGAGCGCATCGGCAAGCTCGCGCTCGAGATGCTCGACGCCGACCGCCGGCCGTCGCAGATCCTGACCCGGCACGCGTTCGACAACGCGATCGCCGCGGTCGCGGCTTCGGGTGGTTCGACGAACGCCGTGCTCCACCTGCTCGCCCTGGCACGGGAGGTCGGCGTCGAACTCGACATCGACGACATCGACCGCATCAGCCGGCGCACGCCGTTACTGTGCGACCTGAAGCCGGGCGGGCGCTTCGCCGCTGTCGAGCTGCACAAGGCCGGCGGCATCGCAGTGCTGACGCAGCGGCTGATCGAGGGCGGCTTCGTCGACGGCGACGCGATGACCGTGACCGGACGCACTTTGGGTGAGGAGTGCGAGTCGCTCAAGGAGACCCCGGGGCAGGAAGTTGTCGTTCCGCTGGCGAAGCCTCTGCGCGGCGAGGGCGGCCTCGTGATCCTGAAGGGCAACATCGCGCCTGAGGGCTCGGTGGTCAAGGTCACGCACCACACCCCGACCTCTCACCGCGGCCCGGCGCGGATCTTCAACCGCGAAGAGGACGCGCTGACGGCCGTGTTCAATCGACAGATCAAGCCCGGGGATACCGTCGTGATCCGCTACGAGGGGCCGCGCGGTGGCCCGGGGATGCGCGAGATGCTGGTGGTCACGGCGGCGATCGTCGGCGAGGGCCTGGGCGAGTCGGTCGCGCTGGTCACCGACGGCCGCTTCTCCGGCGCGACGCGGGGGCTGATGATCGGGCACGTGGCGCCGGAGGCGGCGGTTGGCGGGCCGCTGGCCGCGCTGCATGACGGCGACATCATCGAGATCGACGTCGACTCGCGCAGGCTCGCGGTCGAGGGCGTCGACATCGACGCGCGGCTGAAGGATTGGTCGCCGCCCGAGCCGCACTACCGGAAGGGAGTGCTGGCGCGATACGCGATGCTGGTCGGCTCGGCGTCCGAAGGAGCGGTCCTCAAGCCGTAGCAGCTCTGTCGCCGATATTGCGGTGGTCGACCTCCGCACTGTTCAAGGCCTCCCGAACTGTGCGGTGGTGCACCAACGGCGAGGTACTCCTGATCGGACGTCCCCCTCCCGCCGGGCCGCTCGGCGGCCGGGCCGACTCCCCCGGCAAGCGGGGGAGTGAAGATCCTCACCTGACGGCCGGCAGCCACTCCGCGCGCGTCCTTTCATATGCGCTGATGTCAGAGTCGTGCCGCTCGACCAGGGCGATCTCGTCCAGTCCCCCAAGAAGCATCTCGCGCGCGAAGGGGTCGATCTCGAACCGGTAGCTGAAGCCCTCGCCCCGCACCTGCTGCGCCTCGAGGTCGACGGCCACCTCGACGGTCGGGTCCTCGGTCACCAGGTCGATCAGGTGCCGCACCTGCGACTCAGGAAGGGTCACCGCCAGCAGGCCGGTCTTGTAGCAGTTGGCGCGGAAGATGTCCGCGAACGAGGGCGCGACGATCGCCTTGAAGCCGAAATCACACAGCGCCCACGGCGCGTGCTCGCGCGAGGAGCCGCAGCCGAAGTTCGCGCCCGCAACCAGTACCGACGCGCCCGTGTACTCAGGGCGGTCGAGCACGAAATCGCCGCGCCGCCGCCAGTCATAGAAAAGGAAGGGCCCGTAGCCCGTGCGCTCGATCCGCTTCAGGAATTGCTTGGGGATGATCTGGTCGGTGTCGACGTCCGCCAGGTCGAGCGGTGCCATCCGTCCCGTGACCCGCTTGACAGGCTCCATCCCTAGATCAGCTCCCGCACGTCGACCAGGTGGCCCGTGAGCGCGGCCGCGGCGGCCATCGGCGGCGACATCAGGTGCGTGCGGCCGCCGGAGCCCTGCCGGCCTTCGAAGTTGCGATTTGACGTCGACGCGCACCGCTCGCCCGGGGCCAGGATGTCGGGGTTCATGCCCAGGCACATCGAGCAGCCGGCGTTCCGCCACTCGAAGCCCGCGGCCTTGAACACGGCGTCCAGGCCCTCCTCCTCGGCCGCGCGCTTGACCGACGTCGACCCGGGGACGACCATCGCGCGCACCTTCGGGTGGACGTGCCGTCCCTGTATCACGCCTGCCGCGGCGCGCAGGTCCTCCAGGCGCGCGTTGGTGCACGAGCCGATGAAGACGCGGTCGATGGCGATATCGGCCAGCGCGATGCCCGGCTTGAGGTCCATGTAGCGCAGCGCGCGCTCGTCGGTCTCGGAGTGGGGGACGGGCACACGCCCGGTCACCGGCACCACCTGCGCCGGCGTGGTGCCCCAGGTCACGTGCGGCTCGAGCCTGGTCGCGTCGAGCTCGATCTCGCCATCGAAGCTCGCCCCGTCGTCGCTCTGCAGCGTCCGCCAGTGGTCGAGCGCCTTCTCCCACGCCTCGCCTTTCGGCGCGTGCGGCCGGCCGTGGACATATTCAAAGGTCGTGTCGTCAGGCGCCACCATCCCCGCTCTGGCGCCCCACTCGATCGACATGTTGCAGATGGTCATCCGGCCTTCCATGGACAGGCCACGGATCGTCGACCCCCGGTACTCGACCAGGTGGCCCTGCCCGGCCGAGGTGCCGGTGCGGCCGATCAGCCCGAGGACGATGTCCTTGGCCGTGACGCCAACCGGCAGGGAACCATCCACGTTCACGGCGAGATTGCCCTGCCGCTTCTGGGGCAGGCACTGGGTGGCGAGCACGAGCTCGACCTCGGAGGTGCCGATCCCAAACGCCAGGGCCCCGAAGGCGCCGTGGGTCGAGGTGTGGGAGTCGCCGCAGACGATCAGCATCCCGGGCTGCGTCAGGCCGAGCTCCGGGCCGATCACGTGGACGATGCCCTGGTGCCTGCTGCCGATCTGGTGGAGGGGGATGCCCGCTCCCCGGCAGTTCTCGGCCAGCACCTCCATCTGCTTTCGCGAAAGCTCGTCGGCCGCCCGGGCGCCGCCCAGCGTGGGCACGTTATGGTCCATCGTGGCCACCGTCAGGTCGGGCCGGCGGACCCGCCGTCCGCCCATCCGCAAGCCCTCGAAGGCCTGCGGTGAGGTCACCTCGTGGACGAGGTGGAGGTCGACGTAGAGCAGGTCGGGCTCCCCCTCGGCGGTTCGGACAACGTGGCTGTCCCAGAGCTTCTGTCCAAGCGTTCGAGCCACGAGAGCGACAACTTTACGGAGCGCAAGGCGCGGAATTTTGTGCATCGGATACAACCCGAAGCGACTGTTGGCTCGTTAACATCCTCATCCACATGTCGCAATCCCGCGTGCTCGGCCTCGTACTTCTGGGCCTTCTGGGCCTTATTGGCATTCGCATGGGGGCACGCGCGACCTAGTCAGAACCGCCGGATAGATCGCAGAAGCCCCCGACCGAGAGGCGGGGGCTTCTTCATTTGTGAGCAAAGAGGAGCCCGCCGAACAAGTTGACCGGAGCCGACATGATCCTGGAAGCGCTGGAGCGCGAGGGTGTCGAATACATCTTCGGCTACCCCGGCGGCGCCAACCTGCCGATCTACCAACACCTCCACGAGCACCCGCGGCTCAAGCACATCCTGGTCCGCCACGAGCAGGGCGCCGCCCACATGGCCGACGGCTACGCCCGCGCCAGCGGACGGCCGGGCGTCGTCTTCGCCACCAGCGGGCCGGGCGCCCTCAACCTCGTGACCGGGCTCTGCACCGCCTACATGGACTCGGTGCCGATGATCGCGATCACCGGCCAGGTCATCAGCACCCAGGTCGGGCGCGACGCCTTCCAGGAGTCGGACGTCATCGGCGCCACCTCGTCGGTGACCAAGCACAGCTACCTGGTCACCAGGATCGACCAGCTGCCGCGCGTCATCCACGAGGCGTTCCACATCGCCACCACCGGCCGTCCGGGCCCGGTCCTGATCGACATCTGCAAGGACGTGCAGCAGGCGGACGCCGAGCGCGTGATCGCGGACCGGCTGCACCTGCCCGGCTACAAGCTCAACGGGCACGTCGACCTGGACCAGGCCAGGCACGCCGCCCAGGCGCTGTCCGGCGCGGAGCGACCGGTGATCCTGGCCGGCCACGGCGTGATCCTCAGCCACGCCGAGCCTCAGCTCCAGGAGCTGGCCGAGGCCGCGGCGGCGCCGGTCGGCACCACCCTGCTGGGCATCGGCGGCTTCCCGGTCAAGCACCCGCTCTCCCTGCACATGACCGGCTTCATGGGCACCGGCTGGTGCCTCAAGGCGGTCCAGAACGCCGACGTTCTGATGATGGTCGGCATGCGCGTGGACGACCGCGTCACGGCCAAGCTCGCCGAGTTCGCGCCCAGGGTCAAGACCTTCATCCACGTCGACATCGACGGCTCGGAGATGGGCAAGAACGTGCGCCCGCACATCGAGCTGGTCGCGGACGCCAAACAGGCGCTGGCGGCGATGCTGCCGCACGTCGGCCGCGTCCGCGAGGGCCGCGGCACGTGGCTCGCCCAGATCGACGCCTGGCGCGAGGAGCACCCGCTTCGCTACAAGCACTCGAACGGCCAGCTACAGCCGCAGGACGTGCTGATCGACATGTACCGGCGCGCCAACAGCGAGGCGATCGTGGTCGCCGACGTCGGCCAGAACCAGATCTGGGCGGCTTTGTGGTGGAACTACGACCGGCCCGGTCTGTTCATCAACTCGGGCGGCGCGGGAACGATGGGCTTTGCGCTCCCTGCCGCGCTCGGCGCCAAGTTCGCTCGGCCCGACGTGCCGGTCTGGTGCGTGGCCGGCGAGGGTGGTTTTGTGATGACCGCGCAGGAGCTGTCGGTCGCGGTCGAGCACCAGCTCGACGTGAAGATCGTGCTCCTCAACAACTTCTCGCTCGGCATGGTCCGCCAGTTCCAGGACGACTTCTACGGCGGCGTGCGATCGCAGGTCGACCTGACCCACATGCCGGACTTCGTGAAGCTGTCCGAGGCCTACGGGATGCCGGCGCTGCGGGTCGAGCGGTTCGAGGACATCGGCTCCTCGCTCGACGCCGCGCAGCGCACCAAGGGTCCGTTCCTGATCGACTTCCGGATCGACCCCGAGGCGAACGTCTACCCGATCGTGCCTCTGGGCAAGAGCCTCAACGAGTTCTGGGAGGCACCGTCAGATGGCTGAGCTCGAGCGTCCCCATCCGGCCAGGGACGCTTTGCGTCCGTGGCCACCTTCCCCGGCCAGCGGGGAAGGGAACCAGAGTCCCCTCCGGCCGGCTTCGCCGGCCACCTCCCCACTGCGTGGGGAGGAGTTGCGCAGAGTCCGGGTCCTTTCGGTTCTCGTCGAGGATGGCCCCAACACGCTGACCAAGGTCTCGGGCGCGATCCGGCGCCGCGGCTTCCACGTGCGCGCCATCTCCGTCGGCCCCAGCCGCGAGCCCGGCCGCTTCCGGATCACCCTGCAGGTCGACCACGGTCACGCCGAGGCCGACCAAGTGCGCAAGCAGCTAGAGCGGCTGGTCGAGGTGGTCGAGGTCGAGGACCTCACCGGCGATGACGTCCACAGCCGCGAGCTGGTGGTCGCCAGGGTCACCGCGTCTGAGCTTGACGTGCTGGTCAAGCGCGGAGGCAGGGTGCTCTCGACGGCGGCTGACGGCACGACGGTCGAGTTCTCCGGCGAGCGCGATGAGGTCGGTGATTTCGTCGACGAGCTGGCCCGCCACGGCGTCGTGGACGTGGTCCGCTCAGGCCCGGTGGTGATGAGGAGACGCGCATGA
>Ga0137375_10002590_pt1 | contig 21242 bp, 25 predicted proteins | sample SagtaG_24_FD_104936 | JGI IMG/M metagenome (GOLD analysis project Ga0137375, IMG submission 104936) | Vadose zone soil microbial communities from Sagehorn Ranch, Mendocino, California, USA - Sage1_R_113_16 metaG | ecosystem: Environmental > Terrestrial > Soil > Vadose zone | place: USA...
GAGCCTTGACCCCGACCCCTCACCAGCGCCTGCCCTGCACCTGCCCCGGGAACCCAGCAAACAGCCACAAACAACCCAGGTCCGAGGCTTGACACGGCCCCACTCCTTCAGGGATGACCTGCCCCATGTTCATCACCACCGCCGAGTTTCTGCCCCAGCACCGCCAACACCGCCAGCAACTCCTCCAGATCATCACCGCGGCCGAAGCACGTGGCCAGACCCGCTTAATGCAAATGAACCAGCAGGTCGCCGACAACCTCCAGAAAGTCATCGCCGCCCTTGAGGACGATCATGGGCAGCCGCAGGCGGTGGCCGATGCGTCCTGACCACACCACACGCCTGGTCACCGCCGCCAAGCAGCGCCACGAGCTGACTCGCGCGAAAGCCATCCGCGCGATCCGCGAACTCGACCGTGCCGGCACGGCGGTCACATTCGAAACCGTCGCACGCACAGCCAACGTCTCCCGGTCCTGGCTCTACACCCAGCCCGATATCCGCACCGAGATCCAACGACTGCGCGACGCCACCCACCGGGCGCCCTCCCCGCCCGTCCCAACCGGCCAGCGCGCATCCGACGCCTCTCTGCTGCGCCGTCTCCAGACCGCCAACGAACGCAACCGCGCACTCACCGAGGACAACCACCGACTCCGTCGGCAACTCGCCCAGGCACTCGGACAACAACGCACCACAACCGCCCCCGACACCACCACGCACGGCAAGCCTGGCGGCGCCCATCGCTCTTCAATAACAATCGGTCCGTGCTGACCAACCAGCCCGCAAGCTCAAACGGCCGCGTCGAGGACACCGTCCAGGACGCGGCCGCCCAGCTCACAGCCACGCCCAAACGACGAACTCAAGATAACGATCGAGTCGATGATCTCCATCTGCCGCAACCACTGCGCCAACGTCAAACGCTGGCGCGACGGACAGATGGCCCTGCGCTGGTGCGCCGCCGGCATGGTCGAGGCCACCACCCAGTTCCGCCGCGTCAACGGCCACATGCACCTGCCGAAGCTGCGCGCCACGCTGGAGCGCCACTTCCGCGAAACTGTCACACCCGTACCGCACAATCAGAGCAACACCGCGGCCTGACGATCACGGGGCCGCCACCGAGATTCCACGGAACTCGGGACATGCTCCATCGGCCGGGATGACCGCGTTGGTGAACGGGCTCAGATGCAGGGTCGGCGGCATACTCGGACGCGTCGGAGCCGCGTCGACCGGCGGACGCGCCTCGTCGAGGAGTAGCTTGGCCAGCCGCCGGTCGGCCTTGGCCTTGCGCCCATCCATGCGTACCGGGAAATACCCCTGGTACATCACCGGTCTCGGCGCGGTCGCCGCATCGACGCGGACCACCAGGACGACATTGCCGGTGCTCGCCCAGGGGACCTGGATCACCTCAGGGGACCACCAGGGCGGATCGAGCAACTGATTGATCTTGTTGACGAGGGCCTCCTTCTGGTCCGGCGGGACCCCCGGCACGTCGCCGGGCAGATCTCTGTCCGGCGCGGCTCGGGTCTCAACCCCGATCAGGACCAGGCCGCCGAAGGTGTTCGCGTACGAGGCGATCACCTCGACGACCTCGTTCGTGACCACCTTCTTGTACTCGACGATGTGACCCTCGCGGATCTGCTGTGCCAGGAAATCCCGGAGCAGGTCCTCAGTCACCTCGTCGACCGGTGCGGTGAACAGACGGTGCACCACACGAGTGTGGCTCCGCCGTCGGGCGCGTGACACCTCGTTTCGGACCGGCTGCAACGACCCGGAGACGGCGACCACGCCTCACCGCCCGGCCCCCGGGCTCGGCCCCGCGTACCGGGACCGTGCCACCGGCCGCACGCCGTAGCTGCTAGTCCAATGGGGCCACGATGACGATCGTCGGCATTGGGTCGTGGAGGTTGGTAAGGTCGCTCTCCAGCGCCATGGGGTTGGCGAGCCGGTGGTCCGGGTCGTACACGAAGCACACGAGCGTGTGGCAGTCGGGATGCGAGCGGTATAGCTCTTTGTCGATTGCTAGTTCCTGGGTGATACCGCGTTGGTCGAGGTTGACCCGGGTCATCTTCGTCTCGATGACAATCTGCTCGCGTTTGAGAAGAAGATCCATTCGGCTGGTGAGGCCCGCGTGGCTGGGGGTGTACTCTTCGTCGCGCACATCGTCGAACAGACCCCGCAGGACGCCGCGGAGCAGGTCCTGCACGTCGTACTCGTCCTTGATCTCCACCAGGGACGGTCGTCGGGCGTGGCGGATGGCAAGCTCGCGCACGATCGCCGGGAACCTGCGCAGGACGCCGGTGATGGTGGTCAACGCGGCCTGGCGGCCGGCGCCGGCGTGCCCAAGACTGGTACGGATCGCGCTGGTGGCAGCGACGTACAGGGCAGCCGCCTCGGCGACGTCGGGGTTGGGCGTTGTGGCCAGGGCGAGCCTGTGGAGCAGGTGGGATTCCAGCTCGTCTCGGGTCTGGTCGAGTCCGATGACCGCAGCCGCGTCCGGGGCGTCGCTCGCGAGTAGCCACAGGATGGCAAGATCCGCGGCGGTGGCTTCGGTAGTCGGTGCGATTCGCCCGGCGGCCATGGGGCTGCCGAGTGCCGTGCTGGCGTACGTGGTCAATGCCACCGACCAGGTATCCGCGCCGATACGTGGCATCCCGTCGCGGATCACCTTACGCAGCCACCGTCCCGACTGCGGATCGTGCATGTCGACCGCCGCGGCGCCCAGCGCCAGTCCGAGCAGCTCCACAGGGCGGAAGAAGAAGGACAGCCGGTCTCCGGGCAGCGGGTCGCGACCGGCCAGCCGGTGTACGCCGGCCGCCCACGCCTCGACGAGGGTCAGCTCCGGCTCCTCGCCGGTGGCGAGGTTGTAGCCGTAGGCGGCCAGCACCGGGGCTTCGCCGAGACGGCCGAGCGGGTCGGTCGTGGAGTCGGCGGCCGGGTGGGCGAAGAAGGCGGGTGTGTCGTGTCGGCGGAACAGCCACGACGCGAAACCCGCGGTCGGCGACGGCCAGGCCCAGTTCCGCCTGACGATGTCGGCAAGGCGGTCAAGTTCGGCGGCGAGCCCGCTAGCGATCACCGGGTGCATCACAGAAACCAGCGGCTGTACTTGAGCCTGGTGTTGAGCAGAGCGGGAGACCAGTCCGGCACGGCCCGCAGCCGGACCAGCAACTCCGCCATGAGTTCGGAGTAGTAGATGGTCACCGGTCGCCCAGCCGGCAGGGTCGAGCGCCAGGACAGGGAGGTGAACTTGAGGATCTGCTCGGTCAGATAGTCCAGGTCACGGAAGGTCGAGGACTGGTGCAGGCGGACATGAAGCGGACGGGGCAGCGGTGCGGCGGGCCGCTTGATCAGACTTGGTCCGGTGATGGCCAGCAGCCGCTGGTTCCGGCTGACTTGGATGATCGTGCCCCGTTCGGGCGCGAGCGCGCCCTTGCGCTGGCCGCCGACGTTGATGCCGCTCTGGCCGGGGTCCAGCGCGGTGAACGGATGCTTGTCGCCGACGGTGAGGAAGGCGAACTCGACGTTCTGGTCTGCGCCGACCGTCTCGACGCATTCGGCGACCAGGCGGTCGAGCGCGCGGGTGCGCATCGGGTTGGTGGTGTGGCAGACGATCCGGACGGTGTCGCCGGGTTTCCACCCGTTGCGCTGTTTGATCTCCGATAGGACATGCCGGACAGATTCGCGCAGAACCTGTGGGTACTCCTCGAACGTGCACTCGCGGGAGAGGTTGCCCAGCAGGTAGTTGCCGTCGCCGCGGAAGACCGTGGTGACCCCCATGTAGCGCTGCCGGTCGTGGTAGCGACTCGATGCCAACTCGGCCACGCCCAGCCCCACGACGATCTCGTCGGCGATGGGCAGGTGCTGGTCGACAGTCCACGGGACGCCGTTCATCTTCGCGTACACCGCGACCGCGACGTTCTGCAGCACATGGGCCAGCCCGGATTGCCGCATGGTGGCGGTGCGCATCTCCTGGCTGGGGATACCGGCCATCAGCAACAGCGCCTTCGCATGCAGGTACGGGTTGACCGCGGCGGGCAGGTCCGCATGTTCGTCCGGGATGACCACGATCGCCACGTCATAGCGTTGCTCACCGCCGAGCGCGGTCTCGATCGCCCGCCGGTACGCCTCGTGCGGCCGGGCCACACCGGCGTCGACGCGCTGCAGCACGAAACTCGGGTTCGCCAGTCTGAAGGTGGCCGCGAACCCGCTCGGGTACGCGCGGCCGGACACGCCATCCCGGAAGGCACGCACGAACGTCTCCGCGGTCCCCTGGACGGTTTCGGGCACCACCACGAGAATCTGCGGCGACTTGGTGGCGAAGGTGTCCCGGCTGAACGGCCCGTACGTGGCCAGCCCGCGCCAGGCGTACCGATCTTGCTTCGTCCGCGCTGGATCGTAACAGTACGTGACCGGATCGGCGCGGTGCACACTTCGATACTGGTCGGTGTTCCCGATCGTCAGCCGCTCGTCGATGGTGCACTCCAGGCCGTCGCCTAGGACGATCGGCGAGACCGAGGCGAGGAACCGGCCCATCTCGGTAAGCATGGCGTCGATGCCGGGGCCGCCCAGCAGTTCGCCCTCCAGCCGCTGCCGCTCCTTCTCGAAGATCTCGTAGCGGCTGCCGAGGGTCGCCCGCAGGCAGGTGGCGAGCGCCTCTCGGGAGCCCTCCACCGCCAACTCGCTGGCCGGAACTCGCGAGAGTCCGTCGAGCGACTCCGACAGCACCACCTCGTCAGCGGCAAGGCGGTCGATCCGCCCGACGAGCCGTCGCTGACCCGGTTCGGGTTTGCGGCGTACCACGTCGAGGCCGGCCAGGTCCACTCCCGCCGCGGCAAGGCCGGCCAGGTCGGCCGTGATGTCGCACCGGGTCGACAGCGTGACGAACGGGCCGACGAACGCCTCGTCGACCGGCTCGATGACCCGCGCCTCCAAGCTGTAGCGGGGCCGGATGGCGAACCCATCCAGGATCCGCGGGGCGCCGGGCATCTGCCGACGGATCTCGCGAACGAACTCGCGGCGTTGGCCGAGGAACGTGAACGGCCGCTGCCGAAACGCTGAGTAGTGCGGGATCGCACTCGGGAGGGCGTTGTTGATCAGGTATGCGACGAACCCCAGATGCTCGCGCACATCGAGGGTCGTCTCAGTCGCGCCCTCCAACCCGTTCACGGCACCGTTGGGAAGCCCAAGCAGTGTCCCGTCCTGCCACCACAACGCCCAGCCCTTACCCGCCGCCGCACGCAGCTGTTCCAGATCGCCCGGATCAGGGAGCGCTCTGACGTGGGCGGTGAACGTGCCGGGGCGTACGACGGCGCGGAAGCCGTTGAGGCCCACCACCGTCGAGCTACCAGCCATGGTGTTCCCCCGAGCCGTCGCGACCGGCGGCCAGGGCCGTCGGCGGGCGACGACATCCGGCACCGGGCACTGGCTCCTGCCGCGGCAGCGCTGTCTGTGGGGATGTGATCAACACGTACGCCTCCTCCAGGAGCAGGGTAGGCGCCACCCCCGACAAGACCGCGGGTCCTCGCCGTCATGGACGTCGGGCCCAATGCGTTCCGGAGTGGCAGCGCAGCGTCCGGCGGTGCGTGCGGTGGCCTTACCGATGTCCAGGTTGATCATGCATTGGTGGCGACCACGTCGTCGGAGCCCCACCGGCAGCGGCATGCTCGTCCGGCCCGGGCGCACGCGAGCCGCCGTGAACACACCGAGCATGTGCTCGACCGCCTTCAGCCCGATCTCCGCGTCCACCCGCGTCGCGTTCTTCGCATGGGTCAGCCAGTTCACGTACTCCCACGTCTCGACCGCGAGCTTCTTCAGGTACGAGCGCAGCCTGGCCGCCGACTCTCCGCCCGCCAGGCAGTTCGCCAGTAGGTCGGTCCAGCCCTTGAAGTCAGCGTTCTTTGGCCGCTGCGCCTCGGCGGGCACCAGCTCGTCATAGGCCGCTTCGCCGATGAACGACACCAGGCACTCGCGCAGTCGTACCCCGACTGCCTGGAAGGTCTCCGCCTCGTCGCCGCTGTCGTAGGCGTCGAACGCCTGCTGCCAGCGCCGCCACGAGCCAGGCAGCAGGTCAGCCTGTTCCGGCGCGACGGGTATGTCCCGTTCCCGGAGGTACGACATGCGCAACGCGAGTCCGACGTGGAAGGTCAGTACCACGTCGCGGCTCTTGAAGTCCGCCTGGTCGTAAAAGGTTGATTGGGCTGGTGACCACCCACCACCGGCTCCCCGCACAGTGCACGTCCCAGATGTCGTACTACACCGGGCCGACCCGCTCGGAGGCCGCCTTCTCCAGATGGACGACATCCTCGTCCGCCTGGTCCTCGACGTACGCGCGGATCTGATCTTTCTCGCGCTGGGTGGAGCGCATGCCGACCTTCCTGTCGATCACGAACGGGGAGCGGCGCTGACCTGCGTGTCACCTATCGCCCCGACCGACGTACCATGCTGGGCCGGCCGAGCCACATCCGCCACAGGATTCAGCCCACGGGCCGCGAACAGGCTTTGGTCAACCCTGTCTTTGCCATGACATTTCGTCAGAACTATGTAGACCGGGACTATCCGGCGTCCTTTACTCCGCGGCGCTGCCATCTCGACCGGCAGCTAGCCGGACACATCCCATAGTCGCCAAGTTATGCTGATTCACGCGTTATGCCGCGCCCTGCCACGAGGCACGAGCGGCCAGGACCCCAATGGGTGCGTCGTGCGCGGTATTACCGTTCCCCTACGTCGCCGTAGGTACACCTTGCGTCATGGGCGCGGAGGGTCGGGTGGAGGATGGCCAGCCCGGTTTGAGTCATCGTTGCACCGCATGTGGTGCGCCACCTTCGGGCGGGAAGGGTGCCTGCCGTCACCCCGTCAACCTAGATTTCGGTTGGCTTCGTAGGACACGTTCCTAGCTCGCCCCTGCACTTCAGCGTGGCGACCTCGCCTCAGGCACCGGACGGGGCTTGCACCAGATACGGTGACAGGCTAGCATGACCGTATGAGCGCACCACATACGGTGCCGATATTACGTTGATGTGCACATGAACCTGATCAGGGGTGAGTTCCCATGGCGGAGCGGGACGTCGACCATGCCCGGAAGCTTGTCGCCGAGATCCGGCGGAACCGGAGATCACAAAGTCCCGAAGACCTTGCGCGGGCGGCAAGTGCCCTCGGCTTCGCTATCGACAGATCTCGCAGCAAGGATTCGTACGTATGGGCTATTCGTAGCCCAGGACCCAAGTTCCCGATCCCTACCACCAAGAACCCAGTCAGAGTCGGCACCGTGACGTCGATCTTGCGGATTCTCGAAGAGGTGTTAACTGATGGCTCCCTTGGCTGACCAGAAGTCCCGGGCCGAGGAACTCTTCCGGCAGCCTTGGTCTCGCGAAGTCCTCGTTGACGAGGACGGTGCTTACCTCGCTCGCGTTCCAGAGTTGCCGGGCTGCTTCGCTGACGGTGACTCCCTGGAAGAGGCGCTGGCAAACCTCGACGTAGTTCTACGGGGTTGGCTCACCATCAGCCTGGAGCGTGGCGATCCAATCCCGGCACCGCGCCGCATCGCAGACTCGTTCAGCGGACGGTTTTCAGTACGTGTCCCTCGATCGCTGCATGAGGCGCTGAGTCGGCGGGCCGAGGACGAAGACTGCTCTCTGAACCAGCTCGTGACCGTTCTGCTCGCGGAAGCAGTCCGCTCCCCACATCTTCCGGACACGGCTAGCTCTCCTGACTCCACGGATGTCTCCGAGGGCATCGCCGCCGACGCGGTCCGGTCTGGAAGTCAAGCAATTGCAGCGCTGAAGGGGATCGGCACACTGCTTCGCGATCGGGGCGATGTGAATCTCGCCTGTGTCATCTACGCGATGGCGGCGAGTCTCGTTGCTACTGTCGAACGGGCCGAGGTTGCTGCCAGAGAGTTTGGGATGGCAGCGTCGCTTGCCAGACGCGAGAAGCGCAATAGGCTCGCCGAGGCGCTACTCCGCGAAAGCGTCCAGCGCGACCCGACCAATCTTCGATCGAGCTCAACGCTTGGACAACTCCTGTACTGGCAGGGTCGCTATCCGGAAGCGACCGTGTATCTCTCACGCGCTTCCTCGATCGACAGCTACGCCCGGCTCTTCCTGGGCTGGTCGTACCTGCTTGAAGGGATCAATCTCTCTGACGAACTTCAGAAGCGGGAAGGCTTGAACAATCTCGACAACGCTCTTCGCGAGTGGTGCTACCAGAAGGGGGACCGGGCATCGAGGGCATCCTGGCTGCGGCAGGTCCAACGTCTGGCCAAGTTGGGCGGCAGATACGTCGATGAGGCAAGACATCTCGTAGAGTTCGCCAACGCAAACGCCAACTGGGGCCCCATAGACCCAGCCGTTGTTACCTCTCCCGAAGGCGACGATGATGTATCGCCCGCGCCGGAGGAACTTCACAATTCGCCACTTTAGACGCGGGTGACGTTGAACGCGGCCTGCCGTTTGACTGGGGCGGTAGTCCGATCCCTGCTGCCGGAGCGGGATCGGACTACCCCGATCATCGGATCCACGGCGCCAAAGCCAGTCCTCTGATATCGCTCAGGCGCTGCCGCGTTGATCCGCGACTTCTTCCGAGATCGGTTCGATCGCCACAACATCGACGTGCCGCCCCGCTAACGTGGGCCTTCGGCAACAGATCGGGCGGCCACGGCACCAGGGAAGGCGTGGGTACACGTGCGGGCAGTTGAAGATCTCGTCGGGGCGGTCCGTGATCATGAAACGCGCCGGCTCCTGGGCGAGGCGGTCCGGGCGTATCACGCCGGTGCGCTCCGTTCCGCCATCAACGCCACCTGGGTAGTCCTCGCCGCTGACCTAATCGCCAAGATCCGCGAGTTAGCGGGCGACGGCGACCCCGGCGCCGTCGCGTTCGTCGGCAAGCTCGACCAAGCCATCGCCACCGCTAACGTCGCTGTGCTGCAACGCATCGAGCACGAGCTGCTGGTCACCGCGCGCGACGAGTTCGAGCTCATCGGCAGCCGCGAGTTCGCCGAACTCGAACGGCTTCACACCGACCGACACATCTGCGCTCACCCCGCGTTCGTGGCCGCCGAACAGGTCTTCGAGCCGTCGCCGGAGCTTGTCCGCGCGCACATGGCCGCCGCGGTCAACGCCGTGCTGGCACACCCGCCGACCCCCGGCAAACGAGCGGTCGCCCGATTCACTGAGGAGATCACCACCGGATCGCTGCCGGACACCCTCGACCAGTTGACCCCCTACCTCCGCGACCGGTACTTCGACAGGGCGAAGACCTCGCTGCGTAGCAACGTCGCCCTCCTGATCATCAAGGGATGCATCGATCCACCCGACGCGCAGGAACGCGTGGCGCAACGGTGCGCCCTGGCTGCCCACGCCCTCGACCGCATCGACCCGGGCCTGCTCGCGGACGCCCTCAACCGGGTCGTGCGCCGACGAGAGGAAGGCACTGGCCTGCCCGATGTCCAGCTGCTGCGGATGGTTGGCACGCTCGGAGACCTCGGCCCCGCCTGGTCGGCGATCCCAGAATCCTCACGCCCCAGGGTCCAGGCGGTTCTTCGCTCAGCCCCAGTGCCCCAACTCGTGACGTACGGAGCTTTCAACCGCACCCTCCCGCCGGACGTTGCGGCCATCGTCGACGTCCGCGCCGTTGAGGTGACCGACCGGGACACGCTCGCCGCAGTAATCGCAATTCAGCCATCGCCCCTGTTCTTCCCGGCCGCGCTCCGCGAGACAAAGGCGTCGCTCGGCTACCGCTCGGCCGAGGCGAACATGGAGCAACTGATCCTGCCCTTCGCCCCCGTGTTGACCGCCGAGCAACTCGTCCAGGTGCTCAGCGCCGTAGAGTCGAACAACCAACTGCATCACGCGGCCCGAATGCCGAGCTTCATGGTGAACCTGTTCACCGAAACGCTCCGGCTCTGGCCGCAGACCGCTGACGCCTGGCGAGCACTGTGTCGCTTCTTTCTCGAACACGATCCCGCCGATGGCTACTACACCTATCCAGACCTGCAGGCGCTGGTGGCGGCCAGGTCGGAGGCGCCCAGCTGATTGAGACTCAACCGCCAGTCGCGACCGGCCAACGACGACGCGGTCGGCGAGGTGCTGGGTCGACGAAGTGACAGCGACGGACTGGCCGGATCTGTGGCAGCGTTCCGGCGTGTTGACGTTCCTCGTGACCGGGGTGTCCGGTGCGGGCAAGTCGACCATGGCGCGCCGGCTGTTCCAATGGGGGCATCGCGCGGTGAGCCTGGACGCCGATGCTCGGTTGTGTTCGTGGACCGACCATGCCGGCCGTCGCGTCGCACGGCCGGCCGAGCCGGACGCGGCCTGGCTGGCCTCCCATCAATGGAGGTGGGATCCCGGCCGGCTGGACGAGATCATCGCCGAGGCCGACCGTGTGGGCGTTGAGGTGCTGTGGCTGTGCGGGTACGTCGCCAACGCACTGCAGGTGGTCGACCGGTTCGACGTGTGTTTCCTGCTCGACATCGATCAGCGCACGATGGTCCGGCGGATGCGCCATCTGGAGCGGGGCACCGATTTCGGCCGGATGGGTGACACGCTGCGTGCGGCGGTGGCCGGTCACACCGCGTTTCTGGTGGCGTGGCGGCGACACGGCGCGGTCACGATCGACGCCACCGCCAGTGTCGATACCGTCGGTGAGGAGCTGCTCATGGCCGCCGCCATGGCGGCTATGAAACTGCGGCGGCGTGTGGACTAGCGCTTCGCCGACCACTGGCCAGGTCGCGGCTGGCCGGCGCTGGCCGTCGGGTTCGCCGTGGGCGACGCGGGTGTGCCGGATAGGGTGCCTCACCACGGCCGTCGTGTCCGGGTAGGTCAGGGCGAGGCGAACACGGGTGTGGCGGTCTCGGTCGCGTTGAGGCGCACCTGGGCGATCACGGCTTGGCACAGCGTCTTACGCAGTGGGGCGTCCGTGGTGTTGATGATTTCGCGGAGGCGGTGTCGTACTTCGGCCAGGTGGGCGGGGTCAGGTTCGCCGGTGTCGGCGTCGAGCAGGAGCGTCAGCTCGTCGCGGCGGCGCTGGAGTTGGCGGATCTCGTTGGAGAGCTTGTCGACGCGGCCGGCGACGACGTCGGGGCGGATCTTGTTGTGTTCGTAGTCGGCGAGGTATTTGTCGATCGTGGCTTGCCGGGCGGCGAGTTGTCCGGTGAGGGCTGCGAGTTCCTGTTCGTGGCCGGCGCGGGCTGTGCGGTAGTCGGCCCGTGCCAAGGCGATGGCGTCGGTGACGAGGTCGACTTTGGTGGTGTAGAAGTCGCACAGGGCGGCCAGGATGCGTTCGTCGAGGAGGTCGGCGTCGATGCGCGGCGCTTGGCAGTGGTCGACGCCGTGGCGGCTTCGGGTGGTGCAGGTGTAGTAGCGGTAGACGCGGCTGCGGCCGGTGGCGTTGCCGCCTAGGTAAGTGCGGCCACAGCCAGGGCAAGTGATTTTGCCGGTGAGGTGGTAGTCGGAGGAGGCGCTGGCTTTGGCGGCAGGGTTGTCGCCGCGTTCGGTGAGGATGCGGTCGGCGTGGGCGAAGGTGGCCGGGTCGATGAGCGGTTCGTGGGCGTGGTCGGCGACGATGTCGCGGAAGTGGATCTCGCCGAGGTAGACGCGGTTGACGAGTACGTCGGCGACGGTCTTGTGGCTCCAGGGCCGGCCGCTACGGCGGCGTAGTCCGCGTGCGTTGAGTCGGGTGGCGATGGCGCGGGTGCCTAGCCGCCGGTAGGTGTACAGGTGGAAGATCTCCCGCACGATGGCCGCCTCGCCCGTGTGGGGCAGCAGGACGTGCTCGGCCGGGTCGATGGTGTAGCCGTACGGGGTGGTGCCCAGCGTCCAGCAGCCTTTGGCGGCTTTGCGTTCCATGCCGGCAGTGACCCGGTCGATGATCAGGGCCCGTTCGAACTCGGCGAACACGCCGAGCATTTGCACCATCATTCGGCCGGCGGGGGTGGCGGTGTCGAACGGTTCGGTGGCCGACCGGAAGGCCACCCCGGCGGTGTCCAGGTCGTCGATGAGGTGGGACAGGTCGCGGATGCGGCGGGTGAGCCGGTCGACGCGGTAGACGAGCAGGATGTCGAAGCGGCCGGCGCGGGCGGCGGCGAGCGCGTCGGTGAGGCTGGGCCGCTCAAGGGTGGCGCCGGAGGCGTCGTCGCGGAAGGTGGCGACCAGGCGCCAGCCGGGTTGAGAGGTGATGTAGGCGCGCAGCCGGGTGTCCTGCACTTCGAGGGAGAACGGTTGGTGTTCCTCGTCGGTGGAGCGGCGGATGTAGATGGCCACCCGCAGGCCGCCGGTGTTCTCGGCGGCCTGCGCGACGGCACGGGTGGTGGCGCGACGCGCCATGGCAGTCTGCTCCCTCCCTCGTGGCTGTCAGCGGCTGGTGTTGGGCGAATCGGCCGAACGGCGCTCCACTGGCCTCGCGGACCTGGAGCGCGACCGATGGCGGCGGCGGGCGGTTCCACCGGTGCCGGCCGTGGTCCTCGTCGCCGCCATCCGATCGTGGGCGGCCTGGCCCTCGGTCTCGTACTGCGCGAACGCGGTGAGTACCGCCAGCATCATTCGACCCATGGGCGTGGAGGTGTCCAGCCGGCCGGCGACCGAGTACACCGCGACGCCGGCACGGTCGAAGTCGTGGATACGCGTGGCCAGGGTCTGGATTCGCCGGCTGAGCCGCTCCGGCTCGGTGATGAGCAGGACGTCGAAGCGGCCGGCCTGCGCGTCGGCGAGCGCGTGGGCCAGTGCGGGCCGGTACCGGTTGGCGACGTGGTCCTGGTAGCCGGCCACGGTTTGCCAGTCAGGTCGGGTCGTCAGGTAGGCGCGCAACGTGGCCTGCTGCCGGGCAAGGCCCTGTCCGGGCTCGTCGTCGTGGCTGTAGCGGCTGCTGGTGTAGGTGGCGACCCGACATGGCGTCGTGGCGGCCACCGGGGTCGTTGCGGGTGAGGGCATGGTGTTCTCCATGGTGGTTGGGCGGGGCCGGGTGGCGGGGAGCCTCGCCGGCCCGGCCCCGCGTCTGTGGGTCAGCCGGTCGGTGGCCGGTCGTGGTGGGCCCGTCGCTGCAACCAGGAGACGATCATGGCGGAGAGTGCGCTGATCGCCTGCTTGTGCTGCTGTTCGGTCATCGCGACGGTGTCCGGTTCGGTGAGGACCGGTCGCAGCACCCGGTTGGTTTCCGGGTTCCGGCCGGTCGGGGGGTTGGCTGGCGGGCGGCGACGGTAGCGCGACTCGCGGCCGGGTGACGACGCCCGCGACCGGCGCCGCGAAGCGGCCGATCCGGCAGCGGTGCCGGGTTCCGGCGGCTCCGGCAGGGGTGGTCTGGTCATGTTGGCCGTCCACCGTGGGGCGCCAGTACGGGCTGGAACACCGCGACGTCGTCGTGCTGGATGAGGCTGACCGGGATGCCTTTGCGCCGGCTGGCGCGGGCCACGTGCAGTTGGAAGAAGGAGTGGTGCGGCACGAGCCGGCCATCCCGCACGGCGGCGTGGACGGCGCAGCGGCAGGCGACGAGGTTCAGCCCGGCGGCCAGCCCGGCCTGGATGGTCTGGCCGGGCAGGTCGATCAGGAAGTGGTCGCGCCGCCACGGCCGGGCCACCACGGCGATGACGCCACCGGGTTTGAGCAGCGGTACGCAGCCGGCGAGCACGGCGGTGATGCCGTCGATGAGGGAGGCGCGTCCGCGGTGGGCCAGGTTGGCCTGGTCCGGATTCGCGGGGTTGGCGGGATCGCTGTAGGCGTTGTGGAACCGGGTCAACGGACCGCGGCGGTGCTCGACCCGGCCGTGCATGGTCCTGCCGTACGGCGGTGAGGTGAGGACCAGGCTGATCTGGCCGCGCAGCTCGCCCGGTACGCCGCCGGGCAGTGCGGTGGCGTCGCCCCGCAGGATGCGGCCGTGCCCGGTGCCACCTTGCTTGTGGGCCAGGGCGATGTTGGCCCGGGCGAGAGCGACCCAGCCGGGTTCGTATTCGATGCCGATGGCGTTGCGGCCGGCGTGGACGGTCTCGACCAGGGTGGTGCCGATCCCGGCGAGCGGGTCGAACACCAGGTCGCCCGGCCGGGTGTAGTCGGTGATCAGGGTAGCGGCCAGATCGGGTGCCATCCGGGCCGGGTGCGCCCCGGAGCCGACGACGAACCGGCCGTGGCGTTGCGCGGCGAGGCTGCGTTGCCCCACGAGGATCACCGACAGCAGCGGTCCGGGCGGCGTGTTGCCGCAGCTGGGTGGCGACACGCCGCCGGCGGTCGGCCCGGCGGGTGCGACATGCGCGTCGTGAGGGTCAGCCATTTCGGCCGGCCTTGGGTGCGAAGACAAGCAAGTCTATGTGGATCTTGACGTGGGTGGCGGAGCGGATGGTGGCCGGGTCGGCGGGGGTGGCCTGCCAGGTGATGCGTTGCCCGCTGATCGGGGCGGTGATCGCGATGATGTGCTGCAGCCAGCCCAGGCCGGCGTGTCGCGCCGCGGGGATCAGCGCCCGCGCTGTGCTCGACGTAGGTCTGCCCCGCGGGCAGGCCGGCCAGTGCGACGATGGTGCAGCCGCCCGGGCTCATCAGCCGCCGGCAGGCGCGGAACATCTCGATGAGGCGGTCGCTGCCCATCGCGTCGGGCCGCTGCGGCGGCGGCCAGGGCAGCACGATCAGCGCGACGGTGCCGGCGGCGAGGTCGAGGTCGGGCAGGTCATCCGGGTGGCGCACTGAGCGGTAGGTTCGGCCGCCGGCGCCGGCCGCGCCGGCCAGGGCCGGGTCGTCGCCGACACACACGATCGTCTCGCCGGGACGGGTGTAGGAGCCGACCAGCAGCGCCGCCATCCGCGGGCTCAGCGCGTGGGCGTCGGCGTGGCCGTAAGCGGCGTCGACGCCGGCGACGCGCCAGACCGCGATCGGTACCGGCGGGGCGCCGGGGACTACGTCGATGTCGCCGGCGGCGATCAGTTCGGACAGGGCAAGCGGGTCATGCTGGGTGTGCGGGTCGAGACCCGGGAGATCTCGGTCGGGGTGGTGCTCTGCTGTGGTCATGGGCGGGTGTGGCTCCCGCGCCGGTCTGGCTGTGTTCACGCCAACCCATGGCCCAACCAGACCCCGGCTCGCAGCACCCGGCCGCGTACGGCCACCCAACTGGCGCCGAACTGAGCTGCACGGGCAACCCAACCGGCGCTGCGGCGGCACCCAACTGGCTATCGGCGGGGCAGAGGACCGTACCGAACTGGCCAGTTGGGTACCCAACCAGCCTCAGTTGGGTACCCCACCAGCACGGCGTCGGCCTGGTTCCACCGCCAACCGTCCCAAGGAGCGCAGTTGGGTTCGGACCGCGTGCTTCTGCACCTTCCGGCCCCACGTCGGCGCGGGCCGGGCGAACGTGGTCGCGGAAAGGGACGCGGCGGCCCTCACCGCAACCGGGTGGGTCGGGTACCCGGAGCTGGTACCGGTCCGGGCGCAGAGAAGCGGGCGCAGCGCGTACCGGTACCGGCCCGGTCCCGAGTGCCGCCCGGTCACCGGTACCGCCCGGCCGTACCGGTATCACCGACAACCGGTACAGCGGGCTCACCGGTACTGCCCGGTCGTACCGGTACCGCCCGGGCAACCGGTACGGCGCGGTCACCGCGCCGGTACCGGTACGCGCCCGGTGACCGGTATCGGGCCGCCCCGCTCTCGGCCCGTACGGCACCGGGCGGGACTGGGCTGCCGCCGCACCGAATGAGAAGCCCTGTTGGTTATGGGGTAACACAGAGCTACCCCACCGGGCGTCGCCGCGACGAACTGGCGCGGCCCCGCACCCGGTCGCCGGCACCCACCCGACGCGGCTGCGCAACGACACGGATCGCGCTATCACTCATCGCCCGAGGGTCGCATCCAGACCGGCGGGTGAAGGCGAAGAGGCAGGCCGAGTGGGGTCAGACGGCGCGTTCGACGCGTGGCCGCTTGTCGGTCGGAGGCGGGGTTCCGGGGCGCCGTGCAGCGGCGCTCGGCCAAGCGGTGTGGCCCGGCTGGGAACGCGGGCCCGGCCGGTGATCGCCGTGGCGATTACCGTTCGTGTCGGCTCGGGCGGATGTTGGCGGCCTCGGCGCGGGCGCGCTGGATGGCTTCCAGGTCTGCTGGGAGGCGGCTTCCTGACCGGTACCGCCGTACCGGGTACCGCCCGGTCACCGGTACGTCCGGCGCACCGGTACGCCGTTGTCACCCGTGCCCCGCCCGGTCACCGGTGCCCCGCCCGGTCCTTGGTAGGCGCCCGGCGCCCCAGATGCTGCCCGGTCACCGGTTGCGTACCGGTGACCGCCCGGGTAGGCGTGGGCACCACGGGTGTCGGCACGCCGGGGCGGAGTGTGGCAGTGTGTGGCGGGTGCGGACGTTCCTGGTGACTGGTGTCTCGGGTGCGGGCAAGTCCACGATGGCCCGGCAGCTGCGCGCCTGGGGCCACCACGCGGTCAGCGCCGACGGCGACAGCGAGCTGTGCGGGTGGGCCGACCGGGACGGTCGACGGGCCCAGCGGCCGGCCCACCCGGACGAGGCATGGTTGGCGGCGCACGAGTGGCAGTGGGATCCGCAGCGTCTCGACGAGATCATCGCCGACGCGGAACGCCGCGGCATGGACACCTTCTGGCTGTGTGGCCGCGCGGCGAACGCCCTGCAGCTGGCCGACCGGTTCGACACGGTGTTTCTGCTGGAAATCGACGAACAGACGATCGTCGCGCGGATGAGCAGTCCCCAGCGCGGCAACGACTTCGGCCGCGTCGGGGACACCTTGCGCGACGCGGTGGCCACTCACCTGCCGTTCGTGGCGGAGTGGCGCCGCTTCGGCGCCATCACCGTCGACGCGACCCTCGACGTGCGCGCCGTCGGCGAGGAACTGCTGATGGTGGCTGCCATGGCCGCTCTGCGGCGGCGATAGCCGCCACCCGGACACCAGGCGCCGGGTCGAAACCAGCGGTCGCCGGCCCAGCCGCGAGGGAACGGATCGGTCAGGAGTGGGTAACCACCAGCCGACTCAGCTCATTGAGATAGTCGGACGCTCGCAATTGTTGTCCGGTGCCGACGACCGGGCTTCCTGGGTCGGTGCGTAGCTTGGCGTTGGGAAAGTTCGGCCCAGGCGTGCCAGTAGCCACCCCTCGGATCACCTCGATCGTCTTGTGGCACTTGGTCATCGCTGACACAAGTTCCTTGTACGTCAACACGTTCTTGCCGATGACCATTGAGGTGTTCGCCAGCCGGAGCGAGTACGGGTCGACCTTGTCGAACGGCGGGCTGTTCTTGAACTTCTGCTTCCCCAGCAACTTCTCGTCGGAGTGCTCCACGGCGTTGCGCAGGTGGGCCAGTCGCTGCTCTTGCCGTTGGGTCAGGCGCGGCCCGGCTCGGCCAATCTTGTTCGTTTGGAGTGCTCGCGCGTTCAGTACCGCCCGATGGGTCGCGCTGACGCAGTTCTCCATGTGGTCGATCGCGCGTAGGTAGGGGCTGGTGCGTAGTCCGTCGCGCAGCGAAACGAAACGCAGCAGCTCGGCGCGGGCGGCGTCGTACTCGCGGAGCGCCTTGTCGGTCAACCGGGAGAAGTTCATGAACATGCCGACCATCGTCCGATCCGGTGGGAGGCCCGGAGGAAGCCCCGACAAGGTCCGATCCAAGAGGACGTTGAGCGTCCCCCTGTTCGAGAGGTGATCGACTGCGGGCATGGCCAGACATTCGGGAGTCAGGCTGACACGATCAGCGCTAGGCACAGCACCAGTCTGCCGCTGTTGGTGCGGGCCACCGGCCGGCACACCTCGACCGCCGTTTTCCCCACGGTCAACAGCCGTACCGGCGAGAGAACGGTTGCCTGGGCCGAACACGTCCGGCTGAGCTGATCCTGCGGCGACGCCACATAGCCGGATGGACCCTCGCGCGCCCTGCTGGCAGGCCCAGTTGGGTAGCCGCTACCCAACTGACCCAACCAACAGGGGCTGAGCTGCCCAAACACAGCCCGTTGGGTGACCAGCATGAACGAGACGCTCACAGCGGTCCGCAGCCGCGCCGCTGATCGCCGGGACGGGTCTGAGCTGGCCTAACCAACCCAACTGCAGGCCACGCCGTGAGACATGGCCATGATCGGGTTGGGTGGTCGCTGGTTGGCCAACCCGTTGGGTTCGCGTGCGCCCATGGGAGGCGACCCGCGCCGTCCGGCTACAAAGTCGGGGCGGCGCACCAGCCCGACACGGGGAGCACGCATGACCAAGCCCACGAGCAAGCCGTGGCCGGCCACGCCGTTGGACGCCGCGCAACGCGCCTTTGATCTGCTCGTCTGTCCACCCGCGCCGCTCGCGTTCGACGGGCGCGCCTTTCCTGGCTTGCCGCAGCGGATACTGCCGCTGGATGAGCTGAAAAGCGTGCTCATCGACGACGCCACACCACGCCCGGTCCGTGACGCGGTGTGGCGCGAACTCGTGGTGCGGGCCCGCCGGGACGGCCCGGCCTGGGTGGTTGCCGCGGTCGGTATCGCGATGCCGGGGCTGCGGCGGATGGCGGGCCTGCTGGCCAAGGGCTGGCACGGCGACTCCAGCGACCGTGACGGGGAGTTGCTGACCGGGTTCGTGGACCGGCTGCGCAGCGTCGACCTGACCGAGTCCCGCATCGCCGGCAAGCTCATCGACGCCGGGGCCCGCGCGGTCAAGCACGCGCGGGAACGGCAGGAGGAGAGCGATGCGATTCGGGTGCACGCCACCTGGTCGCTGCCGCCGCAGCAGCCGTGGGACCATCCCGACTGGGTCCTGACGCGGGCGGTGGCCGCCGCGATCATCGACCCGGACGAGTGTCTGTTGATCTCTGCCACCCGCCTGGACGAGGTCGCGTTGTCGGTGGTGGCCGACAAGCTCGGCGTCAGCGTCCCCCTCGCCGCCGCCTGGCGCCGGAGAGCCGAGAAGCGTCTGGCGGCGGCGATCCGCGCAGGGGAGGTCGACTGGGTCCCGCTGGTTCCGCGGACGACCCGCCGCGATCGCAGATGCGTCAACGTACCCTCCGCCTCGCTCAACGACGGCGGGTCGGCACCCGTGCGGTGCCGGCCTACCGGGCGGCCAAGGAGCCGATCATGACGCACATCGGCCAGGCGGGCACAGCGGCAGGCGGCCAGACAGCCCGCGGGCCGAAGCGGCGTCCACGTCGCCGCCCGGGACCGTTCCCGGTGACGATCGTGCGACCGGCCACCGTGACCGTCGAATCCCTCACGCCGACCCAACGCGCCCGCCAGGCCGAGGCCAACCGGATGGCACGCGAGATCACCGAGGCCAGCCGGGCAGGGACCTGGCCGGACCTCGGCGTCGACATGCGGCTGCGGCTGGACCGGATTCCCGCGGTCCGCGAGATCGTCCGGGGCATCGTTCGGGACGCGTCGGCGCTCGCTGCGAACCCGCCCGCCGACGCGGTGCGTATCGGTCGCAACGCCCGGGGACGCGTCGTCGTGATCGTGCTGCACGCCGCCGAGTGGAGCCTGCTGCTGTGCCCCGCCCAGCCGCACCCGGAGGTGTGGGCGTTCCTGGACGACTTCGGCGGCGCGGGAATCGCGTTTTACGGCGATGGCGACCTGCTCAGCGTGCAGTGGAACGACATGGCCGACAACGTGTTCACGGCGCTGGACACCTGACGTCCTCCGGCGCGTCATCGTCGGCCCCGACTCGCGCCAGCATCACACCCGGTGCAGCGTCGCGGCTGCATCCGCGCCGCTTCCCGTCGCGCCGCCGTGGCACGGCCAACCACACCGACCCTGATGCCTCAAGACGGCTGGCTGACGCCGGACCGGCGACCGCGGCTACCGGAAACGATGCAAGCAGCACAGCCCAGCACACGATGCGGACCACCAGCGGGGGCCCTTCGCCACGGCCTGCTGGCCCCGTCGGGCCACATTGGACAGACACGCACGCCCAGAACCAACATCCAGCGGGGCGACGACCCATCCCAGGGTCGTCGCCCCGCCTTTTGCGTTTCCGGGCCTTCCGCGTGTCCGAGCGAAGGCCTGGCTGAGCGTGGTTGGCGACCGCAGCCTGTGCCGCGGCCGTCGTCGCCCCGATGCCCCGGGACCCCGGCGGGCGTCGGCACCCGCCTGCCCGGACGGCCGGGTGCGTGCCAGTTGGGTCAGTTGGGTGCCGGTTGGGTGCCGCCGCTGGCGCGGGTGCTGAGTTGGGTACCCAACCGGAGCCCTTGGTGGGCAAGGAATCGCCACAGACACGCCGCACGACGGCTTGTCGTTCGCGATTCCCTGCGCCACCGGGGCAAGGGCGGGGCCGGCCGAGAGATGGCCGTGTTCACCCCACCCACTCGGATCTGTGAAGGAGCAAGGCTCCCACGGCCCCGCCCCTTTCCGCGGTGACGCCTCCCATCCATTCGCACATGCCCCAGCCGCTGGGGCGGGAGGTGTGAGCACCCATGTTCCGCAACCTCATCCGCCTGGCCGTGATCACCATCGCGGCCAGCGCCACGGTGGCCACGGCCGCAGCCGCGGCGTACGCCGCCGACCCGATGCCCCTGGCGGTCGCCGACCTGCCCACGGTCATCGGCAACATGACGACCTGGATCACCGGCATCATCGCCGCGGTCGCCACCCTGTTCCTGACCATCGGCGGCGCCCGTTACCTGATGGCTGGCGGTGACCCCGCAGAGGTCGAACGCGCGAAAGGCTCGCTGAAGTCCGCTGGGATCGGCTATGGGCTGGCGCTGCTCGCCCCTATCATCCTGACCATCCTCAAGAACATCCTGGGCGCCTGAGATGGTCGGCTGGTTCGGCACCCAGCTGCTGCTATGGCTGCTCGGCGTCGTCCTTGAAGCGATCAAGGCGCTGTGGAAACTGCTCGCCGGCACCGCGTTCAACACCCCGGACGTGACGATCCTGCCCCAGGTCCAGGCGATCACCAGTAAGTCGTTGACCGTGGTCAACGTCGCCTTCGTGTTGGCGATCATCGTCGCCGGGATCACCGTGATGACCAACGGGACGGTGCAGATCCGCTACGGCGTCGGCGAACTCGCCCCGCGCCTGGTGATCGGCTGGATCGCGGCGAACTTCTCGATGCCGATCTGCAGCCACCTCACCGAGCTGGCCAACGCCCTGACCGGGGCGTTGACCGGTGAGGGCGTGGCCTCGCAGGGCGCCTTCGCGCAGCTGCTACGGGTGGTGGTCGATGCGATGACCAACCCGGCCAGCACGCTGTTGACCCTGGTCATCGGAATGCTCATCGCGGTGCTCACCGGCATGCTGCTGGTGGCCTGGCTGGTCCGCCTAGGGGTGCTGATCGTGTGGGTCGGCATCGCCCCGGTCGCCCTGGCCTGCCACGCCACCCC
>Ga0137375_10002595_pt1 | contig 21230 bp, 17 predicted proteins | sample SagtaG_24_FD_104936 | JGI IMG/M metagenome (GOLD analysis project Ga0137375, IMG submission 104936) | Vadose zone soil microbial communities from Sagehorn Ranch, Mendocino, California, USA - Sage1_R_113_16 metaG | ecosystem: Environmental > Terrestrial > Soil > Vadose zone | place: USA...
CAATCGCGACCCGCTGCTGGCACGCACGCAGATCGAGGTGATTCGCACTCTCCTCAACAATGCCGAGCATGACGATACGTTTTATCTCCTGAGCGCCGCGACGCGCACTCACCTGTTCGACAAGCAGGCACGGCCGGCGACGGCGGCGAACGTCGAGGCGGCGTGTAAGTTCCTCGACAGCGCTCACCTCGTCGGCGCTCTCGACCTCGCCGGCGCTCTCAAAACTGCCGAGCCGCTGCTCAAGGTGGGCAAGAACCCGTATCTGCTCCATGTCGGAGCCGGAATCGCGGCGATGGGCGAGCGCAGCGAGGACGCCCTGGCGAAGTTGATCCCCGAGGGCGTGCGTTACGTCGGCGTCGGCGTCGGCAAGCGCTGGGGCCGCAACTTCATGAAGGCGGCGGCCGATCGCACCGGCGGCTACTTCACGCAGATCAATCCCGACGAGTCGATCACCTGGCGCGCGTTCGACCTGCTGGCGACGTTGAACACGCCGCGGCTCATGGAACTGCGCGTGGTGGACGACGCCGAGCGGGCCGCCTTCCTGTGCGATGCGACCTCGCTGGCTCAGGGCGAAGAAATCTTCGCCGTCACCCGCGTCAAGAAGGGCGCCGCGCTGCCGGAGGCGGTCACCGTCGCCGGCAAGCTCGACGGCAAGCCGTTCGTGCGCCGCATCCGCGTCCGCGAGGTGGCGGAAGGAGCCGGTTACCTGCCGCGGACGTGGGCGAAGTTGGAGATCGACCGCCTGCTCGCCGAGGACGGCGCCAAGCACAAGAACACCGTCGTCGAACTGAGCAAGGCGATGTACGTGATGTCGCCGTACACGTCGCTGCTGGTGCTGGAGACCGACGCGGACTACGAGCGCTTCAAGGTGGACCGCGGCCGCAAGGACCACTGGGCGATGTACGCCTCCCCGGCGCGGATCCCGATCGTCCACGAGCCGCTGTGGACCACGAGGCAGGGCGCTCCGCAAGCGCAGGGGCAGAAGCGCTCGGTCGCCCAGGTGCTCAGCACAGTGCTGATCCGCGTGCCGCCGCAGCCCCTCAGCCCGGCGGGCAAGCCAAACAACAACCCGCTGCAGGCCGTCAGCGCTCTGCCGCTCTACTTTGGCGCGTTCGCCCTGCCCACGACCGGCGAGGAATTTGGCGTCGAAATCGGGTTGCAGGCGCCCATAGTCTATCGGCACGGTTTCGACTTCAATGCTTCCGAGCCGATGGAATGGTCAGATCAACCACTGAAGGATAGGACCATCGGGTTCAAGGGGCTGCGCTACCTTGGGGCCAACCGCAGTCCTTACCTGAACCTGCTGAAGGGGGAGGCGCCAGCCTGGAACTACTATCACCTCGTCCGCCCCGACACGACCGCGGCCCGCATCCAGTTCGCGCCGGTCATTGTGGACGGTAGCATGCGTTGGGCTGTCCCGGACGGACTTCTCGCCGAACCGGGTTTCCGGTTCGGAATCACCGAATTGGAGGGACGGCATGCCGCTCTGCTGCGGTCCTTCGACGGCTGGTACGAAAACGGCAGGATCACCGAGGACACCCTGCGAACGCATCTCCTGCGGCTCAGGGCTGAGGACGGCCGCCGCTTTGCAGAGAGGCAACTCCCGTCGCCGGAAGAACTGGACCGCATCGTCCTCAGGCAACGGCTCCTGAGCGACCTGGATGACAATACGAAGGTGGCGCTCGACAGGAAGTGGGGCAAAGATCTGTTCCGCCAGGACAAAGAACTCACTCTTCTGTCGATGATCGAGAGATCCTTTCATGATCCCCGTCTCGTTCGTCGCAAGTTCTCGAAGCCTGGCGACCCCGCCGCCCCGCGCCTGCCGGTGCTGCTCGGCCGCCCCGAACTGGGCGTCACCGTCCTGTCGTCGGAGACGGTCCGCCTCCTGGCGACCGAGGGCGTCGATCCGCGGCTGATTGAGCAGGCGGTCAAGGAGATGCAGGGCGCCGACCCGAACCAGCCGATGCCCGATAGCCGGATCGCCAACAATGGCGGCAGCGGCCGCGTTGACGAGGCGAAACTTCGCAAGTTGGCCGAGGGCTGGGGTCGGCTGAACCCTCGTGAGCGCAATCAGGCGTTGACCGAGGTCGCAGACCTGACGCGTGGTCTGTCGCCAGCCCACCAGGAGGCCATCCGCGAATACTTCCGCAAGATCGACCCGGCCGGGAAGTCGGGCCAGGCCACGGAGAAAAAGGATCTCCCACCGATCATGTTGGCGAGCGTGGAGGCCCTGGCCGAGGAGCTTTCCCGGCGGCTCAACGGCGAAGGCCGGAAGGCTCTCCTCTACGAACGGCCGCTGTTCACCGGCGACCCGCGCTTCTTCGGCGACCTGGTCAGCCACGCCCCCGGCCTGAACACCACTCAGGCCGACATCCTCGCCGTCCTCGAAGCCGAGGCGACGGGCAACGGTCCGCAGGCGGGTGTCATCGACGCCAGGGCACGCGCCTTGATCGAACGCGCCCGGACGGGTGGCTGGCAGGCCATCGCGCTGCCCGCCATCGAGAAGCAAGCCGCAAGCAAGTTCGTCTTCAACGCCGCGGGCCAGTACGCCGTGGATCATATCACGAGTAATGGGCTCCGTGAAGTCGTCATTTGCGATGGGGCGATGCTCCTCCATCTCTATCCGGAGTTGGGGCTGGGTGGCCGCCGTGCCGTCACCCGCTTCCACCGCGGCGACCTCGCGGCTCTCGTACCCTGGGTACTGCCGCCCGTCGAGGATCTGGCACGCGGGGCGGATCTCAAGTATGTCGATGAGCACACCGTTGCGGTGGTCGCTCGCGACGCCGGCAAGGCCGCGGCCTACGTTCAGCTGTCGCTGATTTTTGCCGCGGACGGCCGTTTGGCCGAGCGCCGGCTCGTCCTGATGCCGCAAGGTAAGACGCTCTCCCGCGAAACGTACGACACCGACGGCACGGTACGGCTCTATCGCGCCGACGAGACAAAGGCCGTCGCCGAGCGAAAGGTGAAGGTCGCCCCGGCCGCAGAGCCGAACTTGACGCCCGACACGCATGACCTGGTGCTGGTGCCGATGCCGCTGCGCACCCGCGAGCACATCGGGATCAACGGCGGCATGGGTTTCGCGAACCACGTCGAGGAGTCGGCCATCGCCCTGATCGCGGCGGAGTGTCTGCAACATAACGGCCAGATGGCTCTGCAAATCTTCGGCGAGCGCTTCCACGCTCGCGGCGACCGGCGCCTGGGCTTCTACACGTTGCTGACCGCCGGCGGCGTGGCGATCAATCCGGGCCAGGCTCACGAGTGGAACGGCCAGCGGGTCCGCATGGACATCGTTTGGGAGCATCCCAACTCGCCGCTGGCGATGTACCTCGCCTATCACAACGATGCGATCGTCAACGGCGACCGCACCGCGTTGGGCGAACTGGACGGGCCGGCGGACGGCTTCGTGCAGAAGTTCGCCAGCTTCCGCGACCTGTGGCGGCGCTGGCACAAGGATCCCAACCATAACGACCTCGAACCCGTCCGCACCCGCGTCCAGGCATACCTCAAGAGCGCCCCGTCGCCGTTGCTGGTGTGGGCGCTGCTCGACGCGGTCGAGGGCCGCAGCGCCAGCGCCCCCGCGGAGTTCCGGCAGGTTCTGGCAGATGCCCGTCTGCTCGCCGGTGACGCTCTCGGGCTGGGCTACGCGGCTCGTTACGAGCGTGCCCGCTTCCTGGTGGCGTCGGGCGACCACGGCAAGGGCCGCGAGGCGTTCCGGCAACTCCACGCCGACGCCCTCAAGGCCGGCATTCTGCCGCCCATCAACGACGTCTTCCGCACCGCGCTGCAGAATGCGCCGGCGAACGAAGTTGGCTGGATGGAATGGATGCGCCAGGCCGGCACCCAGGCAGCGAAGGAGAACGGCCCGCTCAGCGTGGTCGGGCTGGCATGGCAGGCTCATCAGCTCGGCGACCGCGTGCTGGCCGAGGAACTCTTTGACATCGCCCGGACCGCAGCGGGCGAGAGCAATGAGGGCCGCGTGGTCGGCCTGTCCACGGTCGAGTACCTGCTGGAGACGAAGCAGTTCGCCCGCGCCGGGGTCCGCCTCGAAGAATTGCTCAAGGACGAGACGGTCGGCCGGTCGCCGCGGCTGTGGCGTCTGGCCTCGTCACTGGCGACCAAGCGCAACCTGCCGGGTCGGGCCGTCGTTTGCATGGAAAAGGCGCTCGATCTGGAGTACTGCAACCTGCCGGAGATGGTCAACCTGGACACACTCCGGGCCGACTACGGCACCCTCCTCAACCAGTATCAACAGATGGCCACCGCGTTGACCATGCTCGATACGCCCGCCTCGCAGGAGTTCCTGGCGAAAGTGATCCGAGCGGCGGATCGCTGGCGTGCCCTCGATCCGGAGAACGCGGTTCCTTGCCAGGTCACAGGCAAGATCCTGCGGTCGGTGGGGGCCGGCGACCTGGCCTGGGACTACCTGACGACGCCGATCGGCCTGAAGCCCAACGAGGCCGCTCCGTGGGTGGGCCTGGCCCAATCGCTGCGCAGCGAGGGCGAGTTGGACCTGGCGGATCGGGCCTACGCGACGGCGTTCGAGTCGGAGCGGACCAACGCTCAGATCCTCTGGGACCGCGCCCAGAACCTGCAGCAGGCGGGCCGGCTGGCCGATGCCCAGCGTGTTTATCGTCAACTGGCCGAGGGAACCTGGCAGGAGCGCTTCCAGGGGTTGCGTCAACAGGCCCAGGCGCAACTGCAAGGACGATAACGCCTGAACAGAAAAGGTGTCGTTCGTAGTTCCGCCTTCAGGCGGTTGGCTGGCCACCGCCTAAAGGCGGAACTACGAACCAAGTTAGGACAACGCTCTCAGTGAACGGTTGATTATGCGACAAGGCCCACGGGATTCCCGTGGGCCTTGTGTGTTTCCGACCGGAAAAAGCCTTTCTTTCCATTAAACCTCACCTTGACAATCGGGCGGAGGCCGGTAAAATGCTATTGAGATTAAGTCTCAACAGCAGCGTTTCGATCACGAAGAGGCGATCCTACCCCCGCGCTGCGCTCCCCGCTTTGAAGGCTGGATTCCATCATGGAACCCTTCTCCCTCCCCGATGCCTGCAAGGACTGCCCTACTCCCGCAGCCGCCGCGCAGATCTGTACGCAATGTCCGGAGCGCATCGTCTGTCGCTGCCTTCAGGTGACGGAGCGCGCGCTGGTCGAGGCGATCACGACGCTGCAACTGACGACGCTCAAGGAGATTCGCGTTCACACCGGCGCTGGCGATGGCTGTACTTGCTGTCACCACCTGCTCAAACGCTACCTCGCCGCCGAGCCTCAACCCTCCTCGTCCGCCGCGCCCATTTGCGTCTGCAAGTAATTCTGCTCGCCGACCGCTTTCAGCAGGCCCAGCTGCGTCTCCAACCAATCGACGTGCTCCTCGGACTCGGTCAGGATCGGTTCGAGGATCTCGCGTGTGCCGTTGTCCTTGAGCTTGGTGCAGAGTTCGATGGCGGCGTTGTAGAGCTTGACCCCGCCCATCTCCAGCGTCAGGTCGTTTCGCAACTGCTCCTCGACGTTCGTGCCGACGCGGATGACGTCGTAGCGGGCGATTTCCGGAGTGCCTTCCAAAAAGAGGATCCGGTCGATCAGTTTCTCCGCGTGCTTCATCTCGCCGAGCGACTCTTCGTAATGCTTCTTGCCCAGTTTGGTGAAGCCCCAGTTCATGCACATCTTGGCCTGACAGAAGTATTGATTGATGGCGGTCAGTTCGACGGTGAGAGCGCGGTTGAGGACGTCGATTACCTGCGGATCACCCTTCATGCGACAAGCTCCTTCGGACAGCGGTTCTCGGCAAGAATGGGGGTATTCTAGGGGAGAAGGGCCTGAAAGCCACGCTCATGCTCGGGGGAGCCCAAAGCGCCAACTCTGAAGTTGTGAGGAGCCAGGCCACCTCGTTCCCAAACTCCTGTTTGGGAACGGCTTGGGCGAAACTCTGTTTCGCGTGGCGCCCCCCGACTGGAGGAGAGGAGGCGAAACGGAGTTTCGCCCAAGCCCGTTCCCAAACAGAGTTTGGGAACGTGAAGAGAGCCGCGTCAGCGTTTGCGATTCCAGGCGTCCGCAGCGTACTTGTTTTGCGTTAAATCCGATACAGTTTGTCGTTCTTCCGCGGTCAGGTCACCCGGTGCCAGCGTCCATCCTGTCCTGGGCACGAAGCGCCTCACGACCGCCTTCGCCACTGCCTCCGCAGACAGCCGGCACGCGGTCAACTCCAGAATGCCGGGGAGAATCGGCGTCCACGGGCTGGAGGCGAGCAGAATGGCTCCGTGCTGCAACAAGGCCCCCCGCTGACGCCGTTGAGCGCTGCCGACCACCTTCGCCTGACCGATCAGCACGTCGCCCGCCACGAAATGACGGAAGCAGAGGAAACCGGGGTTCACCTGATCCGGCTCCGGCGTGTGCATGCGCGTGGGCACGCCCAGATCCGCGAGGGCGCCGGCGATGATCTCGTGCATGCGCCGCAGCCAGCACGAGCAACCGGACCCTATCGTGTCCCGTTGCGGCACGGTCTCCTGACCGTGCCGCGGGGCTTGACCGAAGGTCTCCTCTGGGCTCCCGGCCTCACGGGGAGACCTTCGGTCAGAAGGCGTGGCACGGTCAGGAGACCGTGCCACAACGAGCGTTTGCCAGGGTTCTCCCGGCGGCAGCGTCAGCGAGTAGGTCACTTCGTGCTGGTGGATGAGCGTTGCCCCGCCGGACGGTCGGCGCACCCACGGGAGGGCGGCGAGTTGGGCGTCGTGGTGCCGCACACGCTCGGGCTGGAAGTAGCCCAGGCTCAAGGTCGCCGTGTCCCAGCCGTAGAAGCGGAGGGTCGCCTGGCCGCGCTGGGCGCTCTGCAGCAGGGCCTCGTCGAGGGCCATGTTCTCGGCCCCGCCGGCGACGGCGTGGGGCAGCAATCGCAGGGTGAGGGGTTTCCGGTCGGCCGTCATGGGTTGGATGCCTGTTTCCGCAACCTGGCGACAAAAGCAGCGTGTTCGGGAGTCGCCAGACCCTGTTTGAGAGCGGCCAGTACGCCAGCACGCTCCTCGCGCAACATGGCCTCGGCGGCGAGCCACAACCCGGGAAATACCCGAGCACGAAAGATGCCATCGTCGGGGAGGGGCACCTCCTTGAACTTGTTGCGCTGGCGCACAAACCAGAACACTCGCTGTGTCCGCACCGCCAGCACGATGTACTCTCGCACGCCGGCTTTCTCGTAGTCCTGCAGCTTGCGGTGCAAGTCGATCGACTCGGTAGCAGCGCCGACTTCAACAATCAGTTCCGGCGGGCCGTTCATGTATTCGTTCTCGTCCACAAAAACCTGGCCGCCGTGTTCGGGAAGAATGAACAGGCAAGCGTCGGGCTGAGGTTCACTGTCTGGCCCCAGGATCTGGGTAGTGTTGTCCAGCGCATCCGTTCCCGGCGTGGCCAGAACGTACTCACCCAACCAATGGTGGACCAGCTGCTGCGTCTTGCCGTGGGGCCTCTTTTGTGGAGATGACACGTAGACGATCCCTCCGATCAGTTCTGCACGGAAGTCCTCCGGCATCGCTTCGTAGCGAGCGTGAAACGTTTTCTGATCGAGTCGGTCCCCATTTTCGAGCGGGGGGAGGGTCCGGGTCTGTGGTTTGGTGATCGGCATACTGGCATCCTCCTGCATTCGATCCTGTGGGGGCACTCACGCAACTTTCGGGTACGGGTTCCCCCGCAGAATCGGCTCCTTCGCGGCCTTCACTTCGTCCGGCCGGCTGATCTCCAGGGTGTGCGGCGCGTTGTGCAGGAACTCCGCATCTTCCTCGCGGATGCGCAGCAAGATGTCCGCGAAGGCGTCGAGCGTCTCCTTGCTCTCGGTCTCGGTCGGCTCGATCATCAGCGCCTCGGGCACGACCAGCGGGAAGTACACCGTCGGCGCATGGTAGCCGAAGTCGAGCAGCCGCTTGGCGACATCCATCGCACTGATCTTGCGTTCGCGCCGCAGGGTGCGGGCGCTGGCGACGAACTCGTGCATGCAGCGGTCGCCGTGCGGCACCTCGTAGCCGCCCTTGACGCGCGCGAGCAGGTAGTTGGCGTTGAGGACGGCGATCTCGCTGACCTCACGCAGACCGCGCGGGCCGAGCGTGCGAATGTAGCAGTAGCCGCGCACGAGGATGCCGACGTTGCCGAAGAAACTGCGGACGCGGCCGATCGACTTCGGCCGGTCGTAATCGAGGCGGAAGGTGCCGTTCTCCTCGACGACGACGGGCGCCGGGAGATACGCGGCGAGCGGCTTGCGGACCGCGATGGGGCCGGAGCCGGGGCCGCCGGCCCCGTGCGGGCCGGTGAAGGTCTTGTGGACGTTGTAGTGCATCATGTCGATGCCGAAATCGCCGGGCCGCGTGATGCCGAGGATGGCGTTCATGTTGGCGCCGTCGAGGTAGACCAGCGCACCTTTGGCGTGCAGCAGCTCCGTAATGGTCGCGATCTGCTCGTCGAACAGGCCGAGCGTGTTGGGGTTGGTGATCATGAAGACTGCCGTGCGCTCGTCGAGTTTGGCGCGCAGGTCGCCCATGTCCACGCGGCCGCGTCTGTCGCTCTTGATGGTGACCGCGTCGAAGCCGGCGAGGGCGGCGCTGGCGGGGTTGGTGCCGTGGGCGCTGTCGGGGATGAGGACGCGCGTGCGCTGCTCGCCGCGATCCTTGAAGTACGCCGCCGCGACGAGCAGGGATGTCAGTTCGCCGTGGGCGCCGGCGGCCGGCTGCAGCGAGACGGCGTCGAGGCCGGCGATCTCGGCGAGGGTCAGTTGCATGGAGTGGAGCAGCCGCAGCATGCCCTGCGTTGACTCGTCCGGTTGCAGAGGGTGCAGGTTGGCGATGCCGGGCAGGGCGGCGAGGCGTTCGTGCCGCTTGGGGTTGTACTTCATGGTACACGACCCGAGCGGATAGAAATTGGTGTCGATGGACATGTTCCGCGTCGAGAGGTTGACGAAGTGGCGGACGAGGTCGATCTCGCCGACCTCCGGCAGCGGCGGCGGTTCGTCGGCGAGGTGATCGTCGGGGATCAACTCGCTGAGCGACGCCGACGCCGGCACGTCGCAGGGGGGAAGCCGATGGCAGCGCCGCCCGGCTTCGGACAACTCGAAAAGGAGTTCGGTGGATTGCGGTTTGTTCATCGTATCGGTCCAGATCCTCAAGAGGTGGGTCCGGGATGCCGTTCCGCGGGCCTCTTTACCCACCATCTATAGCAGTTTGTCGCGAAAAAGCGAAGCGCTGACTCGGCCTGTTCGCAGCTAGTTTGCCCCGCCTTTCGCTGGTAACATGGAGGGTAGGTGGTGATCGCTTGAACGAGGAGGCGAGACAATGGCGGATACTTTAAATCCCTTGAAGCCCCCGACGGCTGAAGAGGTTGAGCAGATGCACGCACTTTACCGCAAGGGCGGCGAGGAGCACCAGATGGCCCCCCACATCGTCTACAGCGATCCAGACTGCCCACATCCTGGTTGCAAGCAACAGCTGCAGGCGATCGACTTTCGCCTCGAAGCGCATGGCCGAGGGGTTCACGACCCCTTGGTGCGCGCTTGGTGGAGCGATGTCGGGTTTGCGGGGCGCTGTCCCGGGTGTGGGGGCTGGATTCACTTCACGATTCGCGGCAAACGGGCTCTCACGGCGAAGGAGGCCAGCCGACTCCCGCAGTTGCCGGACAACTGGGCTGCCGGGGCGACCATCCTTTGAGGCCCGGACGGGACCTCCGCCTCGCGACCGAGTGGGGGAACAGGACATGGCGAAACAGGTCTCTCGTGTCTACCACAGTTCGGTTGCTCTCCACACCAGAGCGAGCTACACATGCGCGTCTCGCCCTGGTGTGGAAGGAGAGTAAGTGGTGAACCAAGACACGAGCATCAAGGCTCCCGGAGTGTCTCGGGCGGAGGTTTTGCCCGAGAGTAGGTCAACCGATGCCGAGAACTACCGCTGGCTGCGTTGCCGCTGTGGCGGGGAGGTCGGCGTTCCCACAGACAGTGACGAAAGCTACGTCGAGTGCCCGGGATGTGGCGCGGCTGTCCAATTGAAGGGTGCGGTTTTGTTTCGGCCACCTGCACCGCTCACGCAGACGCCCGCGTCTTCACTCCCCCAACCGAGCGTTGCGGGAACCTCGACAGACACAGGGATGGCTGGGCAGGCGAGGCAGTTGTTGCTGTTGCGGCGCCTGAACAATCTGAAGGCCTGCCACCAGGTGTTTGCTGAAGCCCAAGTGTCTTCTCCCTGGGTTTGGCTCCTTCTTTTGGCGTTTTTGGCGTTGTACCCCGTCTCGATGGGCATCTCCCTGCTGACGCTCCCGCCTACGGGAACAAGTGGGGGGTGGGGCTTGGTTATCATCCTTGTGACAGCCGCCCTTCTCGCTGGCGCCAAGCTCTTCTTCGACCGGAGAAAGGAAGGGATCGTCGCTGGCGCCAAAAAGCACCTGACAAAGAGCATCGACCGCCTGTGCGACGAGTTTCCCCAAGAAGCTGCTTGCTGGGGCGGCTCCGACGCCCTCTGGGAGGCTCAAAGGGTGAGGGACATGATTCAAGTGGTGTCGGCCAAAATGGCAGCTGAACAACCGGCTTTGCTCCAACCTCACCGCGGTCAGGTGGTCTATGCCCTTGGGATCCTTGGTTGGTTCCTCCCGTTGCTGGGGATCGTCGCCTGGATCCTCGGCAACAGCGATCTGGAAGCCATGAACGCCGGCAAGATGGACCGCTCGGGATACTCCCAAACCGACTCGGGGAGAACTCTGGGAAAGGCTGCCTGCCTGCTCTACGGGGCACTCATTGGCATCGCGCTCTTGGTAAGAACCAATCACTGATCGCCTCTGTTGTGGCATGGTCTCCGGACCATGCCACGGGTGCCGACCGCAGGTCTCTAGGACTCCAGGGAGACCTGCGGTCGGCAGAGTGGCACGGTCGGGAGACCGTGCCACAACTCGCTCCTGCGACTCTGTTGACCCGTTGGCGCAGCCCGGAGCAACTCCGGCGGGTAGAATAGGCACGGTTGAAGCCAGGACACCAGGATGACCCATGGCAAGCCAGATGCTCACGCCCCGCAAACGGCGCACGCGGCAGCACGTCATCGCGGATCTGAGCGTCCACCACGTGGAGCGCTTTATCCTCGAAGAGGGGCACACGTCGCAGCGGTTGAGCAGCGACTATGGCTACGACCTGGCCTTGTCCACCTACAACGAACAGGGGTACATCGAGCCTGGATTGGTGTACTTCCAACTCAAAGCATCTGAGACCTGGGAGGTCGTGGGCTCGGCCCACGTGTTCGACCTGGACATCCGGGATTACAATCTGTGGATGCTGGAAATGAGCCCTGTCGTCCTGGTGCTGTTCGATGCGACCAGGCGACGGGCATCCTGGCTGGCGGTGCAGAAGTACTTCCGCAAGAACGCGACGCGGCAACCAAAGAAGGGCGCCAAAACCGTGCGCGTCCAGGTGCCAGTGCGGCAGGTAGTGAACCAGCGGGCCATCGCGAAGATACGCGACCTTAAGTGGGAATCAGTCAAACCGGTGCTGGGAGTTCTCCCATGAAAAGGACCGATGTCACCTACGGCCAGTTAGATCGCGTGTTGCGGTCGCTCGGTTTTTCCTGCCGGCTGTACGACGTGGCAGCGAATCCGCCCCCGACGAACGTCTACGAACACAAGAAGTCCGGAGCCATCATCTTCCTGCCCCCTTTCCCCGAGAGCGACAGGGTACTGGAGTATCATCTGGTCGAGGTGCGCGTGATGCTGGACCAGTTCGGCATCGCCGACCCCGACGTTCTCGCGGCCAAACTCCAGAAGGCGAGTTGATGCGGACGACGCCATGCCATCCATCGCTCACACGCGCGCGGCCTCCGGCTTGCGGCTGACGAAACGCGACTTCACCGCCGCGGCCAGGCCGTCGATCTCGGCCTTCGTCCGCTTCTCGGTGACGGCGACGGTCAGCCCGTCGGCGAACGGCGTCGGATACCAACGCCCCAGAGGCAGACCGGCGTGATAGCCCTGTTGCCGCAGTTGCTCCAGCAGCCCCGCGACGTTGCCGGGCACGCTCAGGGTGAATTCCTTGAAGAACGGCCGGTCGAATTTGCGGCGCACGCCCGGAATCCGCGTCAACTGCTCGGCGGCGTAGTGGGCCTTCCGCAGACACAACTCGGCCGTCTCCTTCAGGCCCTGCGGTCCGAGCGCGGCCAGGTACACCGCCGCACGCAGCGCGAACAGGCCCTGGTTGGTGCAGATGTTGCTCGTCGCCTTCTCGCGGCGAATGTGCTGCTCGCGCGTTTGCAGTGTCAGCACCCAGCAGCGCTTGCCGTTGCGGTCCACCGTCTGCCCGACGAGCCGCCCCGGCATCTTGCGCGTGAACACCTCGCGGCAGGCCAGGATGCCCAGGTACGGTCCGCCGTAGACCATCGGACTGCCGAGAGTATGTCCCTCCGCAATGGCGATGTCGGCGCCGTACTGCCCCGGTCGTTTCAGCAGCCCCAGACTGATCGGGTCGAAACTGACCACGAACAGGGCGCCCTTCGCCCTTGCCGCGGCGGCGATGGCTTCCACCTCCTCCAGACAGCCGAAGAAGTTGGGGTGCTGCACGATGACGCACAGCGTCTGATCGTCCACGGCGCGCTTGACGTCGTCGGGGTCGAGGAAGCCGGCGGGCGTTGGCAGCGTCGTCGCCTTGACGTCGAGGTTGAGCAGATACGTGTCAAGCGTACGGCGATATTCCGGATGAACGCTCTCCGGAATGAGGACGCGATGCCGCTTCGGCGAGATGCTGGCGGCCATCAGGACGGCCTCGGCGACGGCGCTGCCGCCGTCGTAGAGACTGGCGTTGGCCACGTCCATGCCGGTCAGCTGTGCGATGAGCGTCTGGTACTCGAAGAACGCCTGCAGACTGCCCTGGCTGGCCTCGCCCTGGTAGGGCGTGTAGGCGGTGTAAAACTCGCTGCGGCCGGCGATGGCATCGACCACGGCAGGGATGAAGTGATCGTAACTGCCGCCGCCGAGGAAGCAGACGGTGTCGTCGGCCGACTGGTTCGCCCGAGCCAGTTCGGTCATGTGCTGCTGCAGCTCGATCTCGGTGAGTGCGGGTGGCACGTTCAACGGTCGCTGCAAGCGTAACGCGGGCGGGATGGAACGGAACAGGTCTTCGATGGATGCGGCGCCGATCGTGTCGAGCATCGCTTTTTGGTCGGCCGGCGTGTTCAAGACGTACGACAAACGAGGTCTCCTGTGCTATGGTGTGAAACCCCTCCCCCCAACCCCCTCCCCCCTCCCCGAAACGGAGAGGGGGAGCAAGCCAAACAGTCTCTCTTCTTCTCCCCCTCTCCGTTTCGGGGAGGGGGTTGGGGGGAGGGGTTTCGCCTCAATGCCCTTCCGAGGCAATTTGCTTTTCGTAGCGCTCCAGCGTCATCAAATGATCGAGGCTGGTGCCAGGTTCGACCTTGATCTTGATCATCCAGCCCTTGCCGTACGGATCGTCGGCGACGGCGCCGGGGTCGGTTTCCAGTTTCTCGTTCGTGGCGATCACCTCACCGCTCACCGGAGAATACAGATCGCTGACCGCCTTCACAGACTCGATCTCGCCGAAGCTATCGCCCGCGAAGACATGATCGCCGACGTCCGGCAACTCGATGTAGACCACATCGGTGAGCTGCTCGACGGCGAACTTGGTGATGCCGACCGTGCAGGTGTCGCCTTCGAGAATGGCCCATTCGTGCGAGGCAGAGTAGCGTAGATTTTTCGGGTCCATGATGTCTCCAGTAGCGTGCGGTGTCTTTCTCCCCTCTCCCCTTACGGGAGAGGGGTTGGGGGTGAGGGGAAAGCCAAGCACGCTTTCTGGTCCTCCACCCCTCACCCCCAACCCCTCTCCCGCAAGGGGAGAGGGGAGAAGAGGCGGTCAGCCCTTCGCCCTTTTGTAGAACGGCAACCGCACCACGCGGGCCGGCTCGCTGTTGCCTCTCACATCGACCTCGACCGCCGTCCCGACGGCAGTGTAGGCCGGCTCGACGTAGGCCATCGCCAGCGCCTTGTTGAGCGTGGGCGTCCGCGTCCCGCTCGTGACACGACCGATTTCCTTGCCCGCGGCGGTAACCGTCGCCCCTTCGCGCGCGATGCGCTTGCCCTGTAACTCCAACCCGACGCGGCGGCGCAAACTTGTGTCCTGGCGGCGACGCAACAGAGCTTCGCGACCGATGAACTCGCCCTTGTCCATCTTGACCGCCCAGTCAAGGCCAGCCTGGAACGGGTCAATTTCCTCGCTCAGTTCGTGGCCATACAGGGGCATGCCGGCCTCCAGGCGCAGCGTATCGCGCGCCCCCAGCCCGCACGGTTTGGCTCCGCGGGCGAGCAGATCCTCCCAGAGTTGGACGCCCTGCGCCTTACTGACCATGATCTCCAGGCCGTCCTCGCCGGTGTAGCCGGTGCGGCTGAGGACGCAGCCCTTATCGCGATAGCGCGTCGGCGTAGCGAAGTAATAGCCGAGCTTGCTCGGGTCGGCGTCGGTCAGGCCGGCGCACAGCGCCACGGCCTTCGGCCCTTGCACGGCAATCATGCAGGTATCAAATGTCTGGTCGGTGATCTCGACGTTGCGACCGCCCTTGTGCTGGGCGAGCCAGGCGACGATCTTCTCGCGGTTCGAGGCGTTGACGACCATCGCATAGCCGTACGGCCAGCGGTAGACCAGGACGTCGTCGCGAATGCCGCCCTGCTCGTTGCAGATCAGGCCGTAACGCACCTGGCCGTCCTTCATCGTGGCGGCGTTGTTGGTGTAGACGAACTGGATCAGGGCGAGGGAGTCGGGACCACCGAAGGAGAGCCGGCCCATGTGGCTGATGTCGAACAGGCCCGCGGCAGTGCGGACGGCCTGGTGTTCATCGACGACCCCGGTGTACTGCACCGGCATGTCCCAGCCCGCGAAATCGACCATGCGCGCGCCGTGGGCAACGTGCCAGTCGTAAAGCGGGGTGCGGTTGGTCATGGGCAACTCCTGTACGCCCCGGCGCGTCAGGCCGGGAATGTGGGCAAGTCTAAGAATTCAGGGCGGTCCGTGCAAGACGGATTCGACTGCGGCCACAGCATCGTTGCCGAGCGCGCAACGACGAGCGATTCCAACTCAAACCGTTATCCTACTACTCCCCGACGCCGCCTCCAAGCGGGTTTGGCGCCACCTCACGCGGCAAGCCGCTGGGCTGCAGGGGCGGGCAAGGAGGGCGCGCGGACGGTGGCCGGTCGAGGGAAGAACCGCTTGAGCTTCAAGAAGTGTTTCTCGTAAAGGTGGTAACTCAGCACCGCCAGGAGAATCGCGATGGCCGAGGCGGTCACGAAGACGATTGTCCTGAAATAAGGCTCCAGGCCGAGCTGTCGCGCTGCCGGAAACACCGCCGCTTCGCTGAGCCGCAGCAAGCATGGGCCGAGCGGAAAATGGAAGACGTAAATGCCGTAGCTGTATTTTGCAAGCCACCGCAGCGGCCAGATGCTGAGGATGCGGCGCAGCGGGGTGTCGGCGGCAGCAGTAACCGAGCAGAGCGTGACGGCGGCGAAAAAGACCGCCAGAACAGTGAACCCGAGCGTCTGAATCGCGGGATCGAACGCCTCCAGGCCGTGCCGCCATTTCCACAGACCGAACAGCAGCAACCCGCAGACGGCGGCGACGATCCAACCTCCCCGCGCCAGGGCGGCACGCGGCAGACCGCCTCGCAAGAGAGCGGCGACGACGGCCCCCGCGCCGAACCCGTCCAGGCGGGTGGGGGTGAGGACGTACAGCGCCTCCGCTCCCACCCCGCCGGCGGTCAGGCCGACCCGCAGCGCCAGGGCCAGGACCATCAGCGCCACGCTCACCCACAACACGGCCCGACGACCGCAGGCGAAGACGACCAGCGGCCAGAACAGGTAAAATTGCTCCTCGACCGCCAGCGACCAGAAATGGTTCGCCCCACAAGGCAGCCAGTCCCCACTCGCCACGATGGAGAAATTCTGCGCGTACAGCCACAGCCAGAGTTGGTTGTCGCACAGCCGGGCGTACTCGCCGTCGGAACCGTTGCAGAGGGGCCAGAGGACAAAGAGCAAAGCGAGGGCCCCGTAGTAGAGCGGAAAGATGCGCAGGACACGCCGCGTATAGAAAGTGCGGAAGTAGCCCACGCTTCCCCTGGTGTCGAAGAGGATGCCGGTGATGAGGAAACCCGAGAGGACAAAGAACAGGTCCACACCGCACCAGCAGGCCATGACCGCTGGCCGGTACGGGCAACCGCTGGGACGGTAGAGCGGCCCGAAATGGAACACCAGGACGAGGAGGATCGCCACCCCGCGCAGGCCGTCCAGGACTGCCAGGTGCGCGTGCGTGCCGGCCTCGTCGCTTGAGCGGCAGGGGACTGAGGCCATGAGCAAGGTCTCCTGGATCCGAGCAGGGCGTGCGAGCGGGGCAAGTGTAAAAAGTCGCCGCAACCGCCACAAGGCGGGTTTGCACCGCCGCAGGGCATCTGTTAGATTCCCGCCAGGCGACTCGCAAGAACCATTCCCTCGTGGCAAAGGAGTGCCAAACGATGGGCGCGCACGGCTTGGCCTTTCTGCTGTCCCTGGCCCTGCGGACGGCCGCGGATCCCTTCCCGTACGCCATCGCCGAGGCCGAACTCTCGGTCGAAATCGGTGTCGAGGAACTGCGAGCCCATGTCTACCGCCTGGCCTCGCCGGAGTTCATGGGCCGCAGCGGTCCCGGCGCCGCCCGTGCCGCCCGCCACATCGCCGAGGCGTTCAAACGCCTGAATCTCGGGCCGGCGTTCGGCGACTCCTACTTCCAGCCGATCCCCTATCTACTCGCCGACGACGACAAGCGCAAGGACAGCTTCCTCGGTCGCAACGTCGCCGCCGTGCTGCCCGGCACCGACCCGAAACTCAAGGATGAGTGGATCGTGCTGAGCGCGCACTTCGACCATCTCGGCGTGCGCAACGGCGTCCTCTACCCCGGCGCCGACGACAACGCCAGCGGCGTCGCGATGCTGCTGGAGGTCGCCGAACGCTTCGCCTTACAGAAGGAAAAACCGCGACGGACGATCCTGTTTGTCGCCTTCGATCAGGAAGAGGCGGGCCTGCTCGGCTCGCGTCACTTCGCCGCCCATCCGCCGCGCGACCTGAAAAACCTCAAGGCGTTCCTGACGGCCGACATGCTCGGGCGATCGATGGCGAACCTGATGGACGAATACGTCTACGCGCTGGGCACCGAGTCGGCGGCACGCCTGAAGAAAGTCGTGCAGGAAGTGACGCCGGAGAAGGGTTTGAAAATCGGCCGCATCGGCACCGACCTGATCGGTACACGTAGCGATTATGGCCCCTTTCGCGATCGTCGTATTCCGTTTCTGTTCTTCAGCACCGGCCAGCACCCCGACTACCACGCGCCGACGGACCTGCCCGACCGCGTCGATTATGTCAAGCTGGCGCGCATTTCGCGCTGGATCGCCGACGTGACGTGGCGGCTGGCCAACGATCCCGAGGCGCCGGCCTGGGACAATAACAGCCCGCCCGACCTGGAGGAAGCGCGCACGATCCTGGCGCTGATCCAGCGCGTGCTGCAAAGCCCGCAGAGCTTTCCACTGACGGAGCGGCAGCGGACGCTGGTCGGCAACGTCGAGAAGCGGCTGGCGGACATCGTGCGCCGCGGCGAGTTCACGCGCGGGGATCGGACGTGGCTAGTGTGGACGGCCAGGCTGCTGATGATCTCGGTGTTTTAAGCCGTTGGGGGAGTCACATCGTGAACAGGACAGATCTCCAACAACTTGCCGACGTGCGGATCGCCGAGGCCCAAGCGTTGTTGACGCTGCCCGTCCCGATGCCCGACGGCGCGTACTACCTGGCTGGCTATGCCGTGGAGTGCGCGCTGAAAGCGTGCATCGCCAAAGGGTACGGGCTCGAAGCATGGCCGGAAAAGGACTTCGTCGTGAAATGCCATACTCACGATATAATGGCATTGGTTCGTCATGCGGGACTGGAGGGTGTCTGGACCGCCATCATGGCCGCGAACCCGGCTTTTAAGGGAAATTGGACCACCGCCACATACTGGTCCGAGCGCAGCCGCTACAAGCGGCACGCCCTGGTCGATGCCCAACAGTTATACGACGCCATCACAGACGCTGCGAATGGGGTGCTCCCATGGATCAAGGCCCACTGGTAAAAGAACAGATCGACGCTGGAGCGCGCTTCGTCCAGGAGTTCGCCAAGTACACGCCCGTGCAGGCGGCGTTCTGGCTCAAGGCCACCTACGATAACACGTGGTTCCTGTACGTCGTCGGCGATGAGCTCAAAGGCGCGAAAGTTTGGGAGGCTCACTATCAAGCCGCCCTCATCACCTCGGCGATGCCCACCCCGTGGTTCGGCCCGATCCAGATCAAGGTCATCGCGACGGATCATCCGATCGCGAAGGCCGTTCTGGAGATTCAAGAGAAGTACCCCCAGATATTGCCCTTCCGGCTCGGCGATGGGCGGTTGGGTGATGAGACCATCGAGGGCGCCTACATTTACCGCTTGCCGATCACGGTTCCCGGTTAGCGACCGCTACGCCTGGTCAAGATCGGCACAAGCCCGCACGCATGGCCTTTCGCACACGTTTGTGCGACAATCATAAGGTAGGCCCTCTCTCTGGCCAGCGTGGGCAGCCCGCCCGGGCACGTCGGGAGGGGCCTCCGTGAGGCGACTCCCGTGGACAAGCGGCACACCGGTCTGGATCCTTACAACGCGGTTGAGGTGGGTCGCGCACTCTTTCAGGAGGCCGGCGACGCCCTGTTCCTGCTCGACCCGGAGACCGACTGCCTCCTCGACGTCAACCCGGGTGCCGAACGGCTCACCTCCCTGACCCGCGCGCAACTCCTCCTGCAACCTGCCACCTACTGGTTCCGTGTTGCCGGCCAGGGCGTCGGCGGGAATCGCCGCCTCCGCCGCGCCGCCTCTGATAGCGGAGTTTTCCACTCCCAGGAGGGGTTTTTCCTGCGCACCGCCGCCGAGGGCGTCTGGATCCCCGTCAACCTCACCGTCTCGCGCCTCCACCTCAAGCCGAAGACGCTGGCCCTGATCACCGCTCGCGACGTGCGCGAGCACCGCGAGGCCCTCGCCCGCCGCGAGGAAGCCGAACAGGAACTCCGTCGCGTCCTGGCCTCCATCGCCGACTGTCTCTGGAGCGCCGAGGTCGATGCCGCCGGCCACTGGTCCTATCGCTATTTCTCGCCGGTGGTGACGCGCCTGACTGGCCGGCCTGCCGAGTCCTTCCTCGGCGGCCCCGAGCATTGGCGCGCGATCGTTCACCCGGACGATCGCGCGCGCTGGGAAGCCGCGCTCGCGCGGCTGCGGACCGGTCAGCCGGGCGAGGAGGAGTATCGCATCGTGCGGCCCGACGGCGAGGCGCGCTGGGTACGCGACCACGTCCTCGTCAGCGCTTGCGGCGCCTCGTCGCGCCTCGACGGCGTCCTTACCGACGTGACCGAAGCCCGCCTGGCCGCCGAGGAGCGCGATCGCCTTTTCGAGTTGACGCTGGACCTGCTCTGTGTGGCAGGCTTCGACGGCTACTTCAAGCGACTCAACCCCGCCTGGGAGCACGCCCTGGGCTGGCCGCGCGCGGAGCTTCTCAGCAAGCCCTACCTTGAGTTCATCCACCCCGAGGATCGCGAGGCGACCATCGTCGAAGCAGCCCGGCTGGTCGGGGGGGATCATCAGACGGTCTCCTTCGAGAACCGCTACCGCTGCGCCGACGGGTCGTATCGCTGGCTGCTGTGGAACGCCGCGCCGTTTCCTAGCGGGCGGGTGATCTACGCGGCAGCGCGGGACATCACGCGGCGCAAGAAATCCGAGGAAGAGTTGCGTCAGCTGGCCGCCTCCGAGCGGAACGCCCACCGCGAACTGCGCGAAGCGCAGGCGCATCTGGTGCAGGCAGAGAAACTGGCCGCGCTGGGGCAGATGGTCGCCGGCGTGGCTCATGAGGTCAACAACCCCCTCGCGTTCGTGATCAATAACATCGAGGTACTCCGCCGCGACCTGGCCGGTCTGCGCGAGGCGCTGCGCCTCTATCAGGAAGCCGAAACCGCAGTACACGCTAACAAGCCCGATCCCTTCGGACGCGTCCACGAGTATGCCGAGGAGATCGATCTGCCGTACATCCTGGGCAGCCTGGGGCGCGTGCTGTCGCGGTCGGCGGAGGGACTCTCGCGGATACGGCAGATCGTCAAAGATCTGCGCGACTTCGCCCGGCTCGACGAGAGCGAGTTGAAGGAGGCCGACGTCAATGAGGGGATCCGCTCGACAACGAACATCGTGCGCGGCCGGGCCACGAAAAAGGGAGTGCGTTTGGAGGTGGAATTGACTCCGTTGCCGCCGGTGCTCTGTTACGCCGCCAAGGTCAACCAGGTCGTGCTCAACCTGCTGGCCAACGGCATCGATGCGTGTGGCGAGGGCGGCCAGGTGACGGTCCACACGGCACCAGCCGAAAGTGGTATCGCCATCCACGTCATCGACGACGGGCATGGGATTGACCCGGCTGTGCGCGACAAGATCTTCGACCCCTTCTTCACCACCAAGCCGCCGGGCGAAGGGACCGGGCTTGGCTTGAGCATCAGTCACGGCATCGTGAAGGACCACGGGGGCACGATCGAGGTGCAATCCGAGCCGGGCCGCGGGGCGCACTTCATCGTGCGTCTGCCTCGGAGGCCGCCGACCGGAAAACGCTCTGGAGCCTGATTTTGTGGGGTTCTGCAGGAGAGAGTGGAGAGGGTGGGATTCTCTGACGGCTGGCCTGCTGCCGTTTCCTGATTGCAGCAACTCCATTCATTTTAATGGCTTATGTTCCCGTGTCAAGAACAAAGTGAACGCAGTGGTTTACTGAACGGCGAGATCGAACGCCACAAAACCGCCACAAGCCTGGTCCCTCTTGGTGAGCAGCTTGCCCACTGGCAGCAAGGGTGCCTGCAGCGACTCTTAATGAGGGGGTTTGCGGGCCGCCGAAAGAAAAAAGCCGGCGTGGTGGAACACCTTGGGGTATTCGACCACGTCGGCTTACTCGTCAACGAGCCTCCCGGCACAGCCGGGTTGCCCTTCAGCTAGTCATCCGACAACTGCAACCGAAGTCTTTGGCGGAGTTAGGTGATAACTCACCAAACTCCATTGTCATTGGGCATCGTCTCACTTTGGCCATTTAGAGTGAGACGGCGGTTGACACTTCGGCGTTGTCGGTGCCGGCTTTCCGCGATGGTAACTTATTACTCCCTGGCCACTTACGGCTGAAGATACCTGGG
>Ga0137375_10002603_pt1 | contig 21213 bp, 17 predicted proteins | sample SagtaG_24_FD_104936 | JGI IMG/M metagenome (GOLD analysis project Ga0137375, IMG submission 104936) | Vadose zone soil microbial communities from Sagehorn Ranch, Mendocino, California, USA - Sage1_R_113_16 metaG | ecosystem: Environmental > Terrestrial > Soil > Vadose zone | place: USA...
ATCCTGGTGCTGATTGCGCTCGTGAATCTGCGTGGCGTCCGTGAGTCAGGGCTGGTGTTTCTGATCCCCACCTATTTGTTTATCGGCTGCATGTTGCTGGTGCTGGCGATTGGCGTGGCCAGAGCGCTGCTCAACGGCGGGCATCCGCTGCCGGTCGATGTACCGCCGCGCTTGCCGGCCGGCGTTACTGCCGTTAGCGTGTGGCTGATCTTGCGCGCCTTCGCAAGCGGCTGCACGGCCATGACCGGTGTCGAGGCCGTCAGCAATGGTGTGAGCGCCTTTCGCGCGCCGCCGGTGCGGAACGCGCGCCGCACGCTGACCGTGATTATCGTGACACTGGTGGCATTGTTGGCGGGCATCGCCTACCTGGCGCGCGCCTATGGCATCGGCGCTACCGAGCCAGGCCGGACGGGCTACGAGAGTGTGCTCTCGCAGTTGGTCGCCGCTGTAGTTGGTCACAGCATGTTCTACTACGTGACGATCGGCGCGCTGCTGACGGTGCTGGCGCTGTCGGCCAACACCAGCTTCGCCGGCTTTCCACGGCTGTGCCGGATCATTGCGCTGGACGATTTTCTGCCGCATGCATTCGCGACGCGTGGCCGGCGCCTGGTCTTCTCGCTGGGGATTTACATGTTGACAGCCTATGCGGCGCTGCTGCTGATCATCTTTGGCGGCATCACCGACCGGCTGATTCCGCTGTTTGCGATCGGGGCGTTTCTGGCCTTCACGCTCTCGCAGGCCGGCATGGTCGCGCATTGGTGGCGCGTCGGCGGCCCACACGCGCGTAAGAGCTTGCTGATCAACGGCGTGGGCGCGCTGGCAACCGCCAGCACGCTGACGGTGGTGCTGGTGGCGAAATTTGCCGAGGGCGCCTGGATCACCTTGCTGCTCATTCCCGGGCTGCTGGTGCTGTTCAGGCGGGTGCGGCGTCACTATCGGCAGGTCGCGCGCGAAACCGCCTGTGAGACGCCGCTTGACCTGACAAATCTCACGAAGCCGATTGTGGTTGTGCCGATCCAGGGCTGGGATATGATCGCACGCAAAGGGCTGCGTTTCGCGCTCAAGCTCTCGCCCGAGGTGTATGTGGTGCAGATCTGCGATGAGGATGCGCAAGAGCGCCTGCGCGCGCACTGGGCGGACTATGTCGAGCAGCCCGCGCGGGCGGCCGGGCTGCCGGCGCCGCAGCTGGTGGTCATCCCGTCGCCGTATCGGCACCTGTTCTCACTGCTGCTGGCCTACATCACCCAGCTGAAGGACGCCCACCCCAATCGGCAGATCGCAGTGATCATTCCACAGCTGATCGAGCATCGGTGGTACCACTACCTGCTCCACAACCAGCGCGCGTCGATTCTGAAGGCGCTGCTGCTGCTGCGCGGGGATCAGCGAGTGGTGGTGATTAATGTCCCATGGTATTTGACAGCATAACCTGCCGTTAGGATGTGGGTGGGCGCTGCCCTCGCGCCCCTGATCATGGACAGTGTGCGTTGCGCATGGATGCGGGCGCCGCCCCCCAGACCCCCGGCAATGGAGGCATGCGCCGGTGCAATGCAGCGGCGCATGCCTCTGGTATGCCCAGACTCAGATCATCAGCTGCCGCATACATCTGCCGAGAGGCATGCGCGCCGGGCACTTGCCAGACGAGTGCATCAAATCGGGGTTCCAAGGGGCACACGCCCATGGCCGGGGGTGCAGGGGGCGCGGTCGCCCCTTGCCGCCCGCCGCGTAGGCGACCAGCGTCGATCCGAATAAGGGGGTGCAGGGGCGCGGCGGCCCCTTGCCGCCGCGCCGCGTAGGCGATAGTCAAGCTCCCGCAGTTCCAATAAAATCTATTTGGTGTGTTAGAATACCGGCGGCTTCGCACAGCCAGCCACACAAGGGAAACATGGATGCCATCCTTCACCACCAGCCAGAATCACGAGCTCGTCACAGTCGTCACCAGCGAGATCACGCTTGCCTTCTCGCGCGATGATGGTGGCATGCGCGTGCTACAGCGCGCCGGCGGCCCGAATGTGCTTGGCTATGGCGTGGCCCGCGCCACAATCGATGTTCAGCTGGATGACCGCCGCTGGCTGGCCGACCGGATCTTTATCCGCTATCTCAACCATTTTGTCGATCAGCGCGATGATGTGGTCGAGCTGGTGATCGTGATCGGGGTTGGCCCGCTGAAGGTGTACGACCGCTACCGAATCACCGGCACCCTGATCGCGCGGCGCGTCAGCCTCGAGAATGTCGGCGAGGACGAAGTGCGGCTGCACGGCGTGCGGCTGGCCCTGCCGTGGGCGCGCGTGGGTGCGCTGGAGACCTGCCGCTTCGACGCGCCCGGCACCAGCGTGCGCCCGCATGTACCGCTGGCGGTGGCAGCGGCCCAGCGCCTGGATGTGCTGCCGCGCCGCTTCTTCGCGCCGGGGCTGCGCGATGGCCGAGCGCTGGAGCGCGCGCCGACCCAGGCGACCGGGCTGCTGGCGCTGCACGATCCGCAGACCGATGAGGCGTTGCTGTGCTGGTACTACAGCGCGGTCGAGTCGGCGCTGCCGCTGGTCGAAGGCAACGATCAGGCGGTCACGCTGGCGCACGAGATCGCGGTGGCCGATTGGCTGCGCAGCGAGATCGCGCTGACGACTGGCACGCAGTATATTCTGCTGCTGCACGAGCCATGGCCCGCGGCGCTGGCCGCGCTCCAGCGCACCTGGGCGCTGTGTGGCCTGCACGCGCTCGAACAGCCGGCAGCCTGGGTGCGCGATGCGGCGATCTTCGAGGTTCACGCCGCACAGTTTGGCGGCTTCGCCGGGCTGGCCGCTGCGCTGCCTGATCTGCGCGCGCTGGGTGTGAATACGATCTGCCTGCTGCCGATCTGGGCATTTGCTAATCACAGCGGCCGGCTCTGGGATGGCAACTGGAGCGCGTCGGGCAACCCCTATGCCATCCGCGATTTCGAATCGCTTGATCCAACATTGGGCACCGCCGAAGATCTGCGCCACCTGCTTATGGTCGCCCATCAGCATGATCTGCGCGTGCTGATCGACCTGCCGCTGCTCGGCTGCGCCGACGACGGGCGCCTGGTGGATGAGCACCCGAGCTGGTTCTGCTACACCGAGCGCGGCCGGCTGGCGCGCGTGCCTGATCAGGAGGTGCTGGTCGCATTCGATTGGGCCAACACCGATCTTCAAGAATATATGCTTGATTGGGCGCTGGGGCAGGTCCGTGCGTACGATCTGGATGGCTATCGGCTGGTTGTGCCGCGGATCGAGATGCCGAACTGGACCCGTGCGCCACACGGCCATGCCAGCGCTGGCGGCCTGGCAGTGCTACAGCTGATCGAGCGGCTGCGTGAGCAGCTCAAGCTGCTTAAGCACGATGCGGCGCTGCTGGGTGAGCTTTCTGGCCCAGCCTATATGGCCAACCAGGATTTCGCGTTGGACGAGTTGCCGCACCATATGTTCATTCACATGGCGCTTGATCGGGTGCTGCCGGCTGAGCTGGGCGAATGGCTGGAAGATCACGGCCGCGCGCTGCCGGCCGGCGCAGTGCGCGCCTGTTTCGTGGAAAGTCACCACACGCGGCTGACCAACCCGCTGGCGGATGGCCTGCGCGGCTCGCGGATCAGCCGGATGCTGCTGGCCGGCATGGTGTTGTGTGGCTTTGTGCCGCTGATTCGATCGGGCCAGGAGCAGGATGAGCGGGGCTTTCTGGAGCGATTGCTGAGCGCGCGCGCGGCTAGCCCGGCGCTGCGCTATGGCACGCCGCGCTACAACGCGCTGCCGTGCTCTAGCGCGCGGGTGTTTTCGGTGCTGTACGATCATGCGGGCCAGCAGCTGATCGGGCTGCTGAATGTCGGCGCACACAAGCAGACGGTGGTGATCAGCGTGCCGGTTGATCAGCTGGGCCTGGCCGAGGGCGAATATGAGCTGTATGAGCTGTTCGGCCGGGCGCGCTGGGTTGAAGGTGCGAGCTACTACTGGTCGCGTGATCAGTTGCTGTCGCTGCGGCTCACGCTGGAGCCGTTCGCCGCCTATTGCTTTGCTGTACGCCAGGCGACGGTTGATGCGACGATATCGGGCGCTGATGAAACCGCCCTGGCCGCGGATCTGCCGGTGGCGCCTGAGGCGATCGAAGAAACGGTGCTCGAAGAAACAGCGCTTGGCGCGACCAATGGGCAGCGCTCCACGCGTCGCAAGCGCGCCGCCGGAGCATGAGCGCTCAGCATAGGCGATGGGTGATAGGTGACGGGTGATGGGTGATGGGTATCGGGTGGGGGGCGGTGCGAGGCCCAACACCCAACACCCAAGACCCAACACCTTATCAACACCGGCAGGTGCTTGACGATCACCGCGCGCTCAGGTATAGTTTGGCTTGACTGGAAATTAGGTGGCGCGAATAATGAGTTTTGTCTGATCGAAAGTGGGAACATCATGCCGCCTGCCGATGAGGCCATTAAGACCAAAGAGCGCTTCAGCGCGGCGATTGAGGATTACCTCAAGGCGATCTATACGCTTGGGCGCACGCAGCCGCAGGTGACGACTTCGCTGCTGGCCGAGCACCTGGGCTTCAAGCCGGCCTCGGTCACCGGTATGCTCAAGACGATGTCTGATCTGCGGCTGGTGGCCTACACGCCCTATCACGGCGTCGAGCTGACGACCACCGGCGAGCGGATCGCGCTGGAGGTGGTGCGCCACCACCGGCTGATCGAACTCTACCTCGTCGAGGCGCTCGGCTACGGCTGGGATGAGGTACACGACGAGGCCGAGCGGCTTGAGCATCATATCAGCGAAAAGCTGGAGGCGCGGATCGCGGCGCATCTGGGCGAGCCGGCGTTCGACCCGCACGGCGACCCGATCCCGACGCTGGAGGGCCGGCTCCCGGCCGGCTCGGATGCGCATCTGGCCGATCTCGTGGCCGGCGAATCTGGCTCTATTACGCGCGTGCGCGACCAGCACCCCGATCGTCTGCGCTACCTGGCCGACATGGGTCTGGTGCCGGGCGCGATCATCACGGTGGTCGCAAGCGCGCCGTTCGATGGTCCGCTCTCGCTCAATATCAGCGGCGCCATCCACCCGCTCGACCGGCGGATCGCGCGCGAGATTTACGTGAAACGCACCGAGTGATCACAGTGCTGACGCGATGGTGGGGTTCGGGGAGGCCGGGTGCCCGCTGGGCGTCGCCCCGAGACCCCTTTTGTGGGCCGCTCACGGCGGCTTTGCCGCCGTGAGCGGCCCACAAGTAATAGAATCTTGGAGGGACACAGTCCCTCCAAACCTCGCTACAAACGCAGGCTGCACGAAGAAGGAGTAATCGATGGAAATTGCCGGCAGCAGCGCGCTGATCACCGGCGGCGCATCCGGCCTGGGCGCGGCCACCGCGCGGCGGCTGGCGGGCCAGGGCGCGCGCGTGCTGATCGCCGACCTGAATCGCGTAGCCGGGCTGGCGCTAGAGCAGGAGTTGGGCGCGCGCTTCGTCGAGACTGATGTGGCCGATGATGCATCCATGCGGCAGGCGATCGATGCCGCAATCGCCGCGTATGGCGAATTGCACATCCTGGCCTGCTGCGCCGGCGTGGCGCCGCCCGATAAAGTGCTGGGGAAAGATGGCCCGCTCGATCTTCAGCGCTTCGCGCGCGTGGTACAGATCAATCTGGTCGGCACCTTCAACGCCATCCGGTTGGCGGCCGAGCAGATGACGAAGAATGCGCCGAACACCGAGGGCGAGCGCGGCGTGATCATCACCACCGCCTCAGTCGCGGCCTTCGACGGCCAGATCGGCCAGGCGGCCTATAGCGCATCCAAGGCCGGCGTGGCCGGCATGACCCTGCCGATCGCCCGCGAGCTGGCGCGCTACGGCATTCGCGTCGTCAGCATCGCGCCCGGTATCTTCGATACGCCAATGCTGGCCAGCTTGCCCGAGCCGGCGCGCGCCTCGCTCGGCCAGCAGGTGCCCTTCCCGCCGCGGCTGGGCCGCCCGGATGAGTACGCCGCCCTGGCGCAGCAGATCGTCGAGAATACGATGCTGAATGGCGAGACGATTCGCCTCGACGGCGCGATTCGAATGGCCCCGCGCTAAGCTGGAGATTAGGGACTGGAGACTGGGGACTAGGAGTAGATCTTAACCCCCAATCCCCAGTCCCTAGCCCCTAATCGCCATATTTATGCGATCACGCCGACATTTTCTGCAACTATCCTTGGCCGCGCTGCTGGTATCGGCTGCCAGGGCAGTGTTTACCAAGGCCGATCCGCAGGCTGTGCCGCCCGCGCCTGTGCCAACGCCCGCGCCGATATCGGCCGCGCCTGATACGCCGCGCGCGCTCCAGCAGGTGCTGCTGCCGTTTGTGCTGTCGAGTGAAGCGCCGGTAGCGCTGCCATTTGCTCCGGCGGCGTCCCAGGCCGACCAGCAGATCTACATGCCGCTGCTGCGAGCCAGCGCGCTGCTGGTTGGCGCGCCGCTGCTGGGGTCGGCGTCGGGCAGCGCCGAGCAGGCGATCGCCTGGCTGTCCGCGCGCGCGATCTATAGCAACGATATCACGCGGATCGTCAACGACTACCAGCGCATCGGTGAGCTGGTTGGGCTGGATTGGTTCCTGGCGATCGCCCAGATGGCGCACGAGACCGGCAGCCTGACCTCGTGGTGGTCGCAGCCGCCGCGCCGCAACCTGGCCGGGATCGGCGTGACCGGCGCGTGGCGCGCCGGCTTGCCGGATGGCTCATCAGGCCCTGCGCCAGGGCCGGCGTGGGCTTGGAACGATCAGCTGAGCCGCTGGCTCGAAGGCGTGTCCTTTCCCACCTGGGGCAGCGATGCTGTACCGGCGCACCTCGGGCGGCTGCTGGCCTACGCGCTGCCCGCCGACATGGGCGATCTCACGCAGCAGACGTTGATCGCCCAGGCGCTCGGCTATCGCTCGCTGCCGGCCAGCTACCGTGGCTCCGCGCCGACGATAGTGGGACTGAATGGCCGCTGGGCGGTGCCAGGGACTGAGTATGGCCAGCGGATTATGGCGCTGGCCGAGGCGATGCGGCAACTATGAGGCTGGCGTATCTTTTCGCACGCCCGGCGCGCCGCATTCCTCTGGGCAGATGAAGTCGGCGGACAACGAATACATGTTTTGGCACAGAAGTTGATAGCTCTCACTCCCCCTCCCGCGGCGCGTCGTTGTGTCCCGCCGTCGCACTGCGCACGGCCAGCGCACAATCGTAGCACCAGGCCGCGCGGTTGTGCAGCGCCCAGCGCGACCCACCCGTGCCCGGGAGATTTACATAATAAACACCACGTCTCAAGCTCGGCCGCCCGCAGCGCTCGCAGTGCCCGCCGGCTCGCCGCCAGACCCGCCAATCCAGGCGTAGCGGCGAGATATCCAGCGCCAGGTGGAGCGTCACGCCGATCGCCAACGGGCGCAGCGCCGGCCAGCGCCAGCCAAGCAGCCAGACCAGCGGGATGGTGACCCGCACGGTGTGGAAGATCGATCGCAGCGAGCCGTAGCGCCGCCGCCGATCGCCGACCGCGATCGGTTGGTTGCGCCAGCGATCGTAGCGCAGCGCGCTAATCGGGCTCCAATTCCCGCTGCGGAGCGCGTATAGCAGGTAATGGTCGGCATCCAGCAACACGCCGCCGGCCAGCAGCAGCGCGGCCTTACGCGGTGCGCGTGGGTACACAGCGACCCCGAGCAGTGCGGATGTCAGAATGTGGGTACGTAGGCGCATAGGGTTAGAGGGGTTGGGGGTCGCGAAATTGCAGATTCGCCCAGAGGGCACCCGATTGCAGATTACGCGTCGCTCGTCACCCTTAGAGCGCAAAGCGTGTCATATAGAATCGCTCCATCATGTGGAAGCCCAATCGTTTGTAGGCCGCCAGCGCGGGCGTGTTATGTTCCAACACCATCAGAAACACGCGCGGCGCCAGCTTGAAGGCCGCCTGCGTGAGCGCGGCTGTGCAGGCCGATGCGTAGCCTTGCCGGCGATGGTCGGGGTGGGTGGCGACATGGCCGATCTCGATCACCTCGGGCGTCGTGAAATGGGTTGCCGCCATCGCCACCAGCCGATCCTCGACAAAGCAGCCGTACGCCGGGCCGAGGGCCAGTGCGCTGCCGTGCCACACGCTCAATCCGGCGGCGCGCGCCAGCGCATCCATCTCCGGCACGTCGTCGGTGGTCAGCCGATGCACCGGGCGGCCCGCGTACGGTCGCAGCACCTCGGGCTCGACCACCATCTGGAACTCGATCTCGGAATCGAGAATGCGCGCATGGCGCCCCAGCTGGGCGTGCCGCTCGGCCGGCAACAGTGCCCATACCGGCTCGGCGCGCAGGCGCATCGTGCGTTCGGCCAGGCTCGCGATCAGCCTTCCCGCGATGTCGCCTGTATCGACCGCGAAGGTCAGGTTGGGGATCGGCAGATCGTGGTAGGTGGACGCAACGCCGCGTACGCGCCCGTGCTCTTCGGCGACCAAGACATCACAGCGGCCTCTCAGCTGGGTAATATTCGAAAGAGGCAACGCATTGCGATAGGGGGCCGCCCGTAGATAAGCGAGTGCGGCCATCTGGGATTTGGATGTCAGCGGTGAGACATGCATGGTGCTTCCCTTTAGCCGAGGTTTCCATGCTACAGAGCAAGAGCGCCCGGCTGCTATCTTACCACAATTACTACCGCCCTCGTAGCGCTGTGTTCCAGATGACGTGTCCCTGTACACTCCCTGCCATTTCCTGGGACATTCGGTGTTTTCGAGGGTATAGGAACGGTGGCGATTGCCCAGCGATTAACCGACCTGGGCATACCAACCCCAGGGGAAGCAATTAACCGCAACCGCCGCCGGCCCGATGGGATCTGGTATCAGTCAACAGTGTATGACATTCTTACCGATGAAACGTATGCTGGCGTGTGGCATGCCTTCAAATACAAGAGGATAGGCAAAAGCAAATCTATTAAGCGCCCGCGCGAGGAATGGCAGCCTGTACAGGTGCCGGTGCTTGTTAGCCGTGATATATGGGAACGCGCGCAACAGAAGCTTGCCAACAAAGGCGACCATCAGCGCAATGTCAAACATGAATACCTGATGCGTAGTCGCCTCAATTGTATCTGTGATTATGCTATGCAGGGAAGGGCGCGCAAATCACGTAGGGAAGACGGCGATGATACTCTGTACTACCGCTGCTCATCGCAGATAAACAACTTGGCAAAAGGCAAATGCAACGCCCCCCATTTTCGCGTAGACGAGGTTGACGCTGAGGTGTGGGCGCAGACCAAGGAACTGCTCACCAATCCAGGAGATGTCCTACGCGCCTATCAAAAGGCACAGCAGCTTCAAGACACGCATTGAGAATGCGGCGTGATTTCTCAATTTGCAATTTGCAATTCTACATTCTCAATTTTCCGAAAGGAACGGTCCGTGCTGATCGTAGCGCTCCCACAGCGGGTGCTTGGCGCAAGCCAGGCGCTTGGTGCTGTCGGAAAGCAGCAGCTGGCGGGCGGCTGCGGCCGGCAGGATCTCCTGATCAAGCTTGCCCGCACGGTACATGGCCATCAGCTCGGGGTAGAGATCGCTCACGCCGAGGTTGGCCAGCGCGATCGCCAGGTGCGATGTCAGCACCTTATCCTCGCTGCGCTCCATACGCTGGCGGATACCGGCGATGATCGCATCGTGGGTCTCGGGAGCCACAACGGTGACATAGCCCAGCGCGGTCAGCGCGCCACTGCGCGCGGCCATATTCCAGCTTTCGTCGTCGGCGATTCGCCAGAGCGGCTCGACGGCCGGCGCGCCCAAGTGGGCGATGATCTGGGCTACCTCATTCACCCAGGTCTGCGGCAGCTCTTCCTCATCGTAAGCCAGCGATACCGGAAACTGGCGCAGCAGCGGCTCGATGATCTCGACCGCGCCCAGCTCGCCGAGCAGCCGCAGCGCGTGGATCGGCGCGAAGCATTCCGGCGCTGGCTGGTGCAGCAGCTCCACATCAGTTGCCAGCAGCAGCAGCGGGCCGACTGCGGCGTGCTCGGAGCGGGTGATCGAGCGCGCCAGCTGTTCCGACGGGCGCAGGCCCTCGCGACGGAGCTGCTTGACCTTTTCGGCAACGCCGAGCTCAAGTAGCATGATCTCACTCCTCTCCATTATTCCTGACAAGATGACAAGATGACAAGGTGAAAGTAGAATATCATCTTGTCACCCTGTCATCTTGTCATCTTGCCACGCGTTCCGGCCACTCCCCGCACGCCAGAAAAACGGCCAGCGGGCGGAAGCTGCGCCGGTGCTGCTCGGTAGGGCCATGCGCACGAAGAGCCCGCGCGTGTAGTACTGTGCCGTAGCCCTTATGCTGCTCGAAACCATAGGCCGGCGCGCGGCATCCAAGCTCGGACATTAGCCGGTCGCGGGCGACCTTGGCGACGATCGAGGCGGCGGCGATCGAGAGACAGCGCGCATCGCCTTTGATCAGCGCTTGCTGCGGGCAGGGCCAGCCTTCGAGCCGCACAGCGTCGATCAGCAGCGCGTCGGCCGGCTTGGGTAGGCGCAACAGCGCCACCTGCATCGCCAGCCGGGTTGCCGGCAGAATACCATGCGTGTCGATCACATGCGCCGGAGTCGATCCGACCGCCCACCCGTCGGCGATCGCCAGGATGCGTTCGGCCAGTCGCTCGCGCTGCGGCGCCGTCAGCGCCTTGGAATCATCGACTCCCGCCAGCAGCTCCGGCCGCTCCAGCACTGCCCGCGGCAGCACCACCGCCGCGGCCACCACCGGCCCAGCCCAACAGCCGCGCCCAACCTCGTCCACGCCGGCGATTGCGTGGTGCCCGGCGCGCAGCAGCTTCAGCTCTTCTTCGACTGTCGGCGGCATAGTCTTTTTAGCCTTCGGCTTTACCGTTGGGGAGGTCTGGAGGGGCCGAAGGCCCCTCCAGACCTCCCCAACGGTGGGGGTGCGGGGCCAGCTTCGCCGCCCCCGCATCCCCACCCCAAGCTGTATATTCAGCGATCACAAGATGAACCTGATTATTCGCGACCGACTCCCAGCGCTCTACGACCGTGAAGCCAAGCTCGGCCAGGCGCCGGCCAAGGAGCGACACCGGCGGGCCAAGCGGCTGCTCGCGCGGCGAGTGCTGGAGGGTGGCGCGGTAGAGTAGATCGATCAGCTGCTGGTAGGTTCCATCGCTGCTGAACGCTGCCGCGAGTGCGACCACGACACGCCCGCCTGGGCGCAGCACCCGCCGTAGCTCGGCCAATGTCGCCATGTCGATGATGTACTCGGTCGGGAAGGTGGCGACGACGGAATCGAAAGAGGTGGCCGAAAACGGCAGCGCTTGGGCAGCAGCGCGCGCCAAATTCCCGGATTGGCCAGCGACCGTGAGCTTTCGCCGGGTTATCGCAAGCATCTGTGGCGACACATCCAGCCCGGCTGCCCAAAGATCGCGCTGGGCTGTAAGCGCCCGCTGGAGGTTGCCAGTGCCGCAGCCAAGCTCCAACACCCGGCCGCGTATGTGCGGCAACGCCGCCTGCCCCCACGCGCCCCAGCGCCCGCCCGATACCGCAGCCGCCACTGTATCATACGTCCAGGCGAACTCACGATAGAAGCGGGCGAAGGCCCAACGGATCAGCCGAGCGTACATACGATTGTAGATTGCAAATTGCAAATTGCAGATTTCAGCTTCCCAATCTACAATCTGCAATCTACAATCTGCAATTCGGAGTTACCGGCGTTCCTTGATGCGCGCCGCCTTGCCGGTCAGTCCGCGCAGGTAGTACAGCTTGGCGCGGCGAACCTTGCCGTGGCGAATAACTTTGATCGAGTCCAGGCGCGGCGAGTGCAGCAAGAAGGTGCGCTCGACGCCAATGCCGTGCGAAGCAATTCGGCGTAGGGTGAAGTTTTCGTTGATACCACCGCTGCGGCGGCGAATGACCACGCCCTCGAACTCCTGCACGCGCTCGCGGCTGCCCTCGACCACCCGCACACCCACGCGCAGCGTATCGCCGGCGCGGAATTCCGGCAGGCTCTCTTTGAACTGCCGGCCCTCGATCTCATCCAAGATCTGCTGCGACATAGCTCGTCGCTCCTTTACACACAAAGAGCGGGGGCACCAGCTCGCGCTGTGGTGTCCCCACCAGCACAATCTACTCCGTTCAAAACCTGGCCGATTATAGCACAGCAGCGCGGTAAAGGCAAATCCGAGGACGGAGGACGGAGGACGGAGGGCCGAGGACGGAGGACGGAGGATGGAGGACGGAGGACGGAGGACTGAGTCATAGGGAAGACTTAACTCACTCAGTCCTCAGTCCTGGTTGCTCAGTCCTGATCGCTCAGTCCTGGTTGCTCAGTCCTGATCGCTCAGTCCTCAGTCCTGGTTGCTCGGTCCTCAGCACGGCTGCCTCGACCAGCTCGCAGATGTAGTGCAAGATCTGGAGGTGCGCCGCCTGGATGTGCGCGGTGTCGTCGCTGGCCACCACCAGCGCCTGATCGGCCAGGCCGCGCGCGGCGCCGCCATCCTTACCCAGCAGCGCGATCGTGCCGGCGCCGCGCGCGCGTGCGGCCCGCAGCGCCGCGCTGATATTCGGCGAATTGCCGCTGGTGCTGAAGCAGAGCAGCAGATCTCCAGGCCGCGCCAATCCCTCGACCTGGCGGGCGAATACTGCATCGTAGCCGAAATCGTTGGCGATACACGTCAGCGCGGCCGAGTCGGCGGTGAGCGCGATCGCCGGCAGCGCGCGGCGGTTGGCGCGGTAGCGGCCGATCAGCTCCTCGGCCAGGTGCTGCGCATCGGTGGCGCTGCCGCCGTTACCACAGGTGAACAGCATGTGGCCGGCAAGCAGCGCATCGCGCACTGTCGCCGCGATCCGCTCGATCTGCTGGGCTTGGCCCGCGAGCGATTGCAGCACCGCCAGCCCGGCGTCGAGCTGGCTTTGGAAGGAAGGAGATGGCATGATCGCGATCCTTTGTTTCTATCCATGGATGCCTGCTAGGATAGCACAAATTCCCGACCGGCTTGCCGATTCCGCTGGCAGATTTGGAGGATGGTATACTTCTTGCCACAATCCAATGCGCGAGGGGTGGGTTAGATGTGAGGAGCTATGGAATCGAACCCTACTAATAATGCCCAGGATGCGCCCGTGCTTGCGGCGGCAGATGATGGGCACACGACCGACGAGCGGGATGCGCCCGTGCCTGCGATGGCGGATGGCTCGCGCACAACCGCTGAGCAGATCGCTGAGATCGCCGGCGCGGTGGCCGAGCTACAGGCCGCGCGCGTGGCCGAGGATGTGGCAGCGCAAGCTATCACGCGCCGCCTGCGCCCGTTCGAGGTGGTGATGGTCGTTTTGCTGGCGATCTCACTGCTGATCCACGCGCTGACGCTATCGCGGCTGCTGAGCGTGCGCGCGACACTGCGCGATGAGGTCGGGCGGCTGGCCGAGGCGGTGCATAGCGCTAAGCAGCAACAGCTAAGCTACGACCTGCCGATCGATCAGCAGGTACCGATCAATATCGACGTGCCGATCAAGCGCGAGCTGGCGGTGCCGATCAACACATCGGTACAGATCAAGCAGCAGATCACACTGCCGATCGATACTGGCCTGGGCGTCGTCAATATCCCGGTGCCGATCGATGCGAGCGTGCCGATCAGCACCAGCGTGCCAATCGCGTTCGACCAGACCGTGAATGTCTCGACCACAGTGCCGATCCAGCTCAATCTGCCGGTGCGGATCGACATGGGCTCCGGCCAGGTTGGCGGCTATCTCGATCGACTGTACGCCGCGCTGCTGGAGCTACGGGAGCGATTTTGAGATGAGCGCGCATACGGGAGTCCTTTTCTCCTTTGGTCGATCGCACCGTGCATACGGTGAATAATCGTTGTGATCGGCGGGCGCCTCGTGCGCCCGCCAACACGCACCACCCGCCTTTCAGCGGGCGGTGATGGTGATTCGATGGTTTCGTGGTTTCCAACCCCCAACTCCCATCCCCCATCCCCCACGACCTGCTATAATCCCCCTATGCTATACGACGATACAATCGCAGCGGTCGCGACGCCGCCCGGCGAGGGCGGCATCGGGATTGTGCGCGTGAGCGGGCCGGATGCGCTGGCGATCCTGCGGCGTATGTTCGCCCCGGCGCGGCCTGGCGCATGGCAGCCCTACCGCATGCGCTACGGCCATGTGCTGGGCGCCGATGGCGCGCCCGTGGATGAGGCGCTGGCGGTGTATATGCGCGCGCCGCACAGCTTCACCGCCGAGGATGTCGCCGAGATATCCTGCCACGGCGGCCCGCTGGTGGTCAGCCGCGTGCTGGCGCTGGCGCTCCAACACGGCGCGCGGCCGGCCGAGCCGGGCGAGTTCACCATGCGCGCGTTCGCCAATGGCCGGATCGACCTGGCGCAGGCCGAGGCGACGCTCGATACCATTCGCGCGCGCACGGCCACCGGGCTGGCGCTGGCGCAGGCTCAGCTGGGCGGCTGGCTCTCGAACGAGCTACGCGGCCTGCGCGAAGCGCTGCTTGGCCCGCTGGCCTACTGCACCGCGCTGGTCGATTTCCCTGAAGATGAGGTCGAGCCGCAGGATCTGATCGAGCCACTCGAGATCGCCTTGCGCGGCCTGGATCGGCTGCTGGCCTCGGCCGATCAGGGGATTGTCTACCGCCAGGGCGCACGCGCCGCGCTGGTCGGGCGCCCGAACGCTGGCAAATCGAGCCTGCTCAACGCGCTGCTGCGCGCCGACCGCGCGATCGTTACGCCCATCCCCGGCACGACCCGCGACACGCTGGAGGAGACCGCCAACCTGCGCGGTATCCCGGTGGTGCTGATCGACACCGCCGGCATCGCCGCCACCGATGACGTGGTCGAGCGCCTGGGCGTGGCACGCAGTCGCGCCGCGCTGGCGGCTGCTGACCTGGCGCTGCTGATCCTCGATGCCGCCGAGCCGCCCGTCGATGCCGATGCCGAGATCGCCGCGCTGGCGGCCGGGAAACCGACGATTGTGGTGTGGAATAAGATTGACCTGCTGGAGCCGACGGCCGACGACCGACCACCGACGACCGACCACCGGATAGACAGCGGTATGTTCTCCCGTCCCCAGTCTCCCGTCCCCAGTCCCCAGCCTCCAATCTCCGCAGTTGTCGCCGTCTCGGCTCTGACCGGCGCGGGGATAGATGATCTGGTGCGGGAGGTGGCGGATGTGCTGCTGGGCGGGGCCGCGCCGGCTGGTGAGCGCCTGGTCAGCAACCCGCGCCACCGCGACGCGCTAGCCCGCGCGGCAGGCCATGTGCGCGACACGCTGGATGGCCACGCGCGCCGCGTGCCGGCCGATCTGCTGGCGGTCGATCTCACGGCCGCGCTCACAGCGATCGGCGAGATCACCGGCGAGTCGCTGAGTGAAGATTTGCTGGCAGCAATCTTTAGTCGCTTCTGTATTGGCAAATAAAGGCGCTATACTTCCATTTGGGGTCCCGGGGCGGCTCACCCAGATTGCTGGGGCACAGCCCCGGCCGCGCGTCTCAGCTCTTGAGAGCCTGGCGCGCGGCGCGCAAACCTGTCAGCGCCTCGTCCATGTCGGGAGCGAGCTTGAGCGCGGCTTCGAGCGATCGCACTGCGTCCTTGGGGCGGGCCAGCGCCAGCTGGCAGGCGCCGTAGCGCGCCCACGCCACCGCGGCGCGCGGGTCGAGCTTGAGCGCCTCGGCGTAGGCGTCGTAAGCTTTCTTGTAGCGCTCCTGCTCGCGCAGCACATCGCCGAGCAGCCGCCAGCTCAGCGAGTCGAGCTTATCGTACTCCAGCGCCTTTTCGAAGCACGGCTGGGCTTCGCGCGGCAAGCCCATGCGCTGGATCAGCAGCCCTTTCTCGCGCCACAGACGCGGCGCCTTGGGCGTATACGAAAGCCCTTGATCGAACGACTCCATGGCCTTCGGCAGCAGCAGCATAGCGGTATAGATCTGGCCGCGGATGCCGTACAGCTGGCCGAACTCCTCGCGCCGGATCGCGCGGCGCAGCCCTTCGTCGGCCGCCTGGAGCCCTTCTTGATACTGCCAGAGCTTCAGCCGCGCGCGGGCCACATTCAGCCAGCTCTCGGCGCGCCCGGTGTCCAGCGCCACGGCCTGGCGGAAGCAGCCCAGCGCCTCACTATATTCGTCCGCGTCCAGGTGCGCCAGGCCCAGCTCGGTCTGCCGGTCACGCTCGGCGTTATCTTGATTAGGCCAAGTTGCGGTGTATTGCGCGCCAAGCAGGTGTTTTCGCAACATCTGCAGATCGTCCTCTGCCTCGACGAAGCTCTGGTAGCGATCGGTCTGGCGCTTGGCCAGGCAGCGGTTGATAATATGCGTGACGCCGGGGTGCAGATCCGGCTTGAGCGTGCGCGGGTCGGGTGGTGCGGTGCGCAGATGCATGCGCACGAGTGATTCGTCGCGTATTGAGTCGAACGGCAGCTTGCCGGTGAAGAACTCGAACAGCATCACGCCGAACGCGTAGATATCGGTCCACGCGCCGACAAAGGCCGATTCTTCCAGCAGCTCGGGGGCCATGTACGGCAGCGTGCCGCCCAGCACATCGGCCACCGCGGCGGCGCGCATGCGTGCGTGCTGGCGCTTTGGCGCGTTCACCCGATCCGACCACTGGGCGACGGTTGGCAGCACGCGCGCCAGGCCGAAGTCGGTCACTTTGGCCTGGCCATCCAGCGTGACCATGATATTATCGGGCTTGAGGTCGCGGTGCATAATCGCCGCATGATCGACTGCGTGCTGCATGCCCCAGCAGACCTGGATGGCGTAGTCGATCGCTTCCTGGAGCTGCAGGTGGCCGATCAGCGCGCGCAGCGGGCCGCCGTGTACATATTCGGCGATCACATGCGGCTTGCCCATGAAGGTGCGCAGATCGTAGGCGCGGACGATATTCGGGTGGCTGCCGAGCCGCATCCACAGCTCGGCCTCGGCGCTAAAGCGCGCGATCGCATCCTCGTCCCACAGAAATTTGTTCTGGAAGGTCTTCAGCACCACCTGCTGGCGATGCTGGCGATCGTAGGCGATGTAGACGATGCCCATGTAGCCGCGGCGGGTCTTCTCGATCTCGTAGCGCTGCTCGATCACATCGCCCACGTTGAACTCGCGCCCCAGCGTGATGCCGTGCGCTATGGTCTGTTTGTTGCGCTGAAACAGGCGCCTGATCATCGCCGCTTTCCAACTCGTGCGCTTCAACCAAGCTCATGATACCATAAGCGTGCAGCACGTAAAGGGCGCAATGGCATGCCATGTGCTACAGGTGTCCGTGAAGCCAGACAATCAGGAGACAGTGTACAGGGTACAGGGTACAGAAACAAGTATCGTGCGAAATCTATTCCCTGTTCCCTGTCTCCTGATCCCTTTTCTACTGGAGGAGCATCTATGCCCGTCGCCATCACTGTCGGCCCACCGGCGATCACGATCAACCAGGGCAACACCTTTATGGTCACCAATCTGCGCGGCGAGATCGATCCGTACAAAGAGCACGGCGTCTTCGCGCGCGACACGCGCTTCATCAGCGCCTATCGGCTCACGATCAATCAGGCCCCATGGACGCTGCTTTCCTCCAGTGCGATCACCTACCACTCAGCTGGCTTCGAGTTCGTCAATCCAACGCTGCAAACCGAAGATGGCGAGTTGGTCGAGCGCAGCATTGGGATGTCGGTCGCGCGTGAGATCGCGCAGGCGGTTGACGAGACGTTGACGATTGCCAACTACGGGCTGCACCCGGCGCGCTTCTTCTTAGAGCTGCTGCTGCGATCCGATTTCGCCGATATCTTCGAGGTGCGCACAAAGCAGATCGTGCGGCGCGGGCGGACGATCACTGAGTGGGATGCCGCACGCCTGCGCCTGACCACATCCTATGTGCATCGCGATTTTCAGCGCAGCTGCCGCCTGGAGGTGCGCGCCAGCGATAGCGTGCCGCTGTACGCGAACGGCCGGCTTTCCTATGAGATCGCGCTCGACCCCGGCCAGCGTTGGCAGGCGAGTCACGCGATCCACCTGATCGCCGAAGGTTCGCTCGCTGCCGAGCAGCAGCCACCTACCGAGCAGCGCGCGCAGGCCGATGTACTCCAGGCCGATTGGCATACGCTGGCGACCAGCCTGATCAGCTCGAATGAGGATGTCTACCGCGCCTACCGCCAGTCGATCGAGGATATGGGCGCGCTGCGGATGGAGGATGGCGATGGCTCGCCGTATACGTGGGTGCCGGCCGCTGGAATCCCCTGGTACGCCACGGTATTCGGTCGCGATTCGCTGATCGTCGCGCTTCAGACAATGGCAGTCAACCCTGGCCTGGGTGTCGGCACGCTGCACACGCTCGCGCGGCTCCAGGCCGCCGCCACCGACGATTGGCGCGATGCCCAGCCCGGCAAGATGCCGCACGAGATTCGCTTCGGCGAGCTGGCACATTTCGGCAAAGTGCCGCACACGCCCTACTATGGCAGCGCCGACGCGACCCCGCTCTACCTGATCGCGCTGCATGAAACCTGGCTGTGGACTGGCGACCGCGCGCTGATCGAGCAACACCACGATACCGCCGATCGCTGCCTGGAATGGATCGATCGCTATGGCGACCTGGATGGCGATGGCTTCCAGGAATACCTGACCCATTCGACACAGGGCCTGGAGAACCAGGGCTGGAAAGACTCGGGTGACGCGGTAGTCGATCCTGCCGGTGTCAAGGCCACGCCGCCGATCGCATTATGCGAGCTTCAGGGCTATGTCTTCGACGCTAAGCGTCGCATGGCCGAGGTATTCGAGGCGCTCGGGGCGAGCGAGCGCGCTGCCACGCTGCGCCAGCAGGCCGAAGAGCTGCGACAACGTTTCGAGGCGGCATTCTGGATGGAAGAAGAAGGCACCTACTGTTTTGGGCTGGATGCGCGCAAACAGCCGATTCGTACAGTCGTATCGAACGCCGGCCACTGCCTGTGGTCGGGGATCGCGCGCCCAGAGCGAGCCGCACGGGTGGTGCAGCGGCTGATGCAGGAGGATATGTCGAGTGGCTGGGGTATTTGCACGCTTAGCGCCAGCCATCGCTGCTACAACCCGCACAGCTATCACCGCGGCTCAATCTGGCCGCACGACAATGGGATTATCGCGGCCGGCTTCCGGCGCTACGGATTTGCGCGCGAGGCCGGCCAGCTGGCGCGTGATATCTGGGAGGCGACCGCCTACTTCGATCGCTATCGCCTGCCCGAGCTGTACGCCGGCCGGCCACGCGCCAGCAGTAGCTTCCCGGTACAGTATCTTGGCGCGAACATCCCGCAGGCCTGGGCGGCTGGCACGATCCTGCATTTGATCCGCACGCTGCTTGGGCTGCGCGCCGATGCGCCGCACGGGCGATTGTATCTATCCCCGGCGCTGCCACACTGGCTGCCCGACCTCACGCTAGGCGGGCTGCACTGCGGCGGCGCGCGGCTAAGCCTGCGCTTCTGGCGCGAGGGCGAGCTCACGCGCTGGGAAATTCTGGGGCTGGAAGGCCAGATCGAGGTGCTGGATGAGCCAATCTTGACGAAAGACGAAGGACGATAGACGACACGCATTCGTCTTTCGTCTTTCGTCCTCCGTCTTCCGTCCGGAAAGCGGAGATCGCGCTGATAAGCTTTACGCCGCCGACGGGTCGTTCTGCATCATGCCGAAGGTGTTGCCCTCGGTGTCCTGGCAGTAGGCGAAATAGCCGACATGCGGAATGGTCATTCTGGGTGCTACGACAGTGCCGCCGTTGGCTGTCACTGCGGCGATCATGTCGTCGAGCGCGGTCACGTCGATCGTATTGACCACCGCCGGCATGCCTGGGTCGCGCCGCATGATCGCGCCATCGATTCCTGGCGTGCCGGGCGCGCCGGTGGTGGCGAGCCAGTAGTCCTGCGGCCCATCCCACTTCTGGATCTGCCAGCCGAATACGCCTTCGTAGAACTTCACCGCGCGCTCGGGGTCGTCGGCGGCAAGCTCGAAATGAATAACGCGTGCCATGGCTCGTCCTCCTTGCTATTGGTAATGCAGGGCGAGTATAGAACAAATTTTCGTACGAGTCAAGCATGATTTCGTGTTAAAATTGTAAAGCTTTGGTGCGGAATCGACGAATGACGGACGACCGACCCTTCGACGCCGCTCAGGACAGGCGACCGACGACCGACGACCGACCGACGACCGACGGACAGACGATGAACGACCGACGGACGACGACCGACCGACGGACGATGAACGACCGACGAATTATCAACATGCGCTATTCCCAACCCCCAACCCCCAATCCCCAACCCCCGCGCTGAAAGCGCGCTACGCCCACAGGTGCGCGTACTTAAGCCCGCTGCCGGTGTTGAACAGCACCACTGACTCATCCGGCGCCATCCAGCCGCTATCGAGCAGCTGCTGCTGCGCCGCCAGGCATGCGCCGCCCTCGGGCGCGGGGAAGATCCCGGTCAGCGCGCCCATACGGTCGGCGGCCGCCAGCATCGCGGCGTCGCTCACCATCAGCGCGGTGCCGCCGCTGGCGCGCACTGCCCGCAGGATCAGGAAATCGCCGATCGCCGCCGGCACGCGCAGCCCGTCGGCGATTGTGTGCGCGCTCTGCCAGAGCGGCGCGTGCTCCACGCCGGCCTGGAATGCTCGCACGATCGGCGCGCAGCCTTCGCTCTGGACGCTGACCATGCGCGGGCGCGCGGCGCCGATCAGCCCGAGCGCCTCCATTTCGTCGAAGGCCTTCCACATGCCGATCAGGCCAGTGCCGCCGCCGGTTGGGTAGATAATCACGTCGGGCAATTTCCAGCCCAGCTGCTCGGCCAGCTCGTAGCCCATTGTCTTCTTGCCTTCGATCCGGTACGGCTCCTTCAGTGTGCTGACGTCGAACCAACCATACTCGGCCGCGCCCTCGCGCACCTTCACGCCGCAGTCGTTGATCAGGCCATCCACCAGGGTGACGTGCGCGCCCAGCGCTTTGCACTCGGCCCGGAAGGCCAGCGGCACATCGGCGGGCATGAACACATGGGCGGGCAGGCCGGCCAGCGCGGCGTAGGCGCTCATGGCGCCTGCCGCGTTGCCGGCGCTGGGGATGGCCAACTCGCGCGCGCCAAGCTCATAGGCTCGGCTCACGGCGGCGCTCAGACCGCGCGCCTTGAAGCTGCCGGTCGGGTTGAGCGACTCATCCTTTATATAGGTGTTGGCGCATCCGATACGCCGGCCCAGCCGCGCGGCGCGCATCAGCGGCGTCCAGCCTTCGCCCAGGCTCAGAAGCGCCGCGTCGTCGCGCACCGGCAGTACCTCCTGGTAGCGCCACATATCGG
>Ga0137375_10002604_pt1 | contig 21210 bp, 19 predicted proteins | sample SagtaG_24_FD_104936 | JGI IMG/M metagenome (GOLD analysis project Ga0137375, IMG submission 104936) | Vadose zone soil microbial communities from Sagehorn Ranch, Mendocino, California, USA - Sage1_R_113_16 metaG | ecosystem: Environmental > Terrestrial > Soil > Vadose zone | place: USA...
CGAGCGGGTGGAACGGCGCGCTATTGGTCTACGCGCATGGCTATGTCGCGCCCACGCTGCGGGTTGCGATCGACGACCCTGCGTTCGGCGGCACGCCGCTGTCGAGCACCATCCAGTCGCTTGGCTACGCCTTCGCGACTACCAGCTACCGCCGCACTGGCCTGGCCATCCTGGAGGGCGTGGACGATATTCGCGAGCTGGTGGCGGCGTTCCCTAGTGTGGCTGGCGTAGCGCCCAGTCGCAGCTACCTGATCGGCATCTCGGAAGGCGGCCTGATCAGCGTGCTGCTGGCCGAGCGCTCGCCCACGCTGTTCAGTGGCGTGGTGGCGGCCTGCGGGCCGCTGGGCGATTTCCAAAAGCAGATCGATTACTTTGGCGATTTCCGCGTGCTGTTCGACTACTTCTACCCCGGCCAGATCCCCGCCAGCCCGGTCGAGATTCCGCCGAGCTTGCTCACTACCTGGACGAACCCCAACCCGGCGATCAGCAGCGCGCTCGCAACCAGCCCGATCTCGGCCACTCAGCTAATCAGCGTCTCGCTCGATTCATCGCTGGCCCAGATCGTTCGAGCAAACGCAAGGCGCACGGTTTCGACCACCCAGAACCTGCTGTGGTACAACATCTTCGCAACCAACGACGCCCACGCCCAGCTTGGCGGCAACCCCTACGGCAACGCCGGCCGCGTCTACGCCGGCTCCAGCGACGATGCCGCGCTCAACGCCGCCGTCCAGCGCTTCAGCGCCGACCCGGCCGCGCTCGTGGCGCTGGCGCGCTATCAGACAACCGGGCGTGTGATCAACCCGTTGATAGTGCTGCACACCACCGGCGACGACGTGATCCCGTTCTGGCAGGCGACGCTGTATATGAGCAAAGTGGGCAGCGCGCGCAATGTCACGCTGATACCCGTCAGCGCCTACGGCCACTGCGCGTTCGGGTTGTTCGATCTGTTTGGCGCGTTCAACCTGATGCTCCAGCAGGCCACCAGCGTGCGGCCGCGGGTGTTTCTGTCGCTGGTGCTGCGGGGGTAGAGTCTCCGCCTTGCGCCCGATTGCCGGATTTGCGCCGCCTGTGGTAGAATAGGTGTATGTTGTAACCGATGGAGAACCGTAGACGTGACAGCGATGCGCAACATTCTCAACGATCTCCCGCTCGCCCTCCTCGATCCAGGAGGGATAAGCTTGGTTGGGAAGTGCGCGCAAGCTGAAATTCGCTGATCGCTTGACCTATCGGCGAGCCAATTGTGTGGCCTTCCCACCAGGGAAGGCTTTTTTATTTACTTATTGACAGATAATGAATGAGGACATCATGCGTTCCAAGAAAGAAACCCGCTCCCTTCTCCCTGGCGTGCGCCGCCTGCTTCAGCTGTCGGCGAATGCACACCCGATGGTCGTACTATTTTCACCATGCAGGGAGAACAACGATGAAAGCAGGTTACAACCCACACGAGATTGAGCCGCGCTGGCAGGCGCGCTGGGCCGCAGCGCGCCGAGGCCAGGTCGATCTGGATCACGCGGCGCGCCCATTCTACAACTTGATGGAATTCCCTTACCCCAGCGGCGAAGGCCTGCATGTCGGCCATGTGTTTAGCTTCGGCGGGGCCGACACCTATGGCCGCTTCATGCGCCGCTGCGGGTATGATGTCTTCCAGCCGATCGGCTTCGACGCGTTCGGCATCCATTCCGAAAACTATGCGCTGAAGATCGGCGCGCATCCTCACGATCTGACCCCCAAGGCCACCGCGCGCTTCCGCGAGCAGCTGCGCCATCTGGGCGCGGCCTTCGATTGGTCGCGCGAGGTCGATACCACCGACCCGCACTACTATCGCTGGACTCAGTGGATCTTCGTGCAGCTGTACAAGGCCGGCCTGGCCTACCATGCCGAGGCGACCGTCAACTGGTGCCCAAGTTGCAAGACCGTGCTGGCGAATGAGCAGGTGCTGGCCGGCCACTGCGAGCGCTGCGATACGCCTATGACCCAGCGCCGCACCACCCAGTGGTTCTTGCGGATCACGCGCTACGCCGATCGGCTGCTGGATTTCAGTCAGGTCGATTTCGCCGAGGCGGTGATCAAGCGCCAGCAAACATGGATTGGGCGCAGCGAAGGAGCCGAGATCGAGTTCCGAGTGCTGAGGACTGAGGGCCGAGTGGAAATTGACCATGCGGCCTCAGTCCTCAGTCCTCAGTCCTCAGTCCTGGTCTTCACCACCCGCCCCGACACCATCCCCGGCGCGACGTTCCTGGCGTTGGCGCCCGAACACCCGCTGGTCGAGCAGCTGACCCAATCCAGCGGGCCGCAGGCCGATGCGCTGCGCGGCTATGTCGAGCGGGCCCGCGGGCGGCTGGAACTGGAGCGCCAGCAAGGTGAGCCGGATGGAGTCTTCACCGGCCTGACAGCGGTCAACCCTGCCACCGGCGCGCGCGTGCCGATCTGGGTGGCCGACTACGTGCTGGCAAGCTACGGCACCGGCGCGATCATGGGTGTGCCGGCGCACGACGAGCGTGATGCGCGGTTCGCGGCGAAGTATGTTCTGTCGGCTACGGACGACCGACCATCGACCACTGACCACCAAGAGGCTGAAGCCGACATTGGTCGTCGGTCGTCTGTGGTCGGTCGTCCGGTTGTGCGCTACCGCCTGCGCGATTGGCTGATCAGCCGGCAGCGCTACTGGGGTCCGCCCATCCCGATCGTCTACTGCGATCGCTGCGGGACGTTGCCGGTGCCCGAGGATCAGCTGCCGGTGCTGCTGCCGCCGCTGGAGCGCTTCCGCCCAACCGGCTCGGGCGTCTCGCCGCTGGCAACGATCGATGAGTTCGTCAATACTGCCTGCCCAGCGTGCGGTGGCCCGGCGCGGCGCGAGACCGACGTCTCGGATAATTTCTTGGACAGCGCCTGGTACTTTCTGCGCTACCTAGCGACCGAGCGCCACGACGTGCCGTGGGATTCCGAGCGGGTGCGCAAGTGGCTGCCGGTGGGCCTGTACACCGGCGGGCCGGAGCATGCCACGATGCATCATCTGTACGCGCGCTTCATCAGCATGGCGCTGTACGACCTGGGCCTGACCCCGGTCGAGGAGCCGTTCGCGCGGCTGCGGCTGCATGGCACGATCACCAAGGACGGCCGCAAGATGAGCAAATCGCGCGGCAACGTCGTCAATCCGGATGCCTACATCGCGCGCTATGGCGCCGACGTCACGCGCATGGCACTGCTGTTCCTGGGGCCGTTCGACGAAGACGCCGACTTCAACGACCGTGGGGTGGCAGGCATGGCGCGGTTCTTGAGCCGGGTGTGGGAGCTGTGCGCAACCGACCAAGGACGAAAGACCAAAGACGAAAGTAGTGTCGATCTCCACGCAACACCTGCTGCAATCGGTGACCAGTCTTCGTCCTTGGTCTTTGGTCTTTCGTCGTTCGTCAAGCGCGTCACCGAGGAGCTGGAGCAGCAGCGCTACCATACGGCGATCGCCGCGCTGATGGAGTACGCCAACTGGCTGCGTGGGCCGGGCGCACGCCTGACGGCGAAGGAAGGCGCCGACGCGCGGCGCACACTGGTGGCGCTGCTGGCGCCCTTCGCGCCGCATCTGGCCGAGGAGCTGTGGCAGCGGCTGGGTGGTGCCGGCTCGATCCACAACCAACCCTGGCCGGTGGCGGCGGCCAATGATACCGACCTGACAATTGAGCTGCCGGTGCAGGTGGATGGCCGGCTGCGCGACCGAATTAGCATCATGGCGCTTGCGGATGAGGCAACGATCAGCGCGGCGGCCCTGGCGGCGCCAAAGGTGCGCGAGGCGATCGCCAACCGCGCGGTGCGGCGCGTGGTGGTGGTGCCGGGGCGGGTGGTGAATGTGGTGCTGGAATAGTACGGAATTTCCGCTGGGTGACCATGCCGTACGATGTGATCAACTGAGAAAGCGATATGAATCGTGAAACGTCTTGTAATACGTTATAGTATCTTGTATAATGCTAATACGTCGTGTATATTTTGAATAGGAGCACCACATGCAAACTGCGGTGACCAAGCGCGGACAGACCGTTATTCCCGCACCGATCCGCAAGCGGTATCAGATCCATGAAGGCGACTCGTTGGTGTGGATTGATGATGGAGAGACGATTCGGGTGATCCCGGTGGCCCAGGATCCGATCCAGGCGCTGCGTGGGAGTGGGCGTGGCGAACCATTGACGGAGCGCCTGCTGGCACGGCGCCAAGAGGATCGCGCTCGTGAGTAATGCGCGTTACGTGCTGGATACCTCGGCGTTGCTGACACTGATTGAGGATGAGCCTGGCGCTGAACGGGTCGAGCACGTGCTGCGGAGTGAAATCGTGCTCATTCCGTGGATGTGTTCACTTGAGGTGGTGTACATTACCCAACAAGAACGCGGGGTCGCAGAAGCCGAGCGGCGCTATGCGCTCTTAAAAGCCTTACCGGTTACACATCTCTGGGAGTTGGAGGAGGCGTTGCTATTGATGGCCGCGCGGCTGAAAGCCACCTATCGCCTATCGCTCGCCGATACGATCATCGCCGCGTGTGCTATCCGGGAACGAGCAATCCTTCTGCACAAGGATCCGCAATACGATGCCCTTTCCGGACAAGTTCAACTGGAGAACCTGCCGTACAAATCAGCACCGTAAATATGCGATCTGCTTGGGATGGCTGCCCAACTTGAGGATGGGCGAACAATCAGTGTTCCATTAGCATGGTTTCCCCGATTGCTGCATGCTACACCTGAGACGAAGGACGAACGACGAACGCCAGCGCTCCGAACCTTTGTTGTTCGTCGTTCGTCCTTCGTCTGATCGATCAGAATGGCCCGGACGGAGTACTAAATCAGCAGCGCCCCGATCGTCACCAGCACAACTACCGCGAGGGTGACATAATCGCGCGCGGCCAGCCGGCCCTCGTGCAGCAGCGTCTGTCGGCCCTCGACGGTGTAGCCGCGCGCCTCCAGGGCCGTTGCCAGGTCGGCAGCGCGGCGCAGCGCGCCTTGCAGCAGCGGCACGAACAGTGCGGCCAGCGACTGCGCGCGCTCGCGGAGCGTGCCGTGTGCAAAATCGGCCCCGCGTGCAGTCTGGGCCTTGATCAGCAGCTCGACCTCCTCGGTCAGCGTTGGGATGAACCGCAGCGCCAGCAGCGCCATCAGCGCGAACTCGTCGATCGGCAGCCGCAGCCGGCGTAGCGGCGCCAGCAGCACGGTCAGCCCTTCGATTAGCGCCACCGGCGTGGTGGTCATCGTCAGCAACAGTGCCAGCGTATACAGCGCAAGGAAGACGACATACAATCGCCCGCCCAGGCGCGCGCCGTCCTCGGTGATCACCAGCGGCCCGATTGCGATATCTCTGCCAAGCATGCCAGCGTGCGTTAGCCAGAGCAGGCTGGCGGCCAGCAGCAGCAGGGCGATCGGCCCGACCCGGCTTCGCAGCAGCCAGCGCCGCCACCAGAGGCCGCGCGCCGCCGGCAGGCCCAGCAGCGCCAGCGCAAGCACGATCGCCAGTGCGGCGCAGGCCAGCAGCGCTGCCGCCAGCGCCGCCTGATCGGGAATCTGCGCTGGGCCGATAATCAGCATCGGCCTGCCCTCGTCCACCAGGAACAGCACAGTGATCAGCGCGCCGATCGCGGTGATCAGCGCCAGCAGCCGCACCCGCCGCCATAGGTGCATGGGCGAGATGCCTGATAGCGCTATAGCAGCGACCATTAGTGCAATCAGCCCGGCATAGGGTGTGGGTCGCCAGTTGACCTGTCGGTTCGCCACCGTCACGAAGACGATCAGCCAGAGCAGCACCAGCAGCTTTGTTCGCGCCTGGAGGCGGTGGAGCAGGCTGTCGGCGGGGTAGTACACGCCAAGCGCTAGTTGGTCGAACACAGGCTACGCTCGCTTCTCCGCTCCGTGCTGCCCCAGCTGATCTTCCGACAGCCACGCGAACGCTTCTTCGATCGTATGCACCTCCAGCGGCAGCTGCATCCCGCCCTGCCGCAGCAGCGCCAGCAACTCGCTCAGCGGCGGCGCCAGCAGCCCCCACGCCGTCAGCAGCTCGGCCTTGGCGAACAGTGTGCGCGGCGGCCCATGTGCCACCAGCCGCCCGGCGTGCAGCACAAATACCTGATCGGCCAGCGCTGCGACCTCGGCCATGTCGTGCGATACCAGCACCACGGTCACGCCGCGCTCGCGCTGGACCCGCCGGATGATGCTGTAGAATTCATCCCGCCCGGCCGCGTCCAGCCCAACGCTTGGCTCGTCGAGCACCAGCACCGCCGGCTCGCTGGCCAGCACGCCTGCCAGCGCCACCCGCCGCATCTGCCCGCCGCTCAGCGCGAACGGCGAGCGTGGCCCGTACTCCGCCGCCGGCAGCCCGACCATCTCCAGCGCGGCGGCAATGCGTCCATTCAGCTCCGTTTCGGCCAAGCCCAGCCGCCGTGGCCCAAATGCGATATCGGCGGCGACAGTTGGCGCGAACAGCTGCGCCTCAGGCGACTGAAACAGCATCCCAACATGTCTTCGCAGCATGCGCAGGTCGGTTGTCACTCCAGCGTCGATGCCATCCACGATCACAGTGCCGGCAGTCGGGCGCAACAGCGCGTTGAAATGCTGCACCAACGTCGATTTGCCCGAGCCGGTCACGCCGACGATCGCCGCGCAGCTACCGCGCGCGATCTCCAGGCTGATATCGACAAGCGCCTGCCGCTGGAGTGGGCCGGGCTGGTACAGGTGGGTGAGGTTGCGGGTGATGATGATCGGATCGTTCATTGGTTTGCCTGCGGCAGCGTAGCTGTCGTGCGTTTTGCCTTCGGCAGCCCTTCGACAAGCTCAGGAACCGTGGTGCTTTTCTGTCTTAGGGTGCATCGTTTTTCGCTCGTAGAGCGAAAAACGATGCACAAAATGGTGAGTACCATGCTGCCGAACATCCTGAGCGTGCCCGCCCTGAGGCTCCCCTGAGGTGCCCCCTGAGCCAGTCGAAGGGCCGGTCGAAGGGCGTGTCGAAGGGTCGAAGGGCAGGCTGAAGAGCGTTCTATCACAGCAACTATGTAACTCCCAAGTATCATGCAGCGTACCGGCGTACCTCTTCCGCAATCGCCTCAACCGTCAGCGCGGCCGAGTCGAGCGGGATTCCGGCGGCGCGCAGGCGTGCCGCCAGCTCAATCGGCGCTGGAATTGCTAGCTTCAGCTGGCGCATGTGCTCCAGGTCGGCGAAGACGGCGGCCGGCGGCCCATCGAATGCAATCTGCCCATGCTCCAGCACCACCACCCGCCGTGCGCGCGCGGCTTCCTCTAGCAGATGCGTGACCAGGACGATCGCGAGACCATGCTCCTGATTGAGCGCGTGCAGCAGATCGAGCGTGGCCCGGCGTGCCAGCGGGTCGAGCATGGCAGTCGCCTCGTCGGCGATGATTGCATCGGGGCGCAGCGCCAGCACCCCCGCGATCGCCAGGCGCTGGCGCTGCCCGCCCGAGAGCCGGTGCGGCGCGCGGTCGTGCAGTTCGGCGATGCCGGTGGCCGCTAGCGCCCAGGCCACTCGCTCGCGGATGAGCGGCGCGGGTAGGCCGCGCACCGCCAGCGCCCAGGCGACATCGTCCTCGACCACGGTTGCGATGATCTGATTATCGGGATTTTGGAAGATCATGCCGACCCGATCGCGCACCTCGCGCCGGCGCCGTTCGTCGCGCGTGTCGTTGCCTGCCACCAGCACGCGCCCGCTGTCGGGCAGCAGCAAGGCGTTGCAGTGCCGCGCCAGTGTCGATTTGCCGCTGCCGTTATGCCCGAGCAGCGCGACATACTCGCCACACTCGATCCGCAGGCTTACCTCGTGCAGCGCGGCGACTTGGTTGCCGGTAGCTGCTGGGTAGCTGTAGCTGACTTGCTCGATATCGATGAGTGGGATGTTGCTCACCATAGCCCCAGCTTATGGCCCAGGCCGATCAGCCGGCGAGCGCCGCGCGCCAGGCGGCGCTCGATCGTGCCGCCGGGGAACGCGCGCACATTGTACCCTAGCAGGCGCACGCTGTAGTTCGTAGTGAAGTACATCAGCAGCACGACGGGGACGAGAAATATCCAAAGCGCAGCCGGGAATAGCAGCCACCAGTACTCCAGCGTCGTCTGCGCCAGCGGGGCCAGCGCCGGGTAGGCCACCTGTCGCCACCACGCGCCATAGCCCAGCCAGGTGGCTACGAAATCGGCCAGCGCGAAGCTGGCCTGGTAGGCTAGGTCGAGCTGTCGCACGATGATCGACAGTGGCACGCCGGCCACCAGGCTGAACAGCACAGTCACACCACACACCGCCAGCGCGCCGCCGGTGGTGCCCAGCAGCAGCAGCGGTAGGTGCCGCCAGCGTCGCCGCATCGTCACGCCCAGGAACAGGCCGGCGGCGCATGTCAGCAGCATCGGGATGAGGAACGACAGTCCCGAGAGCATGGCGATCAGAAAGCAGCCGACACAACTGCTCATAATCCCAACCGGCAGGCCGCGCCGCAGCACCAGCACAGCCAGCACGATCGGGATCACGAAGCGGGTCAGCAGATCGATCACCGGCAGATATATTGCCGCCAGCTGGAACAGCACCGCGATATCGGCCAGCAGCGCGCCCTCGGCGATCTCGATCGCGCTCATCTTGCGCGGCGTGGTTGGCATATTCACGCTATGGCTCTTTACCATTTTGTATTGGTCAGAAACACTCTCCAGTAGTGGGGGTGCGGGGTGGCCGGGCGCCTGCTGGGCGCCGCTCGATCGCAAAAGTGCAAGCTGGCGCTGCCATTACTTGACAAGCGGCGGTCGACAGATTAAAATAGCCATCATGATAGCTATCTGGAGAAAGATATGCCCAAGACATACTCGATCGCTGAAGCGCGCCATAATCTTGCAGCGATCGTCCATGAGGCCGAGCGTCAATCGCCGGTTGCGCTAACTCGTCGTGGCGAGCCGGTAGCGATTCTGCTATCCATGCAAGAGTATCAGCGTCTGCTCGCAAAAGAGACGCGCTTCTGGGAGGCGTATACCGCGTTTCGTAACTCGGTAGATCTGACACAGCTCGACATTGAGCCGAACGTGTTCCACGGAGTCCGTGATTCTGCGCCTGGTCGCGAGGTGGATTGGTGACGCTCAAGTACCTGCTGGATACGAATATCATCTCTGAGCCGTTGCGGACAGCTCCCAATCTCACGATTCTCGCATATATCGAGCGGCACCAGGATGAAATTGCGATTGCCGCCATTGTTTGGCACGAGCTATGCTTTGGGTGTTCCCGTTTGCCCACATCCACCCGGCGCGCAGCGATCGCAACATACCTGACGAAAGTTGTCGCGCCTGCCATTCCGATACTTGCCTATGATCAGCGCGCGGCTGAATGGCATGCGCTAGAGCGCACTCGCCTGGCCGATGTCGGCAAGACACCGCCGTTCGCGGATGGGCAGATCGCCGCGACCGCAGTGGTGAACCATCTTACCCTGATTACGCTCAACCGGAATGATTTTATGGCGTTTCAAGGGCTTCAGGTCGATGATTGGCTAGCGTAGGGACTTACAAAAATAAAGCATCCCAATGACAAGATGACAAGATGACAAGATGCTGCTGCTCATCTTGTCATCTTGTCATCTTGTCATTATAGCTAGGTTCGGCCAACCGTTACTCCTCGGCCTCGCCCGGCACGATCAGCCCGTAGTTCCCATCCTCGCGGCGGTACAGCACATTAATCTGGCTGTTCTCAGCATCACGGAAGACGAAGAAATCGTGGCCTAGCAGCTCCATCTGCTCGACCGCCTCATCGCTGAACATCGGCTTGACCTGGAACTCCTTGGTGCGCACGATCCGCGGGCGCGCTTCCTCCTCGCCGGCCGCGCCGTTCGCCTCGACCCCAACCTCGATAATCTCACCAGCCTGACGCCGCAGCTTGCCGCGCCGCCAGTGCTTGTCCTTGTAGCGCTGGATCTGGCGCTGCAAATTGTCGTGGACGGTATCGATCGCTGAATTCAAGTCGGATGCGTATTCCTCGGCCCGCAGCAGAATACCATGATCGCCCACCAGCGTCACCTGGGCGCGGTGCACATTGCCTTGATTGCGGCGCTGCACCTCGCCGACCTCGACGGTCACTTTGCTGATCAGATCGAGGTAGCGCTCCAGCTTGCCGATCTTCTCCTTAATGTACTCCTGCTCGCGCTGAGTGACCTTGCCATTGCGGCTCTTGACAATGAATTCCATGATCTCGTCCTTCCCCGCCGGTCGGCGCAAACCGGCCGGCTGCTAGGCGGCGCGGCCCTGCTGCACTCGAGAATATGTCGCGCCGAATGCACGAAGCCCTCAGTCGCGCGTGGCGACCGAGGGCTCCACCGGATAGCTAACGCTCGGATGCATGGATCTGCTCGCCGTAACCACGATCTTTGCAAACGATGTGGGTCATTCGTTCGCCTCTCCCTAACCCCGGGCTAATCCGCTGGCGGATCAAGCGCCGTGGTGGTCGTTCATGGTTCGATGCTTATGTATTGTACTATGTTGGCGCGCGACATGCAAGGAGTAGTTAAGCGTATTGAGTTAAGAGTTAATAATTATTGATCAGGCAACTGATAATCCTTGAACCGTTCGCGCAGCACCTTCTTGTCGAACTTGCCGACGCTGGTCTTAGGCACGCTCTCGATGAAGATCACCTCATCGGGCAGCTGCCACTTTGCCACGCGGCTGCTCAGGAATGCCAGGATCTCGCCCGGCGACAGGCTGTCCTGTGCTTCCGGGCGCGGCACGACGCAGGCCAGCGGGCGCTCCTGCCAGCGCGGGTGCGGCACGGCGATCACTGCCGCCTCCAGCACTTGTGGGTGGGCCATAATCTCATTTTCTAGATCCACCGTCGAGATCCATTCGCCGCCGCTCTTGACCAGATCCTTGGTGCGATCGACGATCTGAATGTAGCCCTCCGCGTCGATCGTCGCGACATCGCCGGTGCGGAACCAGCCATCCTGGAACGAATCGGCGCCGCGCTCATCGTGGTAGTAGCCGCTGATGACCCACGGCCCGCGCACCTGTAGCTCGCCGAAGCTCTGGCCGTCCCACGGCAGCTCGCGCCCCTCGATATCCACCACCCGCGCGTCGACGCCGGGCACGGTGGTGCCCTGCTTGGCGCGCACGGCGAAGCGATCCTCCTCGGGCCACTCCTGCATGTGGCTCTTGAGATTCGAGACTGTGCCCAGCGGCGACATCTCGGTCATGCCCCAGGCATGGGCGATATATGCGCCGAACTGCTTCTGGTAGCGCTCGAGCATGCTGCGTGGCACGGCCGACCCGCCGACCGGCATCGCGCGGATGCTGGAGATATCGTAGCTCTCCTTTTCGAGCACCTGCAGCAGCCCCATCCAGATCGTCGGCACGCCGGCGGGGATGGTCACGCGCTCGCTCTGGATCAGCTCGGCCAGGCTCTTGCCGTCGAGGAACGGGCCGGGGAAGACCTGCTTCGCGCCGACGAGCGTGGCGGCGTAGGGCAGCCCCCAGGCATTGGCGTGGAACATCGGCACCACCGGCAGCACGACATCGCTTTCGCGGACGCCGAACGAGTCGGCCATGCATTCGCTGAACGAGTGTAGGAACATCGAGCGATGGCTGTACACCGCGCCCTTGGGGTTGCCGGTCGTCCCCGAGGTGTAGCACATCGCGCAGGCGCTGTTCTCGTCGATATTTGGCCAGCTGTACTCCGGCGGCGCGCTCGCCAGCAGCTCCTCGTAGCTGATCGCGTTCGGCAGCGTCGTCTCGGGCATCGCGCCGTCGGCCATCACGACATAGTGGCGCACCGTTGTGAGCTGCGGCGCCAGCTTCTCGAGCGCCGGCAGCAGCGATGCATCCACAAAGACCACCTCGTCCTCGGCGTGGTTGGCGATATAGACCACCTGCTCGGGGAACAGGCGGATGTTGAGCGTGTGCAGCACGCGGCCCGAGCAAGGCGCGGCGAAGTAGATCTCCAGGTGACGGTAGGTGTTCCAGGCGAATGTCGCCACTCGACCATCCGCGCTTACATCGAGCTGCCGAAGCGCGTTCGCCAGCCGCCCGGCGCGCTCGTACATGTCGGCATAGGTGTAGCGATGCAGCCCCGTGGCCGTCTTGGTGACGATCTGCTTGCGCGGGAACAGGCGCCTCCCGCGCTCGAGGATGTGGGTCAGGGTCAGTGGGTAGTCCATCATCAGACCTTGCATTGCGTCCTCCTCACTGAAAACGAGCTTCACTATGACCTGATGCGGGCGGCACTTTCAGCGTCAGCCCTTTCGCTGCGCGATCGTCTGCTCCAGCAGCTTCACGCTGGCGTAGATCGCGTCGATGTGCGGTGTGGGCGTAGCGGTGAGCCGGCCGAGCTCGGCGACCGCCCCCACCAGCGCGTCGACCTCGGTTGGGCGGCCGGCCTCGATATCTTGCAGCATCGACGTTTTATACTCGCCCACCTGTTCCGCGCCGGCGATCCGCTGGTCGACGCTCAGCGCAAACTCAATTCCCAGCCGCTCGGCCACCGTCTGCGCCTCGACCATCATCGCCCGCGCCAGCGCACGCGAAAGTGGGTAGCGGCAGATGCCGGCCAGGGTGGCGCGGGTTAGCGCGCTGATCGGGTTGAAGGCAAGGTTGCCCCATAGTTTGAGCCAGATCTCCGCGCGGATGCGCGGGCGGATCGGCGCTTTCATTCCGGCCTGGTTGAGGGCTTGCGCCAGGCGCTGGATGCGCTCGGTCTTCGCTCCATCCAGCTCGCCCAACGTGAAGCGGTTGCCCTCGATCTGGCGCACCACGCCCGGCCCGGCCAGCTCGGCTGCCGGGTAGACCACGCAGCCGACCACGCGCTCGGTTTCGATCTGCGCCTCGATCGCGCCATCCGGGTCGACGGCCTCGATCCGCCGGCCTTCATATGGCCCGCCGTGCCGGTGGAAATACCACCAGGGGATGCCGTTCTGCGCCGGCAGCACGATCGTCTCGGGGCCGTATAGCGCGCGCATTGCCGGGGCGAGCGCCGCCAGGCTATGAACTTTGACCGCTACGATCACCACATCCTGTGGCCCGACCGCGCCCATATCGCTGGTCGCCAGCGCCGGCTGGGCCACCTCGAGCGTGCCATCTTCGCTCTGAAGCGTCAGGCCGTGCTGCTGGATGGCATGGAGGTGCGCCCCGCGCGCGATCAGCGTGACCTGCTGGCCCGCCAGCGCCAGCCGCGCGCCCATATAGCCGCCGATCGCGCCGGCCCCGACGATGCAGATCTTCATGTGATTGCTCCGAATTGCAAATTGCAGATTGCATAACTCAATCTGCAATCTGCAATCTGCAATTAGCTTAACCCTAGCGCCTTCGCCAGGCTGATCCGCTGCGGCTTGCCGGTCGCACCGCGCGGGATCTCATCCAGGATATGGAACACGCGCGGTACCTTGAACTCGGCCAGCCGCGCCGCGCAGTGCTCGCGCAGATCGCTCTCGCTGGCCGGCGCTTTGAGCACCACTGCCGCATGGATATCCTCGCCGAGCGTCTTGTGCGGCACGGCGAAGGCCAGCGCCTCGGCCACGGCTGGGTGGCGCAGCAGCACGTCGTCGATCTCCAGTGGCGAAATCTTTTCGCCGCCGCGATTGATCAGCTCCTTCAGCCGGCCGGTCAGCGCCAGGTAGCCCTGCTCGTCGATCACCCCCTGGTCGCCGGTGCGGAACCAGCCATCCACGAAGGCGCTGGCATTGGCCTCGGGATTGTTCTCGTAGCCGTCGATCACATTCGGCCCGCGGATGACCACCTCGCCGCGCTGGCCTGGCGCCAGCAGCGCGCCGGCCGCATCCATAATCGCCGCCCCCACGCCCACACCATAGCCGACCGTGCCGGCCTTGTGCGGCTTGGGCGGCAGTGGGTTGGATGTCATCTGGTGGCTGGCCTCGGTCATGCCGTAGGCCTCCAGCACCGGCGCATTGAATGTCGCCTCCAGGCGCTCCAGCACCACCGGCGGTAGCGGCGCGCTGCTGGAGCGAATGAAGCGAAACGGGTGCGTGCGAATGACATCCAGGTTGCGGTCGGCGCGCGCCAGCAGCAACTGGTGCATGGTCGGCACCGCCGAGTACCAGGTCGGCCGGTAGGTCTCGACCCAGCGCCAGAATTCCAGCGCATTGAATCCATCCGGGCAGACGAGCGTGCCGCCCGAGGCCAGCGTTGCCAGCATGGAAGCGACGATGCCATGGATGTGGAACAGCGGCATCACGCACAGCGCGGTGTCGGTGCGCGCGAGGCTGTAGGTGGCGATGATGTTGGAAGCCGAGGCCGCCAGATTGCGGTGGCGGATAGGCACGCGCTTGGGGCGGCTGGTGGTGCCGCTGGTATGCAGGATCACCGCCACGTCGTCGGGCTGGGCCAGCTCGGCCGGATGCGGCGCGCCTACGCCCTGTGCACAGCTGAATTGCAGCGTGCCGTCGGCCTGGGGTGTGGCGCTGATGATCGCCATGTCTGGCGTTGCGGCTGCGCGGGCCAGCGGCATGGTGTCGGGCAGGGTGATCAGCGCCTTGGCGTGGATATCCTGGTAGTAGAACGCGAACTCATCCTGCTTGTACTTCGGGTTCAGTGGCGCGGCCGTGGCGCACAGCGCGGCCGCGAAGAATGCCAGGATGATCTCGGGGCCGTTGCCCATAGCGATCGCGATCCGGTCGCCGCGGCCAAAGCCGAAGCCGTTCAGCTGCGCGGCCAGCTCCTTCACATTCGCGCGCAGCTGGCGGTAGCTCAGCGCCGGTCGGCCGGGCGCCAGCAGCGCCGGGTGCTCGTCGGCGCCGGCGATCAGGTCGAGCAATGTCGTATGTTCGGGAAGCGGCGGCATAGATGCTCCTGAGAGGTGGCTGCTGCTACACTGCGAGACTGATACGAATGGCGCGATTGACCTCTTCCATTCGCTCAGCGCTAAGGGTGCCGATCGGTTGTCCAAGGCGCGGTTTATCCAGTGTGCGAATTTGGTCGAGCAGAATTTTCGATGCTTTAGGTAAACCACTTTCGCCTGGATTCAAATGTACTTCAAACGGATAGATCTTGCCAAGGCTGCTGGAGGAAATCGGTGCGACGATCACGCGATCGGCGTATTGATTGCCAACATCGTTCGAGATAATCAGCGCCGGCCGCGTTTTCGCTATCTCTGATCCAATCGCCGGATCGAGGTTGGCCCAGTATAGCTCGCCACGCTGTGGAGGTTTCATGCGGGCCATCCCTCGCCATCGGTGATTTGCCAATCCGCATTTAATTCGTGGCGATCCTGGCGCGTCGCGATATAGCCTTCACGCATCTGCGCTTCGAGCTCAGCCTGCTCCATCTCGGCCACACGTTCGGCCAGCAGATCATTGACAAGCTGGCTTAACCCACGCGACGGTACGAGTCGCCGCACGCGCACGACCAGCGCTTCATCCAGATACACAGTGGTTCGTGTAGGCATACTATCTACTCCATCAGAACATACTACTTTGATGGTAAAATTGTATGTCGAAATTGATGTTGTGTCAAGCAGAGAGCATGCCTTTTTCTGGCCCCTGCTCATTGGTACAGGCTGTGACTGGTCGATAGTTGCGCGACCAGAGCGCTCCGTCGTGCTATTGTGGTACATCGAAAGTCTCGCTATCCTACGAAGGAGCGTATATGTCAGCAGACACTATGCAAGCGATCCGCGTTCATGCATATGGTGGGCCCGAACAGCTCCAGCTGGAGCAGATTCCGCGCCCACAGCCACAGGCGGGCGAGCTGCTCGTTCGCGTTTATGCCGCCGGGGTTCTGCCGATGGATTGCTACGTCCGCCAGGGTCGCATGGCTGCGATAATGCCGAAATCCTTTCCGTACATCCCCGGCACCGCGTTCGCCGGGGTGATCGAAGCGCTTGGCGCGGGCGTCACGACGTACCAGAACGGGCAGGCCGTGTGTGGCCGTAGCCCGCAGGGAACCTATGCAGAGTATACGACGGTTCAGGCGCATGCGCCAGCGCTTACCCCCGATAGCGTGGGCTACCGGCAGTCGGCCGCAATCAGCCCGCTGGCGCTCAAGCCGGCCGCGCTCAGCTTCGACGAAGCGGCCACGCTTTCAGGCGGGGCAACCACGGCCTGGACGGCGCTGTTTGAAGATGGAGCACTGCAAGCTGGTCAGCGCGTCCTGATTCACGCGGCGGCTGGCGGTGTCGGCTCCTTTGCGGTTCAGTTTGCCAGGTGGAAGGGCGCGCAGGTGATCGCGACCGCCTCCGCCGCCAACCTGGATTTTGTGCGCTCGCTGGGGGCCGACACAGTGATCGACTACCTCACGACGCCATTTGAGGAAGTGGTTCGTGATGTGGATTTAGTGCTTGATACGATCGGCGGCGCGACGTTGCAGCGCTCGATGCAGGTGGTCAAACGCGGTGGAACCTTGGTCTCGTTGCTCGAGCCGCCACCAGCCGAGCTGGCGCAAGCGCTTGGCATTCGCGCGATCAAGAATGCGGTCTTCCCAACCAGCGCGCATCTACAATCGATTGTTCGGCTGATCGACGCGGGACACGCCCGTCCAACCATCAGGCAGAGCTTCGCGTTAGACCAGGTTGCGCAGGCCCACGCGCTCTGTGAAACCGGCCACGGGCGCGGGCGGATTGTGCTGCATATAGCAGGCTAACCGACGGGACGAAGGGCGCTGCCGTACGCGCTTGCTTTACTTCGCTCGTACGGTTATATTATTGGCGTTACGCCATGGTACTTCACGCTTATGTAGGTTCTTTTTCACCCGGCCGGGTGAAAAAGAACCTACTGTGTTTGCTTGCCCAACCCCCAATACCCAACACCTGCGCTGAAAGCGCACTAATGCCCCACATCCGGCGTGCCGCGCCCGATCGCCGTGCCGCCGCCGCCGCCGTAGAGATCCTCGGCGTGGTGCGGCGGGCTGGCATTGCGGTAATCCTCCAGCAGGTCGCGCATCATCGCCTCGCGCTGATCGTACAGCCGCTTGAGCGGGCGCGGGCCGGCCACCTCCAGCGCGTAGGCGGCCATAATCGGGATGGCGATCGTGCTGTCGGTGTAGCAGACGATCGTGTCGGGCAACTGCTCGGGGTCGACTTTGCCCCAGGTCATGGCCTCGCTGGGAGTCGCGCCGCTGAGGCCGCCGGTGTCGGGCCGCGCGTCGGTGATCTGCACAAAGTAATCGTGGCCCTTCTCGGCGATGCCCATGATCTCCTGGAGCTGCGGCTCGGTCTGCAAAATAAAGTTCTTGGGCGAGCCGCCGCCGAAGATGATCACCGCGCTCTTGCCACCTGTCTTCTTGGCGCGGTGGACGATAGCGGTGGTCTCGTTGACATCCTGCTCGACATCGAATTTGAGCTTGTTGCCGGCCAGCGCCAGCGCCGCCACATTCATACCGATGGTCGAATCGCCGGGGCTAGAGGTGTACAGCGGCACGCCGGCCTCGTGCGCCGCCGTCAACACCGAGACATACTCGGTCTGGATAGCCTTCTCGCGCGCCTGGGTGTAGCGGCCGAGCAGGTAGTGCAGCTCGGCGGTGGACATAGCGCGCTGGAACTCGGGGCCGCGGATGCACTGGCGCAGAAACTCATCCGACTCCAGCAGCACATCCTGGTCGAACAGAATGTCGTAGATCCGGATCAGCTTCCGCTCGCGCAGATCGCGGTCATCGACAAACGGCGTGGTGCCCCATAGCTCGAAGCCCAGCGAGCGGTGCATATCGTGGTACAGGTTTGCGCCGGTGCTGACCACCCAATCGATCAGGCCGGCGCGGATCAGCGGCACGATCGCGGATGTGCCCAGCCCGGTCGGCGTCAGCGCGCCCGAGAGCGTCACGCCGATCGTCACATCCGGCTCAGCGATCTTGCGGGCGAACAGCTGGCAGGCCTCGCGCAGCCGCGCTGCGTTGTAGGCGTACAGGTGGTTGTCGACCAGGTCGCGCACGCTAAGGCTCGGCGCGATCGGGCGTGGGTCGAGCTTAACACCGTAGGACATCGGAAATCTCCTTTAGCGCGCCAAATCACGCGCTGTTATTATGCGGATGGCATATTTCCGTGTTGAATGTGAACGAGCCTTATTCTACCATCATCCGCCCCCAGCACTTCGCCGGGTAGCCGCTATCGTCATCCGTCTTTCCGCTGCCCTGAGCTTGCCTACCCTGAGCCTGCCGAATGGGTCGAAGGGTCGTTCGTCTTCCGTCCTTCGTCTTTCGTGGTCCTGCGGCTTGACGCTGCCCGATCGCTATGCTAGGATCGATCGTACCGCGGCTCGACGATCGTGTACGCCTGGAAAGGAGGAGATCGCGCGTGCCAACTAACGACCTTACCACGGGTATTTTTGTAGATACTGTCTCCAGTTGAACTTTAACACGAAATAGGATATACTATGCAGAACGGATGTTCATCTTATGTATCATGGAGATGCATATGCACAGTGTATCGAACGCGTCTGGAGTCTATCAAATTCTGTGCGTTCCGACAGGCAAGGTTTATGTTGGTAGCGCGATAAATCTTGCGCGACGATGGAAAGAGCATCGCGCGGCATTGCGTGCGGGCAACCATCAAAATTCACACCTTCAGCGCGCTTGGCACAAGTACGATGAAGCAGCGTTTGCTTTTTCGATCCTGGAGCTTGCTCCCGCTGAACTTTTGCTTAAAGTGGAGCAATGCTGGATCAATACCACTCGCTGTTATGAGGAAGATAGCGGTTTTAATATCTGCGCGATAGCCGGCTCACATCTGGGCGTTCGACGCAGCATAGATGTTAGAGAGAAGCTCAGAAAGGCCAACGCTCGTACGTGGGATGGATTTATAAATCCTGATGGCGAGTTGGTCACGATAACCAATCTTTATGACTTTTGCCGGCAACATGGTCTTTCCATGACCGGAATGCGCGCCCTACATCGCGGTAAAAAACCACAATATCGCGGATGGACGCGTGTGGGATGTTCTTCCATACCAAAACCGCCTCGCTCTAAGTGCTGGGAGGGATTCATTTCTCCTGAGGGTGTGTTAGTTGAGCCTATTGAAAATCTCCATAAGTTTTGTAAAGAACACAAACTGCGATACTCCGATATGCACAGCCTTTATACTGGTAAGCTTCGATCTAGTCAGGGATGGACACATGTTAAGACTGTCCATATTGTATCTTCACGTGAGTATACTGGACGGCGCTATGAGGGATTTATTAGTCCCAATGGCGAGCTGGTAATTATTGATAACCTAGCCTGCTTTTGTCGTGAGAATGGCTTAAATGAGAACCATATGCGTCAGGTTTATGCAAGAACTCGTAAAAGTCACAAGGGTTGGACATGGAGAGGAAATAAATGAGTGACGTAACAACCGGTACCCCACCGATTATTGGTAAAATTCTCTCCATCACCGAATGGCTCAATTATGTTGCTAAGTATAATTTTGGCACAATTACGCCTTCTAGGGTAATTCTCCACCATACTTGGCGTCCTACTGTTCAAGAATGGGCGGGATTGCGAAGCATCCAGGGCTTACAGCGCTTCTACGCTGCCAAAGGCTGGACAGCGGCGCCGCATATCTTTGTTGGCCCTGATGGTATATGGCTTTTCTACCCAATGCGCGATGTCGGCATTCATGCCGGTACGGGTAATTCTGGTTATATCAATGGGAAGTTTTGGTATTCCATAGGTTGCGAACTTGTTGGCGATTACGACCGGGCGCGGCCATCAGGCGCGATCTGGGAGGGCGCGAAGGCGGTGCTGGGCGGGATCTCGAAGCGGGTCGGCATCGCGCCGCGCCAGCTGATCTCATTCCATCGCGATTACACCAACCTCAAGAGCTGCTGCGGCTGGGCGGTCACCAAGGACTGGGTGTTTGGCGAAGTCGATGCCTGGCTGGCCAACCGGCCCGCGCCCACGCCGCCGCCGCAGGGGCCGATCGGCAGCCCGACGCCCGAGGCCGAGGCGCTGGCTGAGCTGCTGCTCGATCAGAGCTACGGCCGCCGCGGCGAGGGCTACAACGGCGATTGGGCCTTTCACCAGTTCGCGGTGCAGAACGGGCTGGGCTTCCCGATCGGCAAGAGCGCGCTGATGCAGGTGGCCGGAACGAGCTACGCCTACCAGCCGTTTGCGCGCGACACGCTCTACAATCAGGTGCCCAACTGGGGCGATGTCCGGCGCATGTCGGATCTGTTGGCCGGCGGCGTTCCAGCCGGCGGGCTTGGCCGCGCGCTGCTCGATGCAACCTTCCACGCCGGTGGGGCCACCTTCCACCCCGATTGGGCCTTTCACCAGTATGTGCTGGCCAACCGGCTTGGCCCGCCGATCGGCGAGAGCGCGACGATCACCATCGCTGGCGTGCAGTACAGCTATCAGGTCTTCGCGTTGGATACGCTGTTCAATCGCGTGCCGAACTGGGCCGCCATCCATCGTGTCGGCGAGCTGGCCAGCGCGACAGACCCAGCCGTGGTGCGCCTGCGTGACGCCCTTCTAGCGCAGACCTACGCCCGTGTCGGGGCGACCTATCACCCCGATTGGGCCTTCCACCAGCTCGCGCGCGGCTGGAATGTGGGCGCGCCGCTCTCGGATTCCTATCGGGCTGCCTCCAGCGCGGCCCAGTACGCCATCCAGGTCTACGCCACCGACACGCTGTATAATATCGTGCCGAATTGGAGCAACGTGCGGCGGCTCAGCCAGGATATTCATGTCAGCACACCTGCCGCGGCCCGCCCAGCTATCTTATCGATGGAGCAGCCAGCTGCGGCGCTGCTTTCGAAAAATGCCCAGCTCGAACCGGCGCCGGCGCCCTTTCAAATCGTCCAGTTTGTGCCGCCTGGCACGGCTAGGACAGCCTTTGGGGGGCGCGGCGGCTCGAAGATCGCGCTGATCGTGCTGCACGGCGATGCCGGCCCGGCCAAACAATCGCTGGCGGCGATGACCGCATTCGATGCGCAGAAATCGACGCACTACTATGTGACTGCCGCCGGCACGATCTATCAGCTGGTGGACGATGTCTATGCGGCCTGGCACAGTGGCATGGCCGATTGGAACGAGCGACGCCAGAACATCAACCCGATCAGCCTGGGTGTGGCCGTCGAGCACCGGCCGGATGGCTACAGCGCGGCCTCGCTCGATGCGCTGGCCTGGCTGGTGCAGATGCTGCGCGATCGCTATACGTTGGCTGCCGCTTCGGTGAAGCGCTGGAGCGATCTCGACCCGCATGATGCCGACGGCCTGGCCGGATTTCCGTGGGCGCAATTTCAGAAGCTGCTGGCGCGCTAAAGGCCCAGCCGAGGCGCTTTTAACGCGGAGACGCGGAGACGCGGAGAGAATA
>Ga0137375_10002620_pt1 | contig 21181 bp, 19 predicted proteins | sample SagtaG_24_FD_104936 | JGI IMG/M metagenome (GOLD analysis project Ga0137375, IMG submission 104936) | Vadose zone soil microbial communities from Sagehorn Ranch, Mendocino, California, USA - Sage1_R_113_16 metaG | ecosystem: Environmental > Terrestrial > Soil > Vadose zone | place: USA...
CACATCGCCCGTGTGGCCGACGGCAGTCGGCGGGTGACCAGCATTGCCGAGATCGTTGGGTTGCAGGAATCCGTCATCAGCATGCAAGAGTTGTTCACCTTGCAGACGGACACCGACGGCGTGGCGAGGCTTGTGGCCACAGGCATCCGCCCGAAGCTGATGGAGCGGCTGACTTCTGCAGGCGAGGCGCTTCCGCTCGACGTATTCATCGCCTGAGCCCGGACGTCGCCCGAGGATGGGCTGTTGGTAGGTTGCGAGCGGTCGAGTAACAAGCGGTTCAGGTCGACGATCGCCATGGCCAGGAATCGCTTCGGCTCGGGACAATGCCGCTACCTCAACCATCCGCTGCCTGACCTGGTCGACGATCTGCGCCGCGCGTTCTATTCGTGCCTGTTGCCGATCGCGCGATTGGGCGGCCAACTGCAGATGCTGGTGCCATGGCCGTAACTCGGGCCTGACATGGGCGGTCGCTTCTACACTCTTAGCCCGAATGGCAGTTCGATTTAGCCGCGGCGCCCCTGATTCGCGCACGAGGCCCAGCTTGCGACCTCTCCTGCGCATCATCAAGTACGTCGCACACCACCGTCACCTTGCCGTACTCGCTTACGGGTCGCTCTTCGTCGCCACGGCGGCGCAGCTGCTGGTGCCGCAGCTCGTGCGCATCATCATCGACGCGGTCGTCGCGGGCACGCATGGGCAGACCGATATCGCCGCGGTCGGCAGTCTGCTGCTGAGTGTCACCCTGGCGGTCGTCGTTTTCAGCGCCATCCGCGCGGTCTTCGCGTTCAGCCAGCAGTACAACGCGGAGCGGATCTCCCAGAATGTCGCGTTCGACATCCGCAACGCGCTGTTCGCGCGCATCCAGCGCCAGTCGTTCAGCTACCTCGATCGCACCCAGACAGGCCAGCTCATGGTGCGCGCCACCGACGATGTCGAGAAGGTGCGCCTGTTCATCGGCCAGGGCCTCGTCATGGCCCTGCAGTCTTTCGTACTGCTTGTCGCCACACTGATCGTGCTGTGGTTCAGCAACCAACCACTCACGCTGACGGTCCTGCCGATCCTGCCGATCGCGTTCGCCGTGTTCTTCGTGTTCGGCGCGGTCGCGCAGCCGCTGTTCATGTCGGTGCAGATCAAGCTCAGCGCGCTGAACACGGTGGTCCAGGAGAACCTGGCCGGTCTGCGGGTGGTCCGCGCCTTCGGTCGCGAGCCGCATGAGCAGGAGCGGTTCGACGCCGCGGCTACCGACCTGCTGGCGCAGCAGCTGAAGGTAGGTCGGGCGTTTTCGTTTTTGTTTCCACTGATCTTCCTCATGGCCAGTCTCGGCCAGGCCGTCGTGCTGTACTTCGGCGGTCGACAGATCATCAGCGGCAGCTTGACGCTCGGCGAGTGGCAGAAGTTCAGCCTGTATCTGGCGTACTTGTTCTTCCCAATGGGACAGCTCGGGTTCATCATCAACCTCCTTGCACAAGCCTCGGCTTCGGCCGTGCGCATCTTCGACATCGTCGATACCGAGAGCGAGATCAAGAACAAGCCTGGCGCCATTCAGCTCAGTCAGGTCCACGGCGCGGTCGAGTTCGACAACGTGACGTTCCGCTACTTCCGGACCGGCGACACCGTTCTCAAGGACGTCTCGTTCGTGGTCGAGCCCGGCCAGACTGTCGCCTTGCTAGGCGCCACCGGCAGCGGCAAAACGACCATCGTGAATCTGCTGCCGCGCTTCTACGACGCATCGGAAGGACGCGTCACGATCGACGGCTACGACGTGCGCGACGTTACCATCGAGAGTCTGCGCAACCAGATCGGGATTGTGCTGCAGGAGACGACGCTGTTCGGTGGCACCATCCGTGACAATATCGCCTATGGCCGCCCCAACGCCGATCTCGACGATCTCATCGAAGTCGCACGCGCGGCGGCCGCACACGACTTCATCGTCGGCTTCCCGCTGGGTTACGACACGCCAGTCGGCGAGCGTGGCTCGACTCTCAGCGGCGGCCAGAAGCAGCGCATCGCCATCGCCCGTGCCCTTTTGATGGACCCGCGCATTCTCATCCTGGATGACTCCACCAGCAGCGTTGACCTCGCAACGGAGTACCAGATACAGCAGGCGCTCGATCGACTGATGCGCGGCCGGACCTCGTTCGTTATCGCCCAGCGCATCAGCACCGTCCGCAATGCCGACCAGATCCTGGTCCTCGACGGCGGACGCGTCGTTGCCAGCGGCACCCATGCCGAGCTGCTGGAAACGTCCGAAATCTACGCCGACATCTACAGCTCGCAGCTGGTCGACGACTCGCCGCCTGCCATGGACGGCCATGCGCCGCCGGCGGCTGTCGAAGTGGTTGTCCCATGATGATGCTGGGCGGCCGCGACTGGCTCTTCCAGCAGGAAGCGCGCAAACCGCGCGCGGTCAGCGAAACGCTGGCGCGGTTCTGGAGCTACTTCGCTCACTATCGGTTCGTGCTGGCCGCGGTCGTTGTGCTGGTGGTTATCACCACGTTTTTGCAGGTCGAAATTCCCATTCTGATGGGTCAAGCCGTTGATTGCTTTCTGGCACCCGTCGCAGCGAATTGCTGGTACACGACAGTCGATCCGCTCGCGAGCGAAGGCGGACGGCTGGCGGCCCTGGGCGGACTGGTGCTGCTGATCTCGGCAATGTTCGTCGTGAGCGCGCTGCTGTCCGGCCTGCAGGTGTACCTGATGATGTACACCGGACAGAACGTTCTGCGCACGCTGCGCATCCAGGCATTCGCACATATCCACCGCCTGTCGCTCGGGTACTACAGCAAGCACGAGGCTGGCGACGTGATGAGTCGCATCACCAACGATGCGGATGCGATTCAACAAGCCATCGGTTGGCCGCTTGTAGGCGTGGTCTCGGGTGTGCTGCTGATCGGATGGATCGCGTTCAGCATGCTGTCGACGAACATCGTGCTGGCGCTGGTCGCGCTGTCCGTCACGCCGTTGATGTTCATCGCCACGATGTGGCTGTCGAACGAGGCCCGCAAGGCGTTCCGTCGGGTGCGGCGCACGGTCGGCGACGTCAACGCCAGCTTGCAAGAAAACCTGTCGGCTGTACGCGAGGCGCAAGCCTTCAGCCGCGAGAGCCAGAACATCGAGAGCTTCTCAGAGTCGAACGCGGCGTCGCGTGACGCCAGCATTCGAGCAGTGGCGTACACGAGCGCGTTGCAGCCGACACTTGAAGCGTTAGGATTCGTCGCGGTCGCTCTCGTGGCCGGTGTTGGTGGCTGGCTGCTGCTGACGGGTGCGACGCCGTTCGGGTCGACGATCTCGCTTGGCGTGATCGTTACCTTTATTGCGTTCACGCAGCGCTTCAATCAGCCGATCGCTCAGATCTCGGCGATGTGGGGCAACCTGCAGAGCGGGATCGCTGGCGGCGAACGCATCTTCGGCTTTATCGATACCGTGCCCGACCTGGTCGATGCGCCGGATGCTACCGAGATGCCCCTCATCGCGGGCCGCGTTGAATTCGATGCCGTCTCTGCTGAGTACGAACCTGGTCAGCCAGTGCTGCGCGACGTGGACCTGGTTGCCGAGCCAGGCCAGATGGTTGCCATTGTCGGTCCTACCGGCGCGGGCAAGACGACTCTGGTCAATTTGATTCCGCGGTTCTACGACGTCAGCGGCGGGTCGGTCAGGATCGACGGTATCGACGTGCGCACCGTCACTGCGCGGAGCTTGCGGTCGCAGATTGGCATGGTGCTCCAGGACTCGTTCCTGTTCAGCGACAGCGTGCTCAACAACATCCGCTACGGCCGCCCATCGGCGACCGACGAGGAAGTGCGAGCCGCGGCGCGCCTGGCGCGCGCCGAGACCTTCATCGAACGCCTTCCGACTGGGTACGAGACCGTACTCGGCGAGCGCGGCAGCGGCTTGAGTCTGGGGCAGCGACAGTTGCTGGCGATTGCCCGCGCGGCTCTGGCCGATCCACGCATCCTGATTCTGGATGAGGCAACGTCATCGGTCGACACGCGCACCGAACGGCTAATTCAGGATGCGCTCGAGAAGCTGCTCAGTGGCCGCACGTCGTTCGTGATTGCACATCGCCTGAGCACGATCCGCCATGCCGATCAGGTGCTGGCGATTCGGGATGGCGAGATCATCGAGCGCGGCACCCACGCGCAACTGCTGGCCAGGCGCGGCTACTACTACGAGCTGTACATGAGCCAGTTTCGGCGCGACATCGACTTCATCGAAAATGGCGTGCCCCACGAGGCTGTCCAGGCCAGCGATACAGCGCGCTAGGCGTGCCCGGCCGCGTGGAGCGGGTGCCCGGACTAGGCGGTCTCGATCACGGACAGAATGTCGCCTGCCGGGTCTTCGAACCAGGCCATGCTCGGACCATTACCGCGCATGATCCCCTTCGCGTCGGCGGGCATGCCTTCGTAACGCTCGAAGCGCACACCGCGGTTGGTCAACTCATCGACTGCCTGAGCGATGCTGTCGACCTGGAGGTTCAGAATCGTGAACGTCGCCGGTTGATGATCGGCTTTGGGGTACACAAAGACGGCGCGGTCACTGCCCGGCGGGTGCAAGCAAGTCGCTGCGCCTCAATGCCTACACCTGCTCGGGCTGCCCGACAGTCAGTTCGTTGGAATTGATCTCGCCCAGACTCCGATTGCCGAGGGGCAGGCCGTCATCATCGAGCTTGGTCTGCAGAATATCCAGCTCACCGCGCTCGACGTCCGTACGCTCCCACGTGACCTCGGACAGTTCGACTACATCATCGCGCTGCAGCTCATGGACGGCAGCCGCGACCGCGATGCGCTGTGCTGGACGAATGGGCTCGCGCCAGCGATCTACGGCAGATCGAACAACCGGCGCTGAGCCGGGCCATGGAGCGGAACCTGGCCAGCCTGGCTCGCCTGGGACTGATGCTCGCTTGACAGGCGGCGCGCAGAGGTGGGACTCTGGCCCGGCTCGCCATGGCAGTCGAATACTTTCTGAAGATCGATGGCATCGCTGGGGAAAGCGTCGACGCCAAACACAAGAACGAGATCGAGGTGCAGAGTTTCAACTGGGGTGAACAAAGCACCATCTCGGGCAGCCCGGGCGGCGGCGGAGGTGGCGCCGGCAAGGTCGTCCCCAGCGAGTTCCGCTACGCGGCGCAAACGTCCAAGGCCTCGCCGGCGCTGATGCTGGCATGCGCCACCGGCGAACACATCAAGCAGGCAACGCTGGTTGCGCGCAGGTCGGGCAAGAGTCAGCTCGAGTACCTGACCATGACGTTTTCCGACGTTCGGGTATCGTTGTACGAGATCAACAGCACGCCGCCGAACGAGGTCGGGCCGACGGACCAGGTCAGTCTCAACTTCGCCACCCTGCGGATGACGTACAAAGTTCAGAAGGCCGACGGCTCGGCAGGGCAGTCCATCGTGGGCGCGTTCGACTTCAAGGCCAACAAGAAGATCTAACGGCACGGGACGGGGCCGGATTTCGCGCAGCATGATCAGCTGCTGACGCCGCAACCACGAAGTCGCCGACGAGCTGCTTTCCTCGACCGGAGTCGTGCTGACCGGCCGCCGCACGCTTGACATCACTGCTGGCTGGGGTGGCGAGCGCCCGATCCCAGGCATGTCGCCGTAGAGCTCACGCATCGGGTGCCCGAAGCAATAACCGTCGGGTCCGACGCGCTTTGTCTCCTGCACTGACGGGACGAGGCAGCCGTCGAAGCGGCCAGGACGGTTGCGACACGAGTGCGGCAACCATAAGTCGCGCCTGGAAGGCCTTGGGCCAGCACCTCAAGAAGCGCCGCATCAGAGCGCGGCCCATAGCGTAGGCGCCAGTCGTCGGATGTGGCCTCGGCTCGGGTGTCTCCAGTCCGAGCGTTCGATGCGGTCGGTCCTCGTTGTAGTAGGCCACGAACTCGCGGAAGACCGATAACAGGTGGTGGTTGTCGCGGACGATCAGGTGGTCGAGGCACTCACGACGGAGTGTAGCGGCGGTACACCTTAAAGACAGGGCGCGTGGTGTGCCCGAAGATTGGCCGCAGCGCCTCGGGCGCAGGTAATCCGGCGCGAGTACCTGCAGCTACAGATCGATGGCGTCCGCACCTTCGTATTCGGCGAGTTTCATGGTCCGCAACACGCACGTCGGCTCCGCATCGTCGATGAGTACGCAGCAGACGAACGGTTGTGGTAGCTGCGCGAAGCCCATTCGGGCGCTGCGTACCACGCAACTGCCGTTCTCTCAGAGCCGCAGCCGTGGATCGAGCACATCGCGCAAGCCATCGCCGAAGAAATACACCGCCAGAACGGTGATGGTGAGCGCGAGGCCAGGAAAGATCGCGACCCCTGGCGCGAGCGTCATGTACGCGCGGCCGTCGGCAATCATGGCCCCCCAGCTAGGAATCGTCGGCGGGATGCCGATCCCGAGAAACGTCAGCGACGATTCGGCGATCATCATGGCGCCAACCTGTTGGGTGGCAACCACGATCACCGGCGTCCATACGCCCGGCAGCACGTGCCGCCGCAAGAGTCTCGGCGGTCCGGCGCCAACCGCACGGGCCGCCTCGACATACGGCATCTCCTTCAGCGACAGCACGACCCCGCGCACGATACGCGCATAGCCAAGCCAGCCCGTCAGCCCCAGAATCAGGATCAGCCCGACGAGGCCCTGTCCAAACAGCGCGACCGACACAATCGCGAGTAGCACGAACGGGATGGCCAACAGCGTGTCGACCAGCCGCATAATCAGCACTTCGACGGCGCCGCCGATATAGCCTGCCAGCAGCCCGAGTACCACCCCGATGGAGCCAGCCAACACCACCGCCGTTGCTCCAATGAGCAGCGACACTCGCGCCCCGTACATGGTCCGGCTCAGCAGGTCCCGACCGAGTGGATCGGTGCCGAGCACATGCAGCGCGCCGGAGTCATCGCGCGAGAGCGGCGGACGGTTGTTCAACTCCGGCGCCTGGTCCAGCGGTCCGTAAGGCGCAATGAGCGGTGCCAGGACGGCTATGCTCACCGCGGCCACGATGACCGCGGCGCCAGCCAGGAGCCGCAGGCTCCGCCACCTCCGCCACTTTCTCACCCGCTAACGCGAATTCGCGGATCGAGCCAGGCGTAGAGGACGTCGACGAGCAGGTTCATCAGCACGAACGCGCCCGAGACAACCAGGATGCTGGCTTGCACGATCGGATAGTCGCGCGACGAGATCGCGTTGACCGCGACGCGGCCAACGCCTGGCCAGGCGAAGACTTGCTCGATGATGACCGCACCACCAAGCAATGAAGACAGTTGTAGACCGAGCACCGTGATCAGCGGGATGAGCATGTTGCGCAGCGCATGCTGGCCAACGACCACGCGTTCGCGCAGGCCCTTGGCTCGGGCGGTCCGCACATAATCCTCGTGCAGAACTTCGAGCATGCCCGAGCGCACGAGGCGCGTCACGATCGGCATAAGCACCGCGGCAAGTGTCACCGCTGGTAGCACGACGTACTCCGGGCCGAAGCTGCCGGACGTCGGCAGCACCCGCAGATTGACGCTGAACACCAGGATCAGCATGAGCCCCAACCAGTACGGAGGGGTCGCCTGGCCGAGCAGCGCCAACCCGACCCCGAGGTAATCCCAGATCGTGTCGCGCCGCAGCGCGGACAGGATCCCGACCGGGAGCGCGACCGCGACCGACAGCACGAAGGCGATCCCGCCGAGAAAGAGCGTGTTCGGCAGCGAACGCAGGATCACGCCCAGGGCCGGCTCTTTGTAGAAGAGCGACCGTCCAAGGTCGCCCTGGATCGCCCGCTCCATGAACAGCAGGTACTGCACGTAAACCGGGCGATCGAAGCCGAGCTCATGTCGGGCTTCGGCGATTTGCTGCGGTGAAGCGGTCTCGGCCAGCAGCAGGGTGATCGGATCGCTCGGCGCCAGGCGCAGGAGGAAGAAAACAATGAGCGACACGCCCCACAGGACGACGACCGCCTGCAGCAGCCGTCGCACCACGTAGGTCCCCATCGGCCGAGCCGTTGCCCCGACTAGCTCACGTCACAGGCGAAGGTGCGTGTATCGCCTCCGATCCGGCCCTGGAAGCCCTTGACCCGCTTGCGAACGCCCCAGATCAGCTCACGCTGATACAGGACCAGCTCTGGCAAATCGTCGTAGAGGGCCTTCTGGATGGCCTTGTAGCCGGCGTCCCGTCTGGCCTCCTCGAGCTCGCTGTTCGCCTGCTGGATCATCTCGACGATCCCGGGGTTGATTTCCTTGTAGAAGTTCCCGAACGCGGAGTCGACCAGCAAGATCGTGAAGTTGGGGCCAGGATTGAACGCGCGTCCGACTTCCTGGATGGCCAGATCGAAGTCGCCAGACTTGCGCGCCTCTGTGTAGGCGCCCGGCTCCAGGAACTGAATATTCACGTCGAAGCCAACCAGGCGTAGCTGGTTGGAAATGTACTCCGCCGTTTCCTTGAGCCGCGGAAACCAGGCTGGGTTCAGTTTGAAGGAAAGCTTGGTGCCCGCCTGCACGCCGGCCTTGCCGAGCAAATCCTTCGCTTTGCCCATGTCGAACGGCACCGGATTGTTGAACAGCTGCTCGTCATAGCCGATCGTACCCGGCGGGACGGTCGCTCCGACATTCTTGCCCAGCTTCTGGATGTTCTTGACGATATTGTCCCGGTCAATCGCGGAGGCAACCGCGAATCGCGCGTCTCGATTCTTGAATGGGTCCTTGCGCACGTTGTAGGTGATGGCGATCACGCTCGAGCCCGGCGAACGCACGATCTGCAGATTTTGATCCTTACCTAGCTGCTCAGCTTGATCGCCGGCGAGGCCATCGATCAGGTCCACCTCGCCGCTCTGCAGCGCGGCAATACGCGTCGATTCCTCGGGTATCGGCCGGAAGACGTACTGGTCGAGCTTGACGAGGTCCTTGACCCAGTAGTCCTTGTTCGCGTCGCCGAGCCATTGCTGGTTGGCAGTCCAGGACTTGTACTTGAACGGACCGCTGCCGCCGATTTGCTTGTAGAACTCGGCGCCGTATTTCTTTTCTGCAGCTGGCGACAGGATCGGTTCGGTGAACGAGGTGATGAGGCCCGGGTTCGGCTTCGCAAGGTCGAAGCGAACCGTCGTCTTGTCGACGACCGTCACTCCCTGGAGGACGCCGTTGAACGCGGACGCATGCTGGAAGGTCGGGTTCGCCAACAGCCGATCATATGTGAACTTGACCGCGCTGGCCTCGAGTTCGGAGTCGTCATGGAACTTGACACCAGACCGCAGCTTGAAGGTGTAGGAAAGGCCGTCACGGGCCATCGACCAGTCGGTCGCCAGGACGTTGATCTGCTTGCCCTGCTCGTCGGTATCCACCAGCGGGTCATAGAGCACGCGCGTGATGATGCCTTCCATCAGCCCCGAGATCTGTTGTGGATCCTGCGTGCGCAGGTCATCCCCGCGCGACCAGGTCAACTTCTTGCCGCCGCCGGCCGGGGCGCAGGCCGCTAGTGCCTGGGCGAGCGCCGGCGCCGCCAGCGCGCCAAGCCCGAGCCGCATCGCCTTCAGTGCCAGTTGCCGCCGACTGATCGGACCGAGGCGATGCCAGACCAGATTGTCGTTCGATGACGGTTCGTTGTTCGTCATGCATCCTCCTCCCGCGGGCATTGTACGCCCGCATCGACTGGCGCTGGCCGGTCTCGGCTGCGCGCATGCCCGCGTCGAGTGCGGCCATCACCCTGGTGATTGAAGTCCGGATCCAGCTGCGGGTGGAGCGGCTCGCCGGTCTCAGGTGATGCGCAAACGCGCCGGCGAGCGTCGCTGGGTGGGCTATCTAGCGAAGGGTCGCGTTCGAGCCGTAAACCACCATGCCATGCAGGCCGCAGATCGGTGATCGTGAGGGAGGATGGTCCCGCCGTGATGCGCAACATCCGCCGTGGTTTCCACGCCATCGTAGAGTCTGTCGCCGACGGCTGGTTTTCGCGTAGGCCGAGACCGACTTGCGAAGCTGAGTGAGCATGACTGGTGAGCACTCTGGTGTATACGGACGCGACACGCGCTAGCGCAGGGTGCACGCGTCGCCAACGGCGTCCACCACACGAAGTTGTCGGATGGCAAAACCTCCGCTGCACTCAGGCGGATCGCTCGTAGACGTGGTGCAGTCCATTCAGCACCGTCGCGACCGGATCGGCGGCCCACGGATGGTGAGCATGGTTGCGCAGGAACGTGCGCCAGGTCTGAGTGGGTGAGCGCGCTGGTCGGCGCCAGCGATTAGCGTCGAACCGAGCGACTGCTGTCCACAATGCCCAGCTTCAGCAGCTCGCCTCTGATCCGTTCCGTGCCCCGCAGCTGGTTGTCGCGCGACATGGTCCACCCGCGACCATGGCGCCGGTTGTCGCGGTCGCCCCATCAACTCTGTTGGGTCCAAGTGCGCAATGCGCAACAATCAGGTGAAGCGTCACCTGCTGCGCGGCAGCCCAGCACGGTGCTCATGCGGAAGCGCACAACCATCGTCACGAGTGGCTGGGGACGACTCACGGATCCGACGGGCATATGCGGCGACCGCTGACACGCACACCGCGAGCGGACCAGCCGCACAGAATCCGGTTATGACGAACGCGCTGACGAAAAAAAGGCTGAGCTGCCAGTCGTCCCAAAGTAGGCCGAATCCACCCAACAGGACAATCGTGCTGGTACCCATGACGCAGCCAGCGATCAACGCGGCAAACAGCGCGTGTAACACGGCGAGGCGCCGCACCCAGGCTGCCACAGTCACTGCCACGGCAACCTGTAGGACCAGAGCCAGGGCCACCGTACCGAACTGTGTCCACGCAGACACGGTCTCCACCCAGCTGGCGGTGGGTTCGCGCGTCTGGAACAGGATGCTGTACACAAGAAAGCTCGCGGCGAAGTACAGCAGACCGCCAAGCAAGCCGACACCCGCCGCGCGATCCGGACGGAGTGGTGGCTGCGACGGCATGGCAATCGCCGCGCTGGGACTGTCCAGAAACGCCCAGCTGGCTACCGTCGGCGCGTTGTACCGGTGTCGCCAGAGCCAGGCGCCTAGAGGATAGACGCACAGCGCGACGAACGAAGTCAGCATGAGCACATCCAGTCCAACGAGAATCGCCGCGGCGCTCTGTGCAACGGAGTCCGCGCCAACTACATTCGCGACAACTGGTGAGGCTGCCTCATCTACTACCTGCCCCTGCAAATCGGACCACCTGACGGCGGCGCCACCCGTCCTCACCGCTAGGTACACGAAGAAGAAAACGCCCAGCCACGCCGCCAGCAATGCGCCGGCAATTGTCAACCCAATGCGGTAGGCCTGGCCTGGCGACGGATCATCCGCTGTTACCTCCAGCCAGGTCGATGCCCCGGCGGCGACCCATCGGAAGAATACGAAGAGTACGACCACCAGGAGTCCGCTCCAGGCGATATTGAGCACAGGTATTGCGATGTCGCCCACTGGCCCCTGCCCCCGCCCAAACTCCACCGCGGCTAACGAGAGCTCCTGGCCGAGCACCAGTCCGAGGGCCATGACGATACCCGCTCTTCCCGCGCCGCGCGACTGGCGACCTTCGGTCAGTGCTGCGAACGTCGCCCGCCACACTCCCAGTCCAACCACGCCAACGGCCAGCGGTGTACACACCAGAGCCGCTGCCACAGGTCGCACAATGGCGACTGGCATAGGCAGGAGCAGACCGAGCAGCACAATGACGTTTGGGAGAGCAATGCCGGTCGCCACACCGGTGGCAAATGCGTCCCACATGTGGATTCCGAACAGCGGCCGGGTATCGTCCAACACACGCCGCCGTTCGGCGGGATCGGGATGCACTTGCCACAACGTCCGCCACCAGCCGTGGGGCGGCCGTGGCAGTGCGTCCACGGTACGACGCAGCGCACCGGAGGGTCCGTCCCAGGTCGACGCGCGAACGTCGGCATACACTTCGCGCGCGCGTAGGACAGCGTTACGAGTGAAATACACCAGGGCAGCAAGAGGCACAATCCGCCAGCTCAAATCCGCGATGTCTCCGACAGGGCGGCCGGACACCACCTGGGCAGCGGCAAATGGGACAAGGGCGGCCAGGCCGAACGCCTGCCACATCGCGATCGTGAAGTAGGTCCTGTCCACGTCGGAGTTGCGGAGGTGCGCGAGCTCGTGCAGGATCACCGCTCGAAATGCAGGCCGATCATCATGCAGCTGCGTGATCAGTCCGCCGGTCAGGGCCACGTAGTAGCGTCGGAGGTGTCCAAACGCCAACCCGGAGCGGGCCGCGTTGAAAGGGCTCCAGACGAATGTTGGCGCAGCGGATAAGTCCGTTACCCCGCAAAGCTCGGCGAGGCCGGCGATCACGTCGCGCGCGGACGCGTCGATTGGCAGCAACCGCTGGGCGCGGATCCGACGTGCCGGAAAGGTCCAGTAGATGCCGCTCGCGACTATGAGCACAATGGCCGCTCCGCTCAGCATCCAGCCGGCTTCGACCCGATCCGCCGGTGCGGTGCACTCGCCATAGGCCAGAACGCGCGCGACCCGCTCGGCGTAGGACCCGGAGAAGTCAGTCGGGTCGTGCTCCCGAGCACACTGCTCATACTGGGCGCGTTTGTAGTCACGCGTCGGAGGTAGCGCTTCGAAAATTGCTGCGTACAGCAACAGACTCGAGCCGAGCACCGAAACAATGAGCAGCACGAAGCGAAAAGCGGTGTCCGACGGGAAGGCGAAGGGGTTCAGACGTGCGTGGCGTTCGCTAACCGTAGTGAGATCGGGAGAGCTGCTGGCCATCAGGTCGCGAGGGCCAGCCCCCCGATCAAGGAGTCCGCCAACAGCTCGGCTTTATTGGCGGTAAGTCCGAGCTGACGCCCCTTCTCAACCGCGATCTCACGGACCTGTGCGAGTTGCCGCTCGCTCAAGGCCGTTCCCATGTTTGGCGGGGCGGGCCCGTCTGACTTCGTCGGGTGGACCTTCTTGAACAAGGCGTTTACGAGATAGTGGATTACGCCTGGCGCCTCAGCGCGGGCGGACTTTGTGACCTCCGCGACAAGAAAAGTGACGACCTGCGTCGCCATTGCCAGCACCATCGGTGTCAGGAACTCGGCCTCGGCAGGGACCCCAAACCCGAGCGGCTCGTCCTTGCTCGTTGCGGCGCGCACGGTACGTTCTGGATCCTCAAAATAGGCGGCGCTGATCGGCGCCAGCAGTGGCAGCTCCTGCGGCGCCACCTCGGCAATGACGTGGCGCGCCGCGGCGAGAATGACTTGCTGCTGCTCATCGAGTTCGGTCACGCGCGCCTCCGGCTCATCTGGCTGAGGCAGCATGGTAGCGCCGCTCAGCTAGCCAAGTAGCCGAACCTCGCGGTCGCTTGGAACTCGGAAGCCGCCGCAGCTAATGTGCACCGCAGGGCTGTGCCTGTCGCCACCGGGTGTCGCACCAGCACAACGCTGTTTGAACCGAGCAGCCTCGCGCCAACAGGAAGAACAGCGACGGGCACGCCAGCGACCAAACGGCGCAGGCCCGGTAACCGTTACCAGCCGCCGGTGCGTCGGGAGTGCCGCAAGAACGCCGACGCGACGCAGTGCGGTCAGTACGACGGCTTCGCCGCGGCGTGCCGAGCCGTCGGTAGGGACATCAAAGACTTCGACGTTTGCAAGATGTCCTACCTGGGTGTTGCGCCGGACGCAGCAGGTGCCAGAGTAATGCTCGATGAACTGGCAACCAGGTACAACACGACGCCAGCGACGCTGACGGAGCAGATGGTAGTAGCCACCCCGGATGAGATCGCTGAAAGACTGCGTACGCTCACCGAAAATCGGGATCAATCACCACATTTTCTGGCTGCCGAAATCGCAGCACTGGCCAACTACTTGGACGCACTGGAGCTCCTGGCTCGGGAACTCGTTCCACGCGTACGCGCTTGACCAGAAGGTAGCTACGGGCGGGTGCTACTCTGCCGCTCCTGCCCCGATTCTTCTAGGGTTATCTCTGACGGTTGAGTCATCGACGACGATGGGATACCAGCAGGACCGGTAAATGGGTTCCAGTTTTCTTATGGGTTATCGAGAAATGGCGCAACCGCCGCGCCCGGTGGACCAGCATGGCGAGACCTTTTGTTTGCGCGGGCGGCAGGCCTGAGGCGGTTCCACGCCCGGACGCTGGCCACCGCAGCGCCGCACCTCGTGAACACTGAGCTCGATCGGTAAGCGCAAATCAGTGAACCGACTGTCGCGACCGGCTGACTATTCGATGCGCGGCAGATCAGCATCGTTATTGCCTGCCTTCACCAACGTGCGTAAAGGGACTGGAGTTCTCGACGCCTTTAGATAAACCGCGCCGACGCCCCACGCCGCCCGGTCGCGAGGGACCACTCAAAGCGTCTGAGCAGTCCCTGAGTTCTGTCGAACGAGCATCAGCGCTCCCGCAAGTTGAGCCCCGCCTGGTGCTGCCATGAAGGCGTCTGAAATCGTCCCGACTTCGTCTTAGCGCCCCACACTTCGACAGGCGAATCTGTGGTTTTCCGCCACGATCCAGGCGTCGATACCAACGTGCATCGGTCCAACGCCGCTCTCCGAGCAGAGCTCGGGGAGACGCGTGAAATGGGGTTCGGTCAACGCGGCGGACAAAGGCTCCGTCTGTAGCTCGAAGGGTGCGATGCCGCTGGGCCCACCTGTCGGTGCCGCGAGCTCGAGCTCCGTCCGCGGACCACTGGCTAGAGAACTACTCACCACCGCTGCACTGACCGCGTACGCGACCGTGGCAGAGACCGCGAGCGTGGCGATCAACGGCAGCAGCGATCGTCCGCTGTTCAAACCCGCACATACCAGCGCGGCCATTCTTGTCATCGCGAGCCCCCTCCAGGTGGGACGCTCGCCACACTAGAAACGCGCCCGGCATCCGGACATCGGCAGTCTGCCAGGGTCGGCGAAGATTGGCAGATTGCCAGGCCTGTGGGGTTATTGCGTCAGTCGAGCAGGCCGTGCTCGGTCGCCCACACGCCCATCTGATGGCGTGAAGCGAACCCAAGCTTGCCGAGAATGTGCTCGATGTGAGCCGCGACCGTGCGCTCGGTTATCACGAGGCGCTCGGCGATCTGACGATTGGTCAGCTCCTGGGCCAGCAACACCGCCACCTCGTGCTCGCGGGGGCTTAGCTCGAGCGCGCCTCGCGCGTGACCTGGCACCGGCGCGGCCGGCGTGGCTGGAGGCTGAGTCGCGGCCAGCGCCAGCTCTTCGACGCGTTCGAGCGGCCACGCGCGGCCAGCTTCCCAGGCGCGCGCGGTTACCTCTGCCCCCAGTACCTGGCGGAGAGGCACCAGCCAATGGTCGAGCGCGGTGCGTCCAACAGCCGACAGCGGTGCGCCGATGCTCTCGCGAATGCCGCCCGCCGCCCCGGCCAACTGCACAGCTCGAATGGGCTCGTTCATAGCCGAGGCGAGCGCGGCAATGCTCTCCACGGACTCGGCAACCCCGGCGCGGTCGCCCACCTCTGCATGCAAGTGCATGCTCTCGAGTAGCACCGACCGCGCTTCGTTGCGCGCGAGCGCCAGGCCTGCCTCACACTGGGCGATCGCGGTCGTATGGTCCTCTTCTAGAGACGGCAGCCACCCCAGGTTGCTCAACTCAATGGCTTCGTTGACCCGATCGCCGGCAGTTCGCGCGACAGCCAGCGCCTCGTCGAAGTACGCCTGGGCGGCTTGATAGTCAGTCTGCTGCAACGCGATACACGCAAGATCGGCGAGCGCGTTGTGCAGCAGCCACGGATCGTTGGCCTGGCGCAAGAGCGGCAGCGCCTCGCTATAGATCTCCAAGGCTGTGGTATAGCTTCCCTGCCGCCACGCCAGACTGGCGTTGATACTCAGGGCCACCGCGCGCATGGCTTGCTCCGCCTCTGCCGCGGGGAGTGCTGCCAGCAGCGTCAGCCACCCTCGGCCCTCGGTGTAGAGACCCGCATGACCCAGAGGTTTCAGTGCGCTCGGCCGAGTCGCAGTCCCATCTGTGTTTCGCCGTGCTCCACGCACCAGCGCAAGGCGGTCCGCAGATTTTCCTGCTCCTGCTCGAGCGCGGCGTGAGCCGCCGGGCGGCCGACCCCGCCGACATTGGCATCGGGCTCCAGCTTGCGCCGCGAACGCCTCGTAGTACACGGCATGCTGTCGCCGAAGTGCGTCCAGCTCACCACTGCTGACGAGCCACTCGCGTGCATACTGGCGAACGGGCTCCAGGAGCCGGTAGCGGGCTCGCCCCGCCCGTTCCTCCACCTGGACCAATGACCTGTCTACCAGTTGGGCGAGCATGGGCAGCACGTCCCGTGGCTCGACTTCGCCGCGGGCGCAAACAGCCTCGGCGGCTTCCAGGCTCCAGCCGCCAGCGAAGACGGCAAGCCGCTGGAAGATGACACACTCCGGTTCCGAGAGCAGGCCGTGGCTCCAGTCCAACGTGGCGCGCATGGTCTGCTGGCGGCGGGGCGCCGTACGGTTGCCACCGACCAGCAGTCGGAACGCATCGTCCAGCCGCTCCAGTATCTGCTCCACTCCGAGCGCGCGTACCCACGCCGCGGCGAGCTCGATCGCCAGCGGGAGGCCCTCCAGTCTGGCGCAGATCGAAGCCACTGCCGCCGCGCTACGCGGCGTCAGCCCAAAGTCTGCCTGGGGCCGCTTTCGCGCGCTCGATGAACAACTCGACCGCGGGATACTTCGCTACCGCTTCGGGAGGCACCGCCGACCTCGGATCAGGGATCTGCAGCGGAGGGACACGCCAGGCCACCTCGCCAGATATGCAGGGGCTCGCGGCTGGTCACGAGCAGGCGGACCGTCGAGCAGCCCCGCAACAACGTGTCTGCCAACTCGGCACACGTCTGGACGAGGTGCTCGCAGTTGTCCAGCAAGAGCAGCATCTGACGGTGTGCCAGGTGCGCGACCAGTACGTCGAGCAGCGAGCGATCCGGCTGCGTTCCCCGTCCGTCACGGTAGCACCGGGCTCACCGCGGGCCAAGTGTGCGGTATCAGGGCTCTCGTCGAAGCGAAGCTACTCGCCCGTCAGACGGTACGACTCACCCAACCTGCCGCGCACCGCGCCGCATCGAGTGCTCGCCGAGTCCCGCGCTGGCCAGTCGTGAATTCGTCGGAGCGTCTCCAATTGCACCGCGGAGGGCTACCGACAGACGAGGCGCAAACCGATTTGGGTGTTGGCCTGGCAACGATTTCACTGGCGTCGCGCGCAAGCTCGTGCAGGAGCAGCGCGATCTGATCCTGTGCTTCGATGATCTTCGCGCGCTCAAGCTGCTCAGCGCGTTGAACCGACTCGGTGTCAGAGTCCCCGACGATCTGGGCATCATCGGGTTCGATGACATTCCGTTCGCGTCGATCAGCAATCCACCCTTGACCACTATCGCTGTGACGTACGAACAGATGGGCCAGATGGCGTGCGCCATGCTCATCCAGCAGAGCGTGACCGGTACCGCGGCATTGCCCCTAACCGTTGACGTAGAACTCCTGTCGCGAGGTACGACTGCTCGCACCTAGCATGGATCCGCGGTTAGCGAGCTAGCAGCGCCGCGTACGCCGAGCGGCCTTCGGCAAACAGGGTGAGCATGCGCTCGCGCTGACTTGCGAGATCGAAGTGCGCCCGCCGAGCGAGCCAGTCGGTGGCGGTATCGATGCGCTCGAGGAAGTACTGACTGGACGCGCGTAGCCGCTCGCGTTCCGCGAATGGGCGCAGGTACACCGGACTTGTATGTGCCCAAAGCGCGTGGCCGTAGCTCGTCCGCCGTTCGCCCGATGCCCGCGCTGCGAGCCAGCTGCCAGCGGCGTCGAGCGTGGTGCTCCACACGCCGCGCGCTTCGCCCGCTGCCGGCGAGCACGTGGCCACCACATCGCCATCGCGGATGATCTCGATCCTATCCAGCGACTCGTGCCACGCCCAGTCGACGGTCACCTGGAGCGAGCGCACGCTCCCGCCGACGTCGAGCACATCGTTGCTCGGGGAATGCTGCTCCACGGCCAGCTTCAGGATCGGCCCATCGGTTATCAGCGTTCGCCCCGCGGCCAGGCTGGCCAGCCAGGCAGCGTACGAAAACGCTTCGCCGGGTTGCAGTGAAACGTATACGCGATTGCTGGAGCACACGAACCAGTCGGAGCCGGTCGAAGCCGGCAGGTGGATGCCGCAATTGAGCAGCGCGTACCACAGGTGGTACTCCGGATCCATCCAGTACGGGTCGAACAGATTCAGCGCATCCAGTCGGCCGAGCATGGCCGCGATAGGCGCCTCCATCCCGTTGCCGCTGTGACACCACAGCACCAGCCCGCCCTGGGCGCGCGTCGCGTCGCATGCATCTACGAGCGGTGGGAAGTCCGGATTGGAATCGTCCACGAGAACGCCGCGACTGATGGGCTCAACCACCTCACGGATATTGATCAGCATGATGTGCCCGAGTCCGATCAGCCAGGGCTCCATGTTGTGGCGGCTCTCTTCGCCGATGTCGATCACGTGCGCATCCGTCGATAGGGCATGGCGGCCGATGGGGAACACGTTGGAGGCATACGCGAGCTCGCGCCGTTTGAGGACACTCACCACCAGAACTGGCAGATCCTCGACACGTGGATCGAGGCGCAGCCGGTCAAGTGGGCGCGATTCGACCTCGCTGTAGTGCACGTGCGTGTTGCCGCCATACCAGCCCTGCTCGGGCAGATCGATCCACCGCTCGAGCGGAGCTTCGACGTCGACCACACCGGTCCACGGCGCGTTCAGGCTCAGCCGGAAGGGTGTGTACTCAGTGCCGCGTTCGACCACGAGCCGCGTGGGGCCGCCGGGGACCTCGACTTCGAAGCCGCTGTCGTCCGCATAGAAGAACGGCTCACCTGAACCAACCTTGTGGAGTGCGTGCTCTGGCGAACACAACTCGCCGGTCGACGCCATGACCTGCACCCGCGCCTCGAGCGCCGTGCCCCGTCGCCGGTCCCAGACTCGCCCGCGCAGGACCGTCATGGGTTGCCGACCGATGATATCGCGTGGTCGGCATGCCGGGTGCGCGGCTTGACTGTGGACGGGGTGGAAGAGTAAAGCAGACCCCGATGCACTACCGAAAGATGGGCGATTCGGAACTGGAGGTATCCGCCGTCGGCGTTGGGGCCTGGGAGGTCGGCGGGTCGTATGGAAGCTTCGACGAGCGGGAGTTCGTGGACGCCGTTCAGCGAGCACTCGACCTGGGCATCACCCTGTTCGATACGGCTCTGGGATACGGCGCGGGAAAGTCCGAGGCGTTGCTCAGCCGTGCACTGGGCAGCCGACGCAACGAAGCGATCGTGGTCACCAAAGGCGGCATACCGACGCGCCCAGACGGCAAACGCCCTATGGATGGGCGCTACGCGTCGCTGATCCAAGACATCGATGCCAGCCTGCAGGCGCTCGGGCTCGACTACGTCGATCTGTACCTTCAACACTGGCCCGACAAAGATACGCCAATCGAAGAATCGATGGGCGCGCTGAACGACATCCAAAACTCGGGCAAGGCGCGGTTCATCGGAGTTTCTAATTACCATGCCGATGACTTGCGCACGGCCAGGGAGCATGCTCCGATCGTCACCAATCAGGTTGGCTACAACCTCTTCGACCGGCGCTGGGAGCGTCAGATGTTTCCGACCGCGCATGAGCTGGGGATCGGCATCATGGCGTACGGACCGATGGCGCACGGGCTGCTCACCGGAGCATTCACGCGGATGACAGTATTCGAAGAGAACGATTGGCGGCGGCGCGGCGACGTTTTCGGTCAGGCGCTGTTCACGGCCGAGAATTTGCCGACCAACATTGGTGTCGTGGAGGAGCTTGCGGCGATCGCGAGTGACCTGGGCGTGGGACTGGCACCGATGGCCATCGCCTGGGTGCTGCGCGATCCGGTGGTTGCGATAGCACTATCCGGTACCCGCAGGCCGCAGGAGATTGAAGAGAACGTCAAGGCGCTGGACATGGTCCTGTCGCCCGCGTCGCTCGAGCGCATTGACCGCTGCATGGTGCATGTCGCTGGCCAGACCGAGACATTGCCCGTCCCTTGACTGGGGGCAGGTCCAGGGCGTCGAGTCGGGGAACCTCGGGCAGCGACGATTGACACCCCCCCGACGGCCTATGCGGCACCGTTTTCGAGGCGATCGTGCCATATGGTGACTGCCGCTATTGCCGCCACCCTCGAACGTCAGTTAACAGCGATCCTCAAGCGCGCGAACGGAGGCGCCCGTCGAGCGGGCACTTGAGGCACTGATCGACCGCGGTGTCGTTCAGCGCGAAGGGCGAGCACACGTTGGCGTGCCCGATGTCTTTTTGCGCCACTGGCTGCAGGCATCGCTCCAATAGGTCATCGGGCAGCAGGATCCGACAACGGGCTCGGCCGAACCCTCGGCGGGGCCAGGTGTCGCACTATGGCTGACCATTTGATTTAGGAGGCCCTTTAGATGCGCGCTCCCGATGCCGCCCACCGGCTCGAGCGCCATGTCAGCTTGTGGAGTCCGCGCGACTGCAACGCCGAACCATAGGGTCCACATGCACATCACGAGCGAGGAAACCACCCAGACGAGGTTGCCCAGCGCGATCTCGAGCCACATCCCCAGGATCCAGCCCATGAACGAGGCGATCCCGGCGGCGACGGCTATCCACGAGGCCCACGCGGGTATTGCCCTGGGGGTGCGAGTCTCGTTGCCGGCGATCACCGCCACCGCTAACGCCAGGAAAATGAACCCGGTGGCTTTTCCTTCACTGAACGCCCACCACGCCTCGAACATCGCCGTATTCCCAGAGACGGCGGCGCTGGCAACCACGGTCGGCTCGGCTACTGCAGTCGTCAAGGTCCAGAGGGCGCCCACCGGCAACACCGCCCAAGCCGTTGTCGTCCAAAAGCCCTGGGTCAGACGTGATGTGGCCGCCAGTACCACGAAGCCTGCCACTGCGAAAAAGGACAGGGCAGCCGCGGCGGCCCAGTGGACAACCACCCATCGGCTCGCTCCTTCGGCAATGATCTTCATCTGCGTGTCCGATTGCGTGGCCGGCGCCCCGTGCAAGGCTAGCGACGCGGCCAGCAGAAGCGATGCCACTGCGAGCCAGATTCCTGCCACGCGCAGACTGACTTGTGAATGCGACATCGATCAACCTCCGTCCGGCAACATGCTGGCCTCACTGCACCAGGTGGAGGCCGACAGCCGGTCCGGTTTTCCTCGTATTCGCGGGCCGCGGCGCGACCACCGAACACGAACCTTTCTTCGAGCTGTGAAC
>Ga0137375_10002623_pt1 | contig 21162 bp, 20 predicted proteins | sample SagtaG_24_FD_104936 | JGI IMG/M metagenome (GOLD analysis project Ga0137375, IMG submission 104936) | Vadose zone soil microbial communities from Sagehorn Ranch, Mendocino, California, USA - Sage1_R_113_16 metaG | ecosystem: Environmental > Terrestrial > Soil > Vadose zone | place: USA...
CGGGTCGGGCGGCGTGATCGTATTCGACGACTCGGCGGATATGGTCTACCAGATCATGCGCCTGGCACGCTTCTACGCGCACGAGTCGTGCGCGCAATGCACGCAATGCCGCGAAGGCACCGCGTGGACCACGAAGATCATGGAGCGGATTCTGGCAGGGCAGGGGAAGCCGAAAGATCTCGATCTGCTGCTCGACCTCTCGGAGAACATGACGGGAAAAACGATCTGCGTGCTCTCGGACTCGTGCGCGGCGCCGATAGTCAGTGGCATCAAGAAATTCAGGGGAGAATTCGAGGCATACCTGGCGGGGAAGAAACAACCGATGATGGTCGGATGAACCGTGCGCTGAAGCGCCGGCTCGGCCAAGACACGCGTCCTAAAGGACGGGCCGACATTCGCGTCCTTCAGGACGCGCGCTCTCGCCGAGCCGGCCCTTTAGGGCACGGCTTCAACGATCCGGTGCACACCAATGCCTGACCAGCTCATGAACCTCACGATCGACGGCGCGCCGGTCTCCGTTCCCCCCGGCACGCTCGTCATCGAGGCGGCGAAGCAGGCAGGCGTACTCGTACCGCACTACTGCTATCACCCCGGACTGCCCGTCGCGGGCGTGTGTCGCATGTGTCTGGTCGAGGTTGAAAAAGCCCCGAAACTCCAGATCGCATGTGCGACCACCGTAACTGAAGGCATGGTCGTCAAAACTCAGTCCGTTCAGGCTAAGGACGCGCGCCAGAGCGTGCTCGAGTTTCTGCTCATCAACCACCCGCTCGACTGTCCCATCTGCGATCAGGCGGGCGAGTGCGAGCTGCAGGATTTCGTCTTCCAGGAAGGCCAGGCACGCACTCGCTACGGCGAGTTCGCCAAGCGGTTCAATCCCGTCGAGGACTTTGGCCCCGACGTGTTGTACGTGCCCAACCGCTGCATTCTGTGCACGCGCTGTGTCCGCTTCATGGAGGACGTGGCGAAAGAGCCGGTCCTGAACGTCTCCGAGCGCGGTGACCGCGCCTTCATCGGCGTGCACCCCGAAGCGCGGCTCGATCATCCCTGGGCCGGGAACGTGGTCGATCTCTGTCCCGTCGGCTCGCTCTTGTCGAAGGACTTTCTGCACAAGGCGCGCGCCTGGGAGCTCGACAAGACGGCGTCGATCTGCACCGGCTGCTCGCAAGGATGCAACATCACGCTCGATACGCGCGATGAAGTCGTCGTGCGCGTGCGCCCGCGGCCCAATCTCGACATCAACCGCTACTTCATCTGCGATCACGGCCGCATGCACTATCGCTGGCTGAACCGCGGCGACCGCATCGAGGCCCCGCTGGTCAAGCGCGATGGCGCGCTGCACGCGACGGATTGGGACGAGGCCTTCGCGCGCGCGACGTCGATTCTGCGGGGCGCGTCGGGCGCCGCGGTGGCGCTCGTCTCCCCGGGCGCGTCATCCGAGGCGTTGGCGGCGGCGAAACGCCTGCTGTCCGGCTTCAACTGGACCGGCGCGTTCCAGGTGGTGATGGGCGAAGAGGCACCGCTCGCGGGGGTCCCGAATCTCGCGCTGCGCGCCGAGCGGGCGCCGAACGCGAAGGGCGCCGAGAACCTCGGATATACGCGGGACTACACGCCGGCGCTCGCGGCCGCGAAGTCGGCAGCCGTGGTGCTCGTGCTCGACGATCCCGACTGCGCCGTCGAAACGAACGGGGCGCTGATCTATCTCGGCACGGTACTCGGCGAGAACGCGGCGTGCCGACGCGCCGACGTGATTCTGCCGATCACGAATGTCGCCGAAGAAGAAGGTACGTTCACGAACCGCGATGGCCGCGACCAACGGTACTATCAGGCGAAGCCCGCGCCCGGCATGGCCCAGCCGGCGGCGTGGGTGCTGGGACAGCTCGCCGCGGCGCTGGGACTGGCAGAAGTCGCATGACCTTCTTCCTGATCACCTCGGCCATCAAGGTGTTCGTCGTCTTCAACCTGATCATGGTCGGGGTCGCGCTGCTCACGCTGCTCGAGCGGCGCGTGTGCGCCTGGATGCAGGACCGCCTCGGCCCAAACCGCGTCGGGCCGCAGGGGCTGCTGCAACCCGCGGCTGATGGGCTGAAGAACTTCCTGAAGGAAGAGACCTCGCCGGCGATGGCCGACAAGGCGCTGTTCACCCTCGCGCCGATCGTCTCGTTCGTGCCGGCGCTGCTCACCTTCGGCGTGATTCCGTTCGCGGCGCCGCTGCCGACGAAGTGGGGTGTCGTGCCGATGGTCGTCGCCGATCTGCCCGTCGGCTTCCTCTACATCCTCGCGATCAGCTCGCTCGGCGTGTACGGCATCGTGCTGGCCGGGTGGGCGTCCAACAACAAATACGCGCTGCTCGGCGGGCTCAGGGCATCGGCGCAGATGATCTCGTACGAGATCGCGCTGGGGATGAGCACCGTCGCCGTCCTGTTGCTCGCGGGCAACGTCACGCTGTCACAAGTGATCGCGCAGCAGCAGACCGGCTTCCCGTTCATTATACCGCTCACGATCGCGTTCGTGATTTTCTTCATCAGCGCGTTCGCGGAGACGAATCGTCTGCCGTTCGATTTGCCCGAGGCCGAAGGTGAGCTGATCGCCGGATATCATACCGAGTACAGCGCGATGAAGTTCTCGATGTTCTACATCGCGGAGTATTCGAACATGGTGACGGCGTCCGCGCTGATGGCGACGCTGTTCTTCGGGGGCTGGGACATTCCCTTCACCCACTGGGACGATACGGGCGACCCGACCGTCCTCAAGACCGTGCTCACGCTCCTCGCCTTCGGCGCCAAGACGTTCTTCTTCCTCTTTACCTACATCTGGGTCCGCTGGACGCTGCCGCGCTTCCGGTACGACCAGCTCATGGCGCTGGGGTGGAAGGTGCTGCTCCCGATGTCCCTGATCTACATCACCGTCCTGGCGGCGGCGATCTGGTTCCTGCGCATCCGGCTCGGTTGGGAATACGGCAAGCTCATGGCGGGCGCCCTCGGCGCCCTGAACCTCGTGCTCCTGATCGCCCTGGTCTGGTGGCTCGACCGCGGCCGGATCGTGTCCGGCTCGATGCCGCAGGAGGCCGCGTAATGGCCATCGGCGTGAAGGTCATGAAGCGCCCGACGCAGCAGACCTCCTACCTGCGCGCGACGCTGAAGGGCATGGCGCTCACGTTCAGCCATCTGCTGCGCCCCAAGGTCACGATGCAGTATCCAGAGGAAAAATCCTCGAAGGACTGGACGCTTTCCTCACGCTGGCGCGGCACGCATCGCATGCTGACCGACGAGCAGGGCCGGGCCAAGTGCGTCGCGTGCGGTCTCTGCCCGCAGATCTGTCCGGCGAACTGCATCAAGCTGGTGCCGGGCGAGGACGAAGAGGGCCACCGCTATCCGCTGATCTACGAGATCGACGAGTTCCGCTGCATCTTCTGCGGCTACTGCCAGGAAGTGTGCCCGGAGGAGGCGATCCACGTCGGGGTGCACTACGAGAACTCGGAGTACTCGCGCGACCGGTTCGTCTACGACCTCGAGCGCCTGACCGCGCAGACGCATCCGGTTTCGACACTATGGGATCCATCGGATCCCAAAGGTGAGTAGCCCCTTTGCTCCTTAGCTCCTTAGCCTTCTTTTGGGTTTTCGGCGTGATCGCCATGGGCAGTGCCCTGCTGTGCATCACGCGCAAGAACCCCGTCGCGAGCGCCCTGTGGCTCGTCGTCACGCTGTTTGCCCTGGCTGCGCTGTTCGTGCTGCTCGACGCCCAATTCATCGCCGCGCTCCAGGTGCTGGTCTACGCGGGCGCGATCATGGTGCTGTTCTTGTTCGTCATCATGCTGCTGAACCTGGGCCGCCCCGGACCGACCGACATCAAGGGCCCCGTCGGACTCCTGACCGCCGCGGTCCTGGCGGGCGCGTTGTTGCTGCTGCTGCGCCCGATCAGCGAGTCGACGCTCCCGTCGTCCATCCAGCTGCCGCCCGGCACGGTCCAGGCGCTCCAACAGCAGCAGGGCATCGTCGGCTCCGTGGCCAATCCGCTGTTCAACGAGTATCTCGTGCCGTTCGAGATCGCGAGCGTGCTGCTCCTCGCCGCCATCGTGGGCGCCGTCGTCCTGGCGAAGCGGAAGCTCTAGCGTGCTGCTCGGTCCCGCGCTCGCCATTTCCGCCGTGCTGTTCACGCTCGGCGTCGCCGGCGTGCTGTTCCGCCGCAACGCGATCGTGATCTTCATGTGCGTCGAGCTGATGCTCAACGCCGTCAACCTGACGTTCGTCGCGCTGGCGCAGAACCTCGGAATGGGTGGGCAGGTGTTCGTGTTCTTCGTCATGGCCGTCGCCGCCGCCGAAGCGGCCGTCGGGCTGGCGATCATTCTTGCCGTCTATCGCCACAAGCAGTCGGTCAGCCTGCAGAACATGAATCTCCTCAAAGACGGATGACCGGCACCGCCGCCGACCTAGTCTGGCTGCCGCCCGCGCTCGCGCTGCTCGGCTTCGTGCTGAACGGCACGCTGGCGTTGACGCGGCCCACCGCCAAGACGCTCGTCTCGGTCATTGGTGCCGGCGTGTTGCTGGCGGCATTCGCCGCGTCCATCGCCGTCTTTACGGGCTTCGTGGGGCTGCATGCCGACGAGCCGATCGTGTTCCGGTATTGGTCGTGGATCCCGGTCGGGACGCTGCAGGTCGACTTCGCGTTTCAGGTCGATCAACTCTCGCTGGTGATGCTGCTCGTCGTCACCGGCGTCGGCTCGTTGATCCATCTGTTCAGCATCGGTTACATGAAAGAGGATCCGGGATACGCGCGCTACTTCGCGTATCTCAATCTCTTCGTCTTCTTCATGCTGGTGCTCGTGTTGGGCGCGAGCTTCCCGGTGACGTTCGTCGGGTGGGAAGGCGTGGGCCTCTGCAGCTACCTGCTGATCGGGTTCTGGTTCAGCGAAGCGGTGAACGCGAACGCGGGCCGCAAGGCGTTCATCATGAACCGCATCGGCGACTTCGGCTTCATGGTCGCGATGTTCCTGATCTTCTGGTCCACGGGCTCACTCGATTTCGGCACGGTGTTCACGCACGCGCCGACCGCGCTGGTGCCCGGCGGCGGGGCCGTCACGGCCATCACGCTGTTCCTGTTCCTCGGCTGCACCGGGAAATCGGCGCAGATCCCCCTGTACACCTGGTTGCCGGACGCCATGGCCGGCCCCACGCCTGTCTCGGCACTGATTCACGCGGCCACGATGGTGACGGCGGGCGTATATCTCGTCGCCCGCTGCAGTATCCTGTTCGCGATGGCGCCCATCTCGAGTGCGGTGGTCGCCGGGGTCGGTGCGCTGACGGCGCTGTTCGCGGCGACGATCGCGCTCAAGCAGTGGGACATCAAGAAAGTCCTCGCCTACTCCACGATCTCGCAGCTCGGCTACATGTTCCTCGCGGTCGGCACGGGAGCGATCACCGCCGGCATCTTCCACCTGGCGACGCACGCCTTCTTCAAGGCACTGCTCTTCCTCGGATCGGGCAGCGTCATTTTCGCGATGCACCGGGCCTATCACCACACCCACGCGCATGACGACGCGCAAGACATGCGCAACATGGGTGGCCTGTCGCGCTACATGCCGTGGACCACGGGCCTCATGTGGATCGCCACGCTCGCGATCGCGGGGGTGCCGCCGCTCTCCGGATTCTTCTCGAAGGACGAAATCCTGACCGCCGCATATGCGCGGGGACAGGGCGAACCGATTTGGCTCGTCTTCTGGGGCCTGGGACTCCTCGCCGCGCTGCTGACGGCGTTCTACATGACGCGACTGATGCTCTACACCTTCCACGGGCCGAACCGCACCGGTGAGAAGGAACAGACACACCTGCACGAGGCGCCCTGGATCATGACCGGCCCATTGCTCGTGCTGGGCCTACTCTCCGCCGCAGGCGGCGTCATCAACATCCCCGAGCTCTATCACGGCAACGCGTGGCTCCATCACTGGCTCGAGCCGGTCACCCCGGGGAGCGCCGCACTCTTGCCCGAAGCGCATCTATCGACGAGCACGGAGTGGCTGCTCGTCGGCATCGCGGTCGCGGTAGCGGTCGTCGGCATCGTGGGCGCCTGGCGGCTCCTCAAGCCCGAGGCCCTAGTCCCGGCCCCCAAGGCCCCAGAAGAGCGCGGCCTCGCCCGCCTGCTCCGCAACAAGTGGTACGTCGACGAGATCTATGACGCGCTGATTGTGCGGCCGCTCGTCTGGCTGTCGCGCGAAGTCCTCTGGAAGCAGATCGATCAGCGCGTCGTAGACGGCGCGGGCGTCAATGGCGCCGCGCGCGGCGCCCGTGCGCTCGGGTGGGCCAATCGCTGGCTCCAGACGGGGCAGGTGGGGACCTACGTCGCCGTCTTCGTCGTGGGCGTACTGCTCGTTCTATGGAGGGCGATCGGCTGATGTACGCCCAGTGGGTGCTCACCGCGCTGCTCGCCTGGCCGCTGATCGCGGGCGTCGCGATACTCCTCCTGCCGGGCCGGCTCGCGAAATACGTCGCGCTGGCCGCCAGTCTCGTCGAGTTCGCGATCTCCGTGCCGCTGTGGTGGGCATTCGTGCCGGACGGTGGCATGCAATTCACGGCCGATCACGCCTGGATCGCCGCGTGGGGGATTCATTTCACTGTGGGAGTGGACGGGATTTCGCTGTTCCTCGTGCTCCTCACGACGTTCCTGATGCCGCTCTCGATCCTGGGCAGCTGGAGCTACATCACCAAGCGGGAAGGCGGGTTCTACGCGCTGCTGCTCGTCCTGACGACGGGGATGATCGGGGTCTTTGTCGCGCTCGATCTCTTCCTCTTCTACGTGATGTGGGAAGTGATGCTCATCCCGATGTACTTCATCATCGGCGTGTGGGGCGGGGACAACCGCCTGTACGCGGCAATCAAGTTCTTCATTTATACGTTCTTTGGCTCCCTGCTCATGCTGGTGGCGATCCTGGTGCTGTACCTACACGCGGGCCGCGCGACCGGGATCTACTCGTTCAGCTATACGCATCTCCTGAGCCAAGTGGCGTCGCTCGGTCCCACCGCCTGGTGGCTGTTCGGGGCGTTCTTCCTGGCGTTCGCGATCAAGGTGCCGATGTTCCCGCTGCACACCTGGTTGCCCGACGCGCACGTCGAGGCGCCGACGGCGGGATCGGTGATCCTCGCCGGCATTCTGCTCAAGATGGGCACGTACGGATTCCTGCGATTTGCCTTGCCGTTCTTCCCGGCGGTCGCGCTCAATCAGACCGTGCAGCTCGTCATCGTGATTCTGTCGCTGATCGGGATCATCTACGGTGGCCTCGTCGCGATGGTGCAGCCCGATTTCAAGAAGCTCATCGCGTACTCGTCCGTCGCCCACCTCGGCTTCGTGATGCTCGGCATCTGGGCGCTGACGCTGCAGAGCGTGCAGGGCGCACTGCTCATCATGATCAACCACGGCATCTCGACCGGCGCGCTGTTCTTCCTCGTCGGCATGATCTACGAACGGCGGCACAGCCGGCTGATCGAAGCGTACGGGGGGATCGCGCGCGTCGTACCGCTGTTCTCGGGCGTCCTCACGATCGTGTCGCTGTCGTCGATCGCGCTGCCGGGCACGAACGGATTCGTCGGTGAGTTCCTGGTGCTCCTCGGGTCGTTCCGCACCTATCCCGTCGCGACGGCGCTGGCGACGACGGGCGTGATCGTGGCTGCCGCCTATCTGCTGACCGCGCTTCAGCGCGTGATCTACAATCCGCTCACGAATCCCGAGAACGAGAAGCTCACCGACTTGTCGGCGCGCGAGCTGGTGGTGCTGGTGCCGTTGCTCGTCTGCATTCTGTGGGTCGGGATCTATCCGAAGCCGTTCCTGGAGCGCATGGAGCCTGCGGCGCGCGCACTCATCGAGCACATGCGACCGTGAGACTCGATCCCTCGGTCTATCGCGATCTTCTGCTGTCGCTCCTCCCGGAGCTGGTGCTGACCGGGTGGGCGCTCGTGCTGCTGCTGTTCGTCGCGTGGCGCCACAAGACCGTGCGCGACCTGCGGATCGCCGGATGGCTGACGCTGCTGGCGCTGATCTCGACCGCCGTGGCCACGTGGTGGCTGTGGTGGAATCGGGCCGGCGTGCAGGGCGTCATGACGATGGTCGCGGCGGACGACTTCCGCTGGGTCGCCGACTGGGTGTTCGTCGGCGCCGCCGCGCTCACCGTGCTGATCTCGTTCGCGTACCTCGAGCGCGAGCAGCTGCTGGCACCCGAGTATTACGTGCTTCTCATCTTCGGGACGCTCGGCATGATGGTGATGGCCGCGGGCGCCGATTTGATGGTGATCTTCCTGGGTCTCGAGCTGATGTCGGTCGCGGTCTACGTCCTGGCCGGCTTCGACCGCCGCCGCGCCCGCTCCGCCGAAGCGGCGCTGAAGTATTTCCTGCTGGGAGCGTTCGCCTCGGGATTCCTGCTCTACGGCATCGCGCTCGTCTACGGTGCCACCGGCACGACGAACCTCGGCCTGGTGGGCGGGCAGGTCAGCATAATGGGGAAACCGAGCGTCATGCTCCTCGCCGGATTGGCGCTCTTGATCGTGGGCTTCGGATTCAAGATCGCCGCGGTGCCGTTTCACATGTGGGCCCCGGATGTCTACGACGGCGCTCCCACGCCAGTCACCGCGTTCATGGCCACCGGCGTCAAGGCCGCCGCATTCGCGGCGCTGTTCCGCGTCATGAACCAGGCGTTCGGCGCGGTCGCGGCCTGGCACGATATCGTGTGGTGGCTGGCGGCCGTCACGATGATCGGCGGCAATCTCTTCGCGCTCGGGCAGCGGTCGCTCAAGCGGATGCTCGCGTATTCGTCCGTGGCGCACGCGGGCTACCTGCTGGTCGCCCTGAGCGCGGGCGGCGCCCCGGCCACGAGCGCGTTCCTCGTCTATGTGATCGCCTATACCCTCATGTCGCTCGGCGCATTCGCCGTGCTGGCGGCCAAGGGCAGGGGAGGCGAAAGCGACGTGCTGATCGACGACCTCGCAGGGCTGGCCGGCAAGCGCCCCTGGCTCGCGTTCGCGCTCGCCGTGTGTATGCTGTCGTTGCTCGGCTTTCCCGGAACCGCGGGATTCATCGGCAAATGGTACATCCTCATCGCCGCCACCAGCGCCGGCCAGAATACGTTGGCGGCGATTCTGGTCCTCACCAGTGTGGTATCGGCGGGGTACTATCTTCCCGTTATCATGGCGATGTACATGAAACCAGCCCCGGAGCCGAGCGAGACCGCGCACGTCGAGGTGGGCCTCGACCGGTGGGGGCGCACCGCCGTCGCCGCGGTCGTCGTTGGGCTGCTGCTCTTCGGCGTCTGGCCCAACCGCCTGCTCGAGCTCGCCCGATCCGCGGTAGAGAGTGTGCAACCCGCGGCCACAACCGCCGTAACCCCACCCTAAAAGGGTGGGCTCGGCGGACACTGTCCTGAAGGACAGCGAGTGCCGAGCGCACCCTTCAGGGTGTGAAAGGGACCCGTGAAGCTTCCCGCCACAATTTTCCGCCAGTACGACATCCGCGGCCTCGTCGACACACAGCTCACGCCCGCCACCGCCCGCGCGGTCGGACAGGCGTACACGACGTTCGCATGGGAGCGCCTCGGCAAGGCGCCGCGCGTCGCCGTGGGGCGCGACAACCGGCCATCGGGCGCTCGGCTCGCGCAGGGAGTCTGTGAGGGGATCGCCGCGGCAGGGGGCGCCGCCCTCGACGTCGGCGAGCTGCCGACGCCCGCGCTCTACTTTGCGACCAAGACGCTGCCGGTGGACGGGGGCATCCAGGTGACCGGCTCGCACAATCCGCCGGAGTTCAACGGCTTCAAGATGGTCCTCGCGCACGACGCCGTGTTCGGCGACGACATCCAGGTACTGTACCGGTTGATCGACGACGGGAAGCTCCTCACGAAATCCGGCGGCTCGATTACGGCGCACAGCGCACTGCTCACGGCGTACCGACAGGCGATCGTGCAGCGCAACGCGCCACTCGCGCGGCGGTTCAAGGTGGTAGTGGATTGCGGCAACGGCGTCACGAGCCTCGTTGCGGTGGATACGCTCCGGGAGTTGGGTGCCGATGTCGTCGCGCTGTTCGCCGAGTCGGACGGGACGTTCCCGCATCACCATCCGGATCCCACCGTCCTCGAGAATCTCCACGACCTCCAGGCGGCGGTGAAGAAGGAGAAGGCCGAGCTGGGTATCGCCTTCGACGGCGACGGCGACCGCATTGGCGCCGTCGATGAGAAGGGCGAGCCGGTGCTCGGCGATCAACTGCTGGTGTTGTTCGGCCGCGATCTGGTGCACCGCATGGGCAAGAACAAGCCGGTGATTTTCGATGTGAAGTGCTCGGAGGTCCTGCCGCAGATGCTCAAGCGCGCCGGCCTCCAGCCCGTCATGTGGAAGACCGGCCATTCGTTCATCAAGCAGAAGATGAAAGAGATTGGCGCGCCGCTCGCCGGGGAGATGAGCGGCCACATGTTTTTCGGCGGCGATTGGTACGGATTCGACGACGCGCTGTTCGCCGGGGCCCGGCTGCTGGCGTACGTCGCGCGCGAAGGGGGGCCGCTCTCGCGCCTGCTCGCCGACCTGCCGAAGACCTACGCTACGCCGGAAATGCGCGTCGACTGCCCCGACGAGCAAAAGTTCGCCGTGGTCCAACAGGCCGCGGAAGAGTTCGCCGCGAAGTATCCCGTGTCAACGCTCGACGGTGTGCGCATCACCTTCCCGGAAGGGTGGGGACTGCTGCGCGCCTCGAATACGCAGCCGGTCCTGGTGATGCGGTTCGAGGCGACCAACCCGAAGGCGCTCGACGCGTATCGCGGCGAGGTCGAGGGCTGGCTGACGGCGCGCGGCGTGACGGCGTGACGCGCACCAGCCGGCGCACGCTGTACTTCATCGGCGCCGGTCTCCTGGTCGCTGCGTTGGTCGGCGGCCGCTGGCTGGCGGTGGAGACGGCAGAGCGCGCCTGGGACCGCACCTTCGCGGGCGGCGAGGCAGTGATCGCCGTGCGCGATCTCTCCCGGTTGCTCCAAGCCCTCGTCCTCCTCGTCGCGATCACCTGGATCACCGGCAACCTGCTGATCGTGTTTCGGGCGATCGGCTCGGTGCAGATGCCGCACCGGCTCGGCGATCTCGAGATCGTCGAGGCGGTGCCGCGCCGCACGCTCCTCGCTGCTACGGTGCTGCTTGGCGTGATCCTCGGTACGGTGCTCTCGCTCGGCACGGGGGATTGGTGGCGGCACGCCGTCCTGGCCGCGTCGCCGCCGCACTTCGGCGTGCCGGATGCCACGAAACTGAACCACGACGCCGGCTACTACGTCAGCGTCCTGCCGTGGCTCGCCGCGCTGCAAAACCGCACGCTCATTCTGGTCGTCGGTGCGCTCGGCATCGTGGCGCTGCTGTATGGCGTCATCGGATCGTTGCGCATCCGCCGCGGGCGCATCCGCGCCAGCGACTACGCGCGCGCCCACCTCGGCGTGCTGCTCGCGTGCCTGGCGCTCGTCATTGCCTGGGGAGCGGCCCTCGATCCCGCGGAAATCGTTGGTGGATTGCACGGGACGGTCGATCAGGCGGCGCTGAGCGTGCGCATGCCGGGGGCGGACGTCGTCGCTGCGGTGGCGATCGTCACAGCAGCGATCTCGCTCGCCTGGGCCTGGCGCGACCGGCCGACCCTCATCCTGGCGGGCTGGGCGGCGCTGCTCGTCTCGCTCACCGCGGGCTATTTCGTGATCCCCGGTGTCGTGCGCGCCCCCGCGGGTCCCGAGAACCCGGACCTGATGCGCCGCCGCGCGGCGTTGGAGCTTGTCGCGTTCGGCCTCACCGACGTGGATTCGAACGCGCCGCCCGCGTTCCCATCGGGCGAGGCCGCGGTGCGCGCGCTCCCCCTGTGGGATCCGGCGCATGTCGGCGCGGCGCTCAACGCGCCAACCATCGCGGTCGCGCTGCGCCCGCAGCGCGGCGACGCCGGGCCGACCTGGATGATCGCCCCAACGACCGCGCCGGGTCCGGTCCGCCTCGCGCTGGAGACCGACAGCGACCTCGCCGTCACCGCGGTGCCTCTGGCCAACGCGCAGGCGCTGTTTGGACCCGGGCTGCAGGGATCCTGGGTGACATCCACCGACAGCACGCTGCCTGCCGGCGCCGGCGGCATCCCACTCACCGGCGCGTGGCGCCGCTTCGCGATCGCCTGGACGATTCAGGCGTGGGGGCTGGCCCGCGGCGAGTCGCGCGGGCGCGTCCTGCTCTGGCGGCGCGACGTCGTGGAGCGACTGCAGCGGCTCGCGCCGTTCGCCCAGTTCGGCCCCCCGGCGCCCGTGTTGCGCAACGGCGGGCTGTGGTGGGTGAGCTGGGGCTACGTCTCGCACGAGGCGTTTCCGCTGGTTCGCTCGATCCCCTGGCGCGACGACGAAGTGCGCTTTCTCCGCACCGGCCTCGTCGGCGCCGTGCGCGTAGGGACGGGCGAGACCCATCTGTGGCTCGCGCCGGGCTACGATTCGCTGACCGCCGCCTGGGCCCGGCGCTTCGAGCCACTCATCGAGCCCGCCGACCGGCTGCCTGCCGATCTGCGCGCACAGCTCGCCTATCCGGCCGACGCGTTCAAGATCACCGCTACCCAGCTCGTGCGTGCCAGCGCCGACTCCGTCGCTCAGGCCGGCTGGTTCATGCGCCCGCGCGAGCCATTCCAGCTGGCCGCACCGGACGGAGCGATCTGGACGGCGGTGGCGCTCGAGTCAGGATCGCTGACCCCGAAGAAGTTCGTGGGGCTGTTCGCGGCCGCGATCACGCCGCACGGTCCCACGCTGCATCTCTGGCGGCCCTCGTCCCCAGATCCCGTGCGGTTGCCGGGCGAGCTGGTCGGCTCCTCGCTGCTGCGACCGGGCCAGCTGCGCATTTGGCCGGCCGGGAGCTCGCTCATCACCGTCCAGGCGCAGATCCTCGAGCCAGTCGCCGTACAGCCCCCACCGGCGCCACGCCTCACGGAGGTTTACGTGACGCTGGATGGACGGAGTGGGCACGCACGGACGGCCCGTGCCGCGTTGCTCGGCGGTGAACAGATCGTCACCGACACCACGCTCGCGGCACGGTGGGCGCGGGCGCGTCGCCTGGCGATGCAGGCGAACGCAGCGCTCAGCGCCGGAAACCTCGAGCTGTTCACCCAGCTGTGGCGGGAGCTCCTGGGAGAGCTTGCTCGAGCTCAACGGCCCCGCTAGGTTGCGCCGCCGTGACGGCTCCTGGAACGATCGTCGTTGCCCTCGGAGGAAACGCCGTCGCGCCTCCTGGTGAGCGGCCGACGATCAGCAATCAGTTTCGTCATACGCGGGCGAGTCTCGCGCCCATCGTCGATCTGGCCGCGGCGGGATGGCACATCGTGCTCGTCCATGGTAACGGGCCACAGGTCGGCGATGAGCTGGCGCGCAACGAGATCGCTGCCGAGCAGGTCGAACCGCTGCCGCTCGGTGTGCTGGTCGCGGGAACCGCGGGCTGGATGGGCTACATGATTCAGCAGTCGCTGCAGAACGCGCTCGAGCGCGCCGGCGTGCAGCGTTCGGTCGTCACGCTGATCACCCAGACGCTCTGCCATGCCGACGATCCCGACCTGCGGACGCCGTCGAAGCCGGTCGGGCACAAGCTCGATGCGGTGCGGGAGGCGCGCCTCGTGGCGCGCGGGCTTCCGGTTCGCGATGGCCGCCGGCTGGCGCCGAGTCCCAAGCCGATCGGGATCGTCGAGCGCGATATGGTCCGCGACCTGACGCGCGAGGGCCACATCGTGATCGCGGGCGGCGGCGGGGGACCACCCGTGTATCGCGATCCCAAGTTGGGGCTCGAAGGCATCGACGCCGTCGCCGACAAGGATCGGGTCGCGGCGATTCTCGGACGAGAGATCGGGGCGCAAGTCTTGTTGATCCTGACCAACGTGAAAGCCGTGTACCGCGGTTTCGGCACTCCGCACCAGGAGGCGATCCGGCGGTTGACGCTCGCGCAGACCGACCACTTGCTCGCCGGCAAGGAGCTGGGCACCGGCAGCATGCGGCCGAAGGTCGAGGCGGCCGCCGAATTTGTACGCACGGGAGGAGAGCGCGCCATCATCGCCGAGCTGGTGGACGGGCTCGCGGCGCTGCGTGGCGAGGCGGGAACGACGATCGCGAAGGAGCACGCGTGAATCTGCACGAGTACCAGGCACGGGACATTCTGCGGCGCCACGGCATCCCGGTCCCGCCGGGTGAGGTCGCCAGCACGCCGGCGGAAGCTCGCGCCATCGCGGAACGCCTCGGCGGCAAGGTCGTGGTGAAGGCCCAGGTCCATGCCGGCGGCCGCGGCAAGGCCGGCGGTGTGAAACTCGCCAAAACTGCGGCCGAGGCCGAGACGCACGCCAAAGCCATCCTCGGCATGACGATCAAGAGCCTCACGGTGCAGAAGGTGCTCATCGCACCGGCGGCGGAGATCGCGTCGGAGAGCTACGTCGGCATCATCGTGGATCGCGCGTCGCAGCGGCCCGTCCTCATGGTGAGTCCCGCCGGCGGCATCGACATCGAGGAAGTGGCTGCCAAGACGCCCGACAAGATTCATCGGCTGGCGATCGACCCGCGCTACGGACTCCTCCCGCACCAGGCGCTGGCGCTCGGCTTCGCGCTGTACGGCGACGTGAAGCAGGCGCGCGCCGCGGCCGACATCATGCAGAAACTGTACGGCGCGGTCTACGCGGTGGGCGCGTCTCTCGCCGAGATCAACCCGCTCGTTACGACGCCCGACGGCACGGTCCAGGCGCTCGATGCCAAAATCAGCATCGACGACAACGAGCTCGAGCGCCGCCCCGATATCGCCGCGCTGCGCGACGTGTCCGCCGAGGCGCGACAAGAAGTGGTCGCCCGCGAGGCCGGACTCACGTTCATCAAGCTCGAGGGCAACGTCGGCTGTTGTGTGAACGGCGCCGGGCTCGCGATGGCGACGATGGACCTCGTGAAGTACTACGGGGGCGAGCCGGCCAACTTCCTCGACATCGGTGGCAGCTCCAATCCCCAAAAAGTCGTGAGCGCGCTCCGCATCATCACGGGCGACCCCAATGTCAAGGCGATCCTTTTTAACATCTTCGGCGGCATCACTCGCGGGGACGACGTCGCGAACGGCATCGTACAGGCGACGAAGGAGTTCCCGCTCAAGGTCCCGATGGTCATCCGATTGACCGGGACGAATGAACGGGAAGGGATTGCGATTCTCGAGCGGGCGGGGTTCGCGGCGCTGGCGGACATGGACGACGCGGTGAAGCAGGCGGTCGCCAAGGCCAAGGGGAAGGTGGCGTGAGCATCTTCATCGACAAGGCGACTCGCTTGGTGATCCAGGGCATCACCGGCCGCGACGGATCGTTCCATGCCAAGCAGATGATCGCCTACGGCACGAACGTCGTGGCGGGGGTGACGCCGGGGAAAGGCGGCCAGCGGTTCGAGGACGCCGTGTCGGTATTCAACACCGTGGCCGAGGCCGTGCACGCCACGCAGGCGAACACCGCGGTCATCTACGTTCCGGCCGCGGTCGCCGCGTCGGCGATCTTCGAAGCGGCCGATGCCGGCATTGGCCTGATCGTCTGCATCACCGAGGGCATTCCCGTCCTGGACATGACCCGCGCGCTGCCATACGTCCACGAGCGCGGTGCGCGCCTCGTGGGGCCGAACTGTCCGGGGCTGATTTCTCCGGGGCAGAGCAAGGTGGGCATCATCCCCGGCAACATCTGCAAGCCCGGAAAGATCGGCGTGGTGTCGCGCAGCGGCACGCTGACGTACGAAATCATCCATCAGCTGTCGACCAACGGCCTGGGGCAATCCACCTGCGTCGGGATCGGTGGCGACCCGCTGATCGGCACGAACTTCATTCATTGTCTGTCGGCCTTCGAGACCGATCCCGAAACCGCCGCCATCGTGATGATCGGCGAGATCGGCGGCACCGATGAGCAGCAGGCCGCGGAGTTCGTGAAAGAATCGGTCAAGAAACCCGTCGTCGGCTTCATCGCCGGCCAGACCGCACCGCCGGGCCGGCGCATGGGCCACGCCGGAGCGATCATTTCGGGTTCATCGGGAACGGCCGCCGAGAAGATGGCCGCGCTGGTGAAAGCGGGCATCAGCGTGATGAAGCGTCCCGCCGACGTTGTACCGTTACTGCAGGAGAGATTGTGACCGCCAGATTGACCTTGGCCATCATCAAGCCCGACGCGGTCGCCGCCCGGCATACGGGGAAAATCATCGCCCACCTCGAGGCCGAGGGCTTTCATATCCGCGACGCGCAGATGGTGCGCCTGACGGACGAGCGCGCGGAATCGTTCTACGAAGTCCATCGCGAGCGCCCGTTCTTCCGGCCCCTCGTCTCGTTTATGACTTCCGGACCCGCCCTCGCCCTGGTGCTCGAACGCGACGATGCGGTCACGCATCTGCGTCGGGTGATTGGCGCAACTGATCCCGCGCAGGCGGAGCCGGGGACGATCCGCCGGCTCTATGCGCAGTCCAAAGAGCGCAACGCGATCCACGCCTCCGATTCGCCGGAAAACGCCGCACGGGAAGTCGCGTTTTTCTTCCCGGCGCGGGGGTAGGCGCAATGCCGTTGACGCAAGTACCACAAGGGTTTAGCTTCGCTCACCATGCTGCGAGTCGATTTGCGGGAGTTGGCCCGCGGTGCAGCCGTTGAGACCCAGGGCGAGCTCAAGCAGGACGACGGGGCACTGGAGGGGACCGAGATCCGGCTGCGGGAACCGGTCGCCGTGCGCGGACGGTTGCAGTCCATCGGCGAGGGCCGGTTCTACTGGCAGGGGACGGCGCGCACGGTGGTGCAGGGCGAGTGCCGCCGCTGCCTGATTCCGGTGGCCACGCCGTTGCAACTGGAGATTGGGGCGCTGTTTACGCAGGACGCGGACGCGCTCGACGATCCCGACTCCTATCCGGTGGCACCGGAGGCGACCGCGATCGACGTCACAGCCGCCGTGCGTGAGGAGCTGATGCTGGCGGCCCCGCGCTTCGTCGCATGCCGCGACGACTGCAAGGGACTGTGCCCGCAATGTGGGAAGGATCTGAACGCCGGACCCTGCGATTGCGCACCGGTGACCGATGCCCGCTGGCAGCCGTTGCGGGCACTCAAGGACAAACTCCGCTCTTAACTAAGGACGATCGGAATGGCCGTACCCAAGCGCAGGACGTCAAAGCGCAAGAAGCGCGCGCGCCGCACACACTACAAGGCCGTGCGGCCGACGCTGCAGCCTTGCCCGCGCTGCGGTGACATGAAGCAGCCGCATCGCGTGTGCCCCACGTGCGGGTATTACAACGGCGAACAGCGAGTAACCGTCGAGGACTGATGATCCGCATCGCGTTGGACGCGATGGGAAGTGACAACGCCCCTCAAGTCGAAGTGGAGGGCGCCGCGCAGGCGCTGAAGGAGCTGCCCGCCGAGTTCCAGATCCAGCTCGTCGGACGCAAGGCCGATATCGAGGCCGCGGTGTCCCGCCTCCCCCCTCCCGGCATCGACCGCACGCGCATCGAGATCGTCGATGCGCCCGAAGTCGTCGGCATGGGCGACAAGCCCCTCGCCGCGATCCGCGGCAAGCCTCGCTCTTCGATCGCGGTCGGTCTCGGGTTACAGAAAAAGGGCAAATCGGACGCGTTCATCTCGGCCGGCAACACCGGGGCTGTGATGGCCGCGAGTACGCTGCTGCTTCGCCTGCACCCCGGCGTGCAGCGCGCCGCCATCGGTGCGCTGTTCCCGAGCGCCGGTCAGCCCGTGCTCGTCGTCGATGGCGGTGCCAGCATCGACTGCGATGCCCGCGAGCTCGTGGGCTTCGCGCATCTCGGCTCCGTGTACGCCCGCGACGTGCTCGGCCGGCCGAACCCCACCGTGGGTCTGCTGAATATCGGCGAGGAAGACGAGAAGGGAAACGCGGTCGTCAAAGAAGCGCATCAACTCCTCAAGCAGACCCCCGGCATCCATTACATCGGCAACATCGAAGGCCGCGACATCCCGGTCGGTGATGCGCGCGGGCAGCGGCTCGACGTGGTCGCGTGCGACGGCTTCGTCGGGAACGTTGTGCTCAAGTTCTACGAATCGGCGGGGCGCGTATTCGTCTCGCTCATCAAGCGCGAGGCACCGGACGTGCTGCAGCGGCCGGAGATGGCCAACGTCCTCAAGGTGCTCGATTACGCGACCTACGGGGGAGCGCCGCTGCTGGGCGTCCAGGGCGTCGTGATCATCTGTCACGGCGCGTCGCCCGCCAAGGCCATCAAGAACGCGATCCGCGTCGCGGGCCAGGCCGTGCGGAGCCACCTCTCCGACGACATCGCCGCGGAGTTCTCCGAGGGAAAAGTCCTCGCATGAAGCGCCCCTTCGCCGAGCTGTGGGGCACCGGCAGCTACGCGCCACCGCGCGTGATGACGAACGACGAGTTCTCGAAATTCCTGGAGACGTCGGATCAGTGGATTCAGGAGCGCACCGGCATCCGCGAGCGCCGCGTCTCGAGCAAGGACGAGACGAACGCCTGCATGGGGAAGGCCGCCGCGCTGCAGGTACTTCAGGAAACGGGCCTGACGCCACTCGATATCGACGCGATCGTCTATGCGACGGCGTCGCCCGACCGGCTGCTCCCCTCGCAGGCCTGTGATCTCCAGGCGATCCTGGGCGCCAAGAATGCCGCGGCGTTCGACGTCATTGCCGCCTGCTCGGGCTTCATCTATGCCTTGAGCACCGCTGAGGGGCTCATCGCGACAGAGCAGGCCGAGCACGTGCTCGTGATCGCCGCCGAGAAGCTCACCAGTATCATGGATTGGAGTGACCGCACCACGGCGGTCCTGTTCGGCGACGGCGCCGGCGCGACGATCGTCCGCAAAAGCACGAACGGCCGCGGGATTCTGTCGGTCTACCTGAAAACCGACGGCACGCTCGCCGAGCTGTTGTACCGGCCGGGCGGGGGCGCCACCCATCCGCCCAGTGAGGAGCTGCTCAAGGACCACAGCTATTACATCAAGATGGCGGGCCGCGAAGTGTTCAAGGCCGCCGTGCTCTCGATGGCGGACGCCTGCGATCACGCGCTGCAGCGCGCCGGTCTCGATGCCGACGCCATCGATCTGCTCATTCCGCACCAGGCCAACATCCGCATCATCGAAGCCACCGCGAAACACGCCGGTGTGCCGATGGACAAGGTGTATGTGAACGTGGACCGGTTCGGGAACACGTCCGCGGCGTCCATCGCCATCGCGCTCGACGAAGCCGCCAAATGCGGCCGTCTGAAGCCAGGCATGGTCGTGATGTTCTGCGCCTTCGGCGCCGGCTTCACCTGGGGCAGCATGGTCGTACGGTGGTAGGGGCGCAGCATGCTGCGCCCACCATCTGGCTCTGCCCGGGGCAGGGCGCGCAAAAAGTCGGCATGGGAAGAGATCTGGCGGAACGGTTTCCAGCGGCGCGCGCCGTGTTCGATGCCATCGACGAGGCCCTCGGCGTCGCGTTGTCCCGCATCATGTTCGAGGGGCCGGAAGAAGAGCTGACGGCGACGCAGAACGCGCAGCCCGCCATTCTGGCCCACAGCGCCGCCGTCTTCGCGATCGTGCGCGACAAGGTCGATGGCGCGGTCGCGGCAGCCGGCCATTCGTTGGGCGAGTACTCCGCCTACATCACCGCCGCCGCCCTGGGCTCACCGCAGGCGGCGAAACTCGTGCGGCGTCGCGGCGAGCTCATGCAGAAAGCCGGCGAGGAGCGTCCCGGCACCATGGCGGCCGTGCTCGGGCTTGCGACGAACGAAGTAGTAGCCGCATGTGCGGAAGCGTCCCAGCAGGCGAGCCTCGCCGTCGCCGCCAATATCAACGCGCCCGACCAGACCGTGATCTCCGGCGATCCCGATGCCGTCACGCGCGCCGCCGAGGCCTGCAAGAAGCGCGGCGCGAAGCGCGTCATGCCACTCAGGGTGAGCGGCGCATTCCACTCCCCGCTCATGGGACCGGCGAAGAACCACCTGCAGCTCGCGCTCGAGCGCGCGGAATTCGCCGATCCGGCGTTCCCGGTGATCGCGAACGCCACCGCCGAGACCGTGAAGGAGGCAGGCCGCGCGCGCCGGCTGCTGGCGGATCAACTGACGTCGCCCGTCCGTTGGGTCGAGTGCATGGAGCACGCGGCGCGCGTCGGTGGTGCGGGCGCGCGCTTTGTCGAGATCGGTCCCGGCGCGGTGCTCGCGGGTCTCTTGAAGCGGATCGTCCCGGGGGCGAACGTAGTGAGCTTGGGAACGGCGGACGAAGTGACCACGTTCATGGACGCCGCATGAAGATCGAGCTGCCCGGAAAAGTCGCGCTCGTCACCGGTGGCACACGCGGCATCGGCCTCGATATCTGCCAGGCGTTCACCGCCGCGGGCGCCAAGGTGGCGCTGTGCGCGCGCGACGGCGCCAAAGCCGACGCCATCGCCACACAGCTCGGCGGGGGTGCGCGGGGGTACGCGTGCGACGTGGGGGTCGCGTCACAGGTCGAAGCGTTCGCAAAGGCGGTCGAAAAGGATTTCGGCCAGATCGACGTGCTGGTGAACAACGCGGGGTTCACCAAGGACACCCTGCTGTTCCTGATGACGGAAGCCGATTGGGACTCGGTCGTGGATACGAACCTGAAGGGCACGTTTCTGATGACCAAGTACGCGGCGCGCGGCATGATCAAGCGGCGCTGGGGCCGCGTCATCAACATTACGAGCGTCGTGGGGTTGAACGGCAATAAGGGGCAGTCCAACTACTCCGCGTCCAAAGCGGGGGTGATCGGCTTCACCAAGTCCGTCGCGAAGGAGCTGGCGTCGCGCAACGTGCTGGTGAATGCCGTCGCACCGGGCTACATCGAGACGGAGCTGACGCAGGGCATCTCGGCGGAAGCCAAGAAGTACTTCCAGGACAACATTCCGTTGGGACGGCTGGGACAAGGCTCAGACATCGCCTCTGCCGTCCTCTTTCTCGCCTCTGACATGGCCAGCTACATTACGGGACAGGTCGTGGTTGTCGACGGCGGGATGGTGATGTAAGCAGGTCCACCTTCGCTGAGGGTCACCCATGGCAATGGACATGAAGCAGCTCGAGGAGAAGGTCAAAGACATCATCGTCGAAGAGCTCGGCGTCGAACGCGACAAGCTCACCAACGACGCAAGCTTTATGGAAGACCTCGGTGCCGACAGCCTCGATACGGTCGAGCTGGTGATGGCGTTCGAGAGGGAATTC
>Ga0137375_10002624_pt1 | contig 21152 bp, 17 predicted proteins | sample SagtaG_24_FD_104936 | JGI IMG/M metagenome (GOLD analysis project Ga0137375, IMG submission 104936) | Vadose zone soil microbial communities from Sagehorn Ranch, Mendocino, California, USA - Sage1_R_113_16 metaG | ecosystem: Environmental > Terrestrial > Soil > Vadose zone | place: USA...
CCTGGGCCTGCTCTCGATGCGCGAAGTGACGGATCGCCTCGCGCTGATCGTCGAGCACGCCGGTGTTCCCGTCATCGCGGACGCCGACACGGGGTACGGCAACGCGCTGAACGTGCGGCGGACCGTCCGGGAGTTCGAGCGGGCGGGTGTGGCCGCGCTGCACCTGGAAGACCAGGCGTTCCCGAAGCGGTGCGGCCACTACGATGACAAGGCGGTGATCTCGACCGCGGAGATGAGTCAGAAGCTCCGGGCCGCCCGGGACGCCGCCTGCGATCCCGACCTCGTGCTCATCGCCCGCACCGATGCGATCGCCGTCGAGGGACTCGACGCGGCCCTCGACCGGGCGCACGCGTACGCGGCCGCCGGCGCGGACGTCCTCTTCGTGGAAGCGCCGGTGAGCGAGGCGCAGATCGAGACGATCGCGCGGTCACTCCCCTGTCCCACGCTCATCAACATGTTCGAGGGCGGCAAGACGCCGCTGGTGCCCCTCGCTCGGCTCGAGGCGTTCGGCTACCGCATCGTCATCGTCCCGTCGGATCTGCAGCGCGCGGCCATCCGCGCGATGCAAGACGTGCTGACGGTCATGCGCCGGGATGGCAACAGTCGAGCGGTGGCCGACCGCATGGCGACGTTCGAGGAACGCGAAGCGGTCGTGGCCACGCGCGAGTATCTGGACGTGGATCGGCGCTACCAGGTTTGAGGGGCGCACGGCAAATGTTCGGTGACCTCACAGGAAGGAGCGGGTGATGGCGAAGCCAAGGATCGGGTTCCTCGGGATGGGCGCGATGGGCGGACCGATGGCGCGGCGCCTCGTGCAGACGGGTTTCAGCGTCACCGGCTACGACGTGAGCGAGGCGCGCGCGGCCGCGGCGGCCAAGGACGGCGTCACGATCTCGAAATCTCCGGCGGCCGTCGCCGGGGTCGCCGACGTCGTCATGTCGAGCCTGCCGAACCCGCCCGCGATCCGGGACGCGTATCTCGGCGCCAACGGCGCGGTGTCGGCGCTGCGCGCCGGGACGATCCTCGTCGACATGAGCACGATCGATCCGAACACATGGCGTGAGGTCGCCGACGCGGCCGCGGCTCGCGGCGCCGAGAGCCTCGGCGCACCCGTGAGCGGTGGGCCCGCGGACGCGGGAAGCGGCCGGCTCGTGTTCCTGGTTGGCGGCGACGCCGCCGTGATCGATCGCTGCCGCCCGGTCCTCGAGGTGCTCGGCGCCGAGATCCACCACCTCGGGCCGCTCGGCGCGGGGTACATCGTGAAGCTCGTGAACAACGTCATGTCGATGTGCAACGTCGCGGTCGCCGCCGAAGCCATGGTGCTCGGCGTTCGCGCCGGCATGGACCCGCAGCGGCTGTTCGAGGTCCTGTCGACTAGCGGCGGCCGCTCACATCATTTTCTGAAGCGCTTCCCGAACGTGCTGGCCGGCGATTTCACGCCGTACTTCAGCATCGCGCTGTCGCGGAAGGACCTCTCCCTGGCCCTCAAGATGGCCGAGAGCCTGGGGGTTCCGATGCTCGCCACCTCGACCGTGCGCCAGATCTACGAGGCCGCGGCGGCGCAGGGTCTCGACAATGTCGACATGGCCGGGGTGACGACGCTCTACGAGCAGTGGGCCGGAGTGAAGGTGCGTGCGAAACGAGACGACAAGGAGGCAACATGAGAACCTGGATCCGGAACGTAGCAATCGTCGGCGTGCTCGCGGTGGCGGCGCTCGCCGTCATCCACGAACCCGTTCGGGCCGCGAAGACCGCCGAGCTCAAGATCGGGTTCGTTTCCGCGCTCTCGGGAGCGGGCATGGCCTGGGGCATGGGCATGCTGGGCGGCCTCGAGATGGCCGCCGAGGACGTGAACAAGGCCGGCGGCATCCCGATCGGCGACACGACGTACACGATCAAGGTCATCGCGTACGACGACAAGTACACCGGCCCGGGCGCCGTGCAGGCGGCCCAGCGGCTCATCTCCCAGGACGGGGTGAACATCATCGTGGGTCCGATCGGCTCGGTCCCCATGCTGGCGATGGCCGACGTCACGGAGTCGAACAAGGTCCTCGTCTTCTCCAACAGCTACACGACGAAGGCCCTCAGCCCGAAGAAGCCGCACACGTTCCGGCTGACGCCGACGAGCATGGAGTTCTCGCTGCCGTTCCTCCAGTGGATCGTGAAGAACCAACCGCAGCTCAAGACGGCGGCGATCGTGGGCCCGAACGACGAGTCCGGCAAGGAGGTCGCGTCGCACAACGAGGCCGCGTACCAGAAGGTCGGAATCAAGGTCCTCGCGAAGGAGTTCTACGAGCGGGGCACCCAGGACTTCGTGCCGCTCTTGACGAAGCTCCTCGCGTCGAAGCCCGACATCCTCGACCTCGACGGCACCACGCCGGGTGACTCGGGGGTGGTCCTGAAGCAGGCGCGGCAGATCGGGTTCCAGGGCCAGATCATCAAGACGGGCGGTCCCGGCACCCTCGAGATCATTCGGGTCGCCGGCGCGGCCGCCGACGGGTTCCTCTACGTGAGCCCGTGGGATCCCAACGAGCCGAAGGTCAAGGCGCTCATGGAGCGGTTCGAGGCGAAGTACAAGATGCCGTACAATCCCCTCGGAGTCTACTTCTACGAGGGCTCGCACATGCTCTTCGACGCCATCAAGCAGGCGAAGACGTTCTCTTCGGACGGGCTCCGGCAGCACATCGAGGGCCAGAAGGAGTACACGGGGCTGCTCGGGCGCTACGTGTGGGGCGGCGAGGCGGAGTACGGCATCCGGCATCAGTGGATCGCCCCGTTCTACGTCGGCCAGGTGCAGAAGGGCAAGGAAATGATGCTCACCAAGATCAATCCGTAGGATCCCGAGCCGCGGGACCGGGCCACCGCCCGGTCCCGCGACACCGGCCACTCACCGTGCTGACCGAAGTCTCCATCGCGCAGGTCCTGGTGAACGGGCTCACCTCGGGCTCCTTCTACGTCCTGATGGCGCTCGGCTTCACCCTGATCTTCGGCATCATGCGGCTCGTCAACTTCGCGCACGGCGAGTTCTACATGCTGGGCGCCTTCGTGGTCTATCACCTCTACGGGCGACTCGGCGTGAACTTCTTCCTCGCGCTGGCGGCATCGGCGGTGACGGTGGGGGTCCTCGGCGCGGTCGTGGAGCGTGTCATCTTCGTCCCTCTGCGCTCCCGCGAGCTGTCCATGCTCATGAGCGCGCTCGGGCTGCAGATCACGCTCCAGGGCATCATGGCAGTGACGGAGGGCGTGGAGGCCCTCTCCCTGCCCGCGCCGGTCAGCGGCGTTTACCGCTCCAGCTGGCTGATATTCCCCTACGATCGTCTGCTGGTGGTCGCAGTCGCCGCGGTCGTGCTGGCGCTCTTCTATGCCTTCATCACGTGGAGCAAGTTCGGCCAGGCGCTTCGCGCGGTGGCGCAGGACGCTGAGGCCGCGCTCATGCAAGGCATCCCGGTGAACCGCGTCTACACCCTGGCCTTTGCGATCGGCTGCATGCTCGCCGCGATCGCGGGTGGCGTGATCGGGCCCGTCTTCTCGCTCCACGTCTACATGGGCCAGGCCGCGATCCTGAAGGCCTTCGTGGTCGTGATCCTCGGCGGGCTCGGGAGCGTTCCCGGCGCGGTGGTGGGCGGGCTCGTCCTCGGCCTCGCCGAGAGTGTCTTCGCCTCGCTCTTCGGCGTTCTCGTGTCGGACATGCTCGGCTTCCTGTTGATCATGCTGATCCTGCTCTGGCGGCCCTTCGGCCTGCTGGGCCGCGCGACGGCATGACAGAGCGCCCGGTGAGCGAACGTGCGCGGGCGCTTTCGTGCCTGGTCATCGCGGCGCTGCTCATCCTCGCGCTCTTCGTCCCGTGGATGTTCGAGAACCAGTTCGGCCTCTACCTGCTCGACATGGCGCTGATCAACGCGGTGATCGCGCTCGGCCTGAACGTGGTCCTCAAGACCGGTCAGGTGTCGATGGCCCACGCCGGGTTCATGGCCATCGGGGCCTACACCTCCGCCCAGCTCACCGTGAAGCTCGACGTGCCGTTCCTGGTCGGGTTCGTCGCGGCGGGGCTCGGCGCAGCGCTGGTGGCACTCGGCCTCGGCCGCATCATCCTCCGTCTCAAGGGCGTCTACTTCCTGCTGTTCACCTTCGCACTGAACGAGTTCCTGTATCTCCTGAACAAGAACGTGCCGGCGCTGACCGGAGGCAACGACGGGGTGGTCGGCATCAAGCCTCCGACCATTCCCTTCGTGGCCGATCCGCTGCGCTCGAAGGCCGCCTTCTACTACCTGGTGCTCGTCGTCGTTGCACTTGCCCTCGCCTTCGTCTGGGCCCTCTACCGGTCACCGTTCGGGCGGGCGATGGACGCCGTCCGCGAGTCGGAGCTCCTGGCCGCCGCCACCGGGTACAACCCGATGCGCATCAAGATGATCGCGTTCTCGATCGGGTGCCTGCTCGCCGGCCTGGGCGGGAGCCTCTACGCCCACTTCCTGCTCTACATCGCGCCCTTCAGCTTCACGTTCTGGGAATCGGTCAACTTCCTGCTGATGAACATCATCGGCGGCTCGACCTCGCTCGCCGGGCCGATCCTGGGGGCGTTGCTCCTGACCCCGCTGCCCGAGCTGTTGCGCTCGTACGTGATGTGGCAGCAGGTGCTGTACGGGCTCACGTTCATCGTGTTCATGCGCTTCCTGCCGGATGGCGTGACCCCGCTGTGCGCGTCTGCCTGGCGCGCGCTGGTGGGGCGGCTCGGACGGCCGGCCGCCGAACCGCCGGCCCGCGAGCGCGCCCCCGACCCACGGAGCGGGAGCTGAGACCGGTGGCACCCCTGCTCGAGGTCCGGGGACTGTCGAAGCAGTTCGGCGGGCTGGCCGCCGTCGCCGACCTCTCGTTCGCGGTCGAGCCGGGCAGCATCGTCGGCCTGATCGGACCGAATGGCGCCGGCAAGACCACCGCGTTCAACCTCATCACCGGCCAGCTCGCCCCGACGGCCGGCGAGGTGCGCTTCAACGGCCGGAAGATCACCGGGCTCGCGTCCTATGACATCGCGAGGATGGGTGTCGTCCGCACCTTCCAGTCGACCGTCCTCTACCCCGAGTCATCGGTGCTCGAGAACGTGCTCCGCGGGTGCGCGGTGAGGAGTCGCGTCGGGTTCTGGTCGGGGCTGGTCGCCTCGCGCGCGGCGGCGCGAGACGAGGCGGAGATCCGCGCCCGCGCGCTCGAGCTACTCCGGTTCGTAGAGCTGGACACCGTCCGCTCCGAGGCGGCCCGGAACCTGCCCTACGGCCACCAGAAGGCGCTCGGCATCGCGATCGGGCTTGCGACCCAACCGGAGCTCATGCTGCTGGACGAGCCCGTCGCCGGCATGAACCCGGAGGAGACCGCGCGCACCGGGCGGCTCATCCGCCGCGTGAACGAGGCAGGAGCCACCATCGTGGTGGTCGAGCACGACATGAGCTTCGTCATGGGCCTCTGCCGCACGATCGTGGTCATGAACTACGGCCGGAAGATCGCCGAGGGCCGACCGGACGAGATCCGGAACGACGCGGCGGTGATCGCCGCGTACCTGGGAGTCGACGAGGATGCCGCCGCTCAAAGTGCATGACGTGCAGGTGTCCTACGGGAAGGTGCGCGCGCTGCGCGGCGTGACGATCTCCGTGGACGAGCGGCAGATCGTCTCGATCGTGGGGGCGAACGGCGCGGGCAAGAGCACGATCCTCAAGGCGGTGATGGGGCTCGTCCCGATCACCGCCGGCATGGTGGAGTTCGGCGACCGGCGCCTCGACCAGCTGTCGCCGCCTCGTATCGTGAGCGCCGGGGTGAGCCTCTGTCCCGAGGGGCGGCGGCTGTTCCCCGAGATGACGGTGGAGGAGAACCTCCGCATGGGCGGCTATCAGCGCGACCGCCGGCACGTGGCCAGGGCGCTCGGGGAGGTCTACGCGTATTTCCCGGTGCTGGCCGAGCGTCGCGGACAGGCCGCTGGCAGCCTCTCGGGCGGCCAGCAGCAGATGCTCGCCATCGGCCGCGCGCTCATGTCCGATCCCAAGCTCCTGCTGCTCGACGAGCCGTCGCTCGGGCTGGCCCCGCTGGTCGTGCGAGAGATCGCCACCATCGTCCGAAACATCCACGCGCGGGGCGTCTCGGTCATCCTGGTCGAGCAGAATGCGCGGATGGCGCTCAAGCTGTCCGATCACGCCTACGTCATGGAGACCGGCCGCGTCACCCTCCACGGCACCGGGCAGCAGCTGCTGGACAACCCGCTGGTGCAGCGCTCGTACCTCGGAGTCTGACCCGTGTTCCCGCACCTCTTCAGTCCGGCGCGCATCGGGAGCCTCGAGCTGCCGAACCGCATCGTCTTCGCCGCGACGAGCTCCGAGCTCGCGGATCGCGAAGGCGTCGTCACCGACGACATGGTGGAGTACTACGCCGAGCGGGCGCGCGGCGGCGCGGGGCTCATTGTGGTCGAGGCGACGTACGTCGATCCAAGAGGCAAGCGCCTCCACCACAACGCGATGCTCCACGACGACCGCTACATCCCCGGCATGCGCCGGCTCGTGGGCGCCGTCCATGCCGCGGGAGCCCGCGTCGCCCTCCAGCTCAATGACGGCGGCCGCGAATCCGTCCCGGAGGTCTCCGGCGCGCCCCCCCGCGCGCCCTCCGCGCTGCCGTCCCGCTTCACCGCGGTCGGGGACGGGGTCATCCCGCAAGAGCTGACCGTCGCCGAGATCCAGGAGCTGGTTCATTCCTTCGTCGAGGCGGCCCGCCGCGCTCGCGCCGCGGGCTTCGACGCCGTCGAGCTCCACGGCGCTCACGGCTACCTGATCGGTCAGTTTCTCTCTCCGGAGTCCAACTTCCGCCGGGACGCATACGGCGGCGACACCCCTCGTCGCGCCCGCTTCTTCATCGAGCTGGTCGAGGCGATCAAACGCGAGGTCGGGCGCGAGTATCCGGTCATCTGTCGCATGAACGGGCGCGACCTCGTCCCCGGCGGTCTCGAGCTGGACGAGGCGGTGGAGATTGGAGTGCTGCTGCAAGCCGCGGGTGCCGACTCCGTGAGCGTTTCCGGCGGCATCCACGCCTCCCGGCCGTACGCGATCATCCCCGGCATGTCGGTGTCGCGCGGCTGCTACGCGGCGTACAGCGAGGCCTTCAAGCGGCGGCTGACCATCCCGATCATGGCGGTCGGACGCATCAACACGCCGGCGCTCGCCGAGGAGATCCTCTCGTCGGGACGCGCAGACCTCATCTGCCTGAGTCGCGCGCTCCTCGCGGATCCCCACTTCCCGGCGAAGGCGCGGTCCGGTCAGGTCGACCGCATCGTCCCGTGCATCGCCTGCAACGAGTGCATCGCGACGATCCATCGCCACAAGGGCATCGTGTGCACGATGAACCCGACGGTGAGCCGTGAGCTCGAGTTCACACGGCTCCTCGCTATGCCGGCGAGCGTGAAGCGCCTCGCGGTGGTTGGCGGCGGCGTCGCCGGGATGGCCGCAGCGATCACCGCTGCGGGACGCGGGCACACTGTCCACCTGTTCGAGGCGGATCGCGCCCTCGGCGGCCACCTGCGGCTCGCCCATCTGCCGCCCCACCGAGAGGAGCTCGAGAGCGCGCTCCGGTTCTTCGAGCGCGAGGTCGAGCGGCGCGCGATCAACGTGCATCTCAATCACCCCTTCACGGTCGCCGACGCGCAGGATCTCCGCCCCGACACGATCATCCTCGCGACCGGATCCGAATCCCGCAACCCCGACATCCCCGGTGTCGACCTCCCTCACGTCGTCGCGGGCTGGCGCATCATCGCGGGCCTCACGGAGACAGGCGCGAACTGCGTCGTCATCGGGGGCGGCCTCGTCGGCATGGAAGTGGCGGACTTCCTCGCCGAGCGCGGGAAGCGCGTCATCATCGTGGCGCGTTCCGAGCTCTTGACGAAGGCCGTTCACGCCGACCGCGTTTACTTCCTCGATCGCATCCGCGAGCTCGGCATCGAGGTGCTCACGCACACGAAGGTGCACGAGATCGGCCCGCGCTCGGTGACGGTGGAGCCGCCGAACGGCTGGCGCCGCGCCCTCATCGACGTCGACACCGTCGTCCTCTGCACCGGCTATATGCCGCGGAACGCGCTCGCCACGGAGCTTACCGATCTCGGCATCCCGGTGCACCTCGTCGGCGACGTGCAAGGATCTCGGAAGTTCTTCGAAGCCATCGAGGAAGGCACGCTCGCGGCGATCGCGCTCTGAGTCTATGAGCGCCCGGCTCCTCGAGATCAACGACTACCCGACGGCGCTCCGTACCTTCACCTGGAAGGCCCTCTGGGAGCTGGTCGACGGCACGGCGGAGCGGCTGAACCTCGCGCACGAGTGCGTCGATCGACACCCGGCGGACGCCGTCGCGCTGCGCATCCAGCGCGCCGACGGCGGGCAGGAGATCCACACCTTCGGGGCCCTCGCCGCGTGGTCCTGCCGGTTCGCCCACTGGCTCGAAGCCCAGGGTGTGACGCGTGGCGAGCGGGTCGCCATCATGCTCGAGCCGTCCCTGCCGTTCTACGGCGCGCTGTTCGGCGCGGTCAGGGGCGGGACAATCGCCGTGCCGCTCTTTACCCTCTTCGGACCGGAGGGGCTCGCCCTCCGTCTCGGCGACTGTTCGCCGCGCGTGCTGCTGGTCGATCGCGACGCGGAGCGCTGGCGGGCGGAGTTTACCGACCTGCGCGTGGTGGCCGTCGACGAGGCGTTCGAGTCGGCGCTGGCCACTCAGCCGGCCGAGTACGCGCCCGCCACCGCGGCCGACGACCTCGCGGTGTTTCAGTACACGTCTGGCACGACGCGCGCGCTGCCCGAGGCGGTCAGACACACCCACCGCTCCGTGGTCACGCTGATGATCGGGGCGCTCTACGGCGTCGGCCTGCGTCCGGGCGACCGGTACTTCTGCCCCTCCTCGCCGGCCTGGGGGCACGGTCTCTGGCACGGCACGATCGCCCCGCTTGCCCTCGGCATCGCCGTGGGCAGCTACGCCGGGCGTTTCGACGCCGGGCGGATCTTCGAGGCGCTTCGCGCCTTCGAGATCACCAACATGGCCGCGGCCCCGACCGTCTATCGCCTCCTGCGCGCCTCGGGCCTGGCCGCGCGTTATCCCTTCCGCCCCGCCAAGCTCTCCTTCACCGGAGAGCCCATGGACCCCGGCACGTGGCGGTTCATCGAGGAGGCGTTCGGCGTCACGCCGCGCAGCATGTACGGGTCGACCGAGGTGGGGGTGATCATCGTGAGCTACCCCGGGTTCGCGGGCTACGAAGTCCGTCCCGGGGCGCTCGGCACGGCCGCCCCTGGATGGGAGGTCGGTGTCGTCGACGCCGATGGACAGCCGCTGCCTCCGGGCATCCTGGGCGAAATCGCCGTGCGCCGCCGCGGCCGGTGGTTTCTCGTCAAGGACCGCGGCCGCATGGATGCCGACGGCTACTTCTTCCACGCCGGCCGCTCCGACGACGTCATCATCTCCGCCGGCTGGACCATGAGCGCCGTCGAGATCGAGGCCGTCCTCATGAGCCATCCCGACGTGCGCGAGGCCGCGGTGATCGGCGCCGGCGACGAGCTGCGCGGTCAGATCGCCAAGGCCTTCGTCGTCGCGCGCCGGCGCGATGCCGAGCTGCTACCGGAGCTCCAGCGATGGGTGCGCGAGCGGTTGAGCCAGCACGAGTATCCGCGCGCGATCGAGATCGTGGACGAGCTGCCGAAGACGCCGGCGGGGAAGATCAATCGACAGGCGCTGCGCGAGCGCCCGCCTTCGCCCGCACCCTAGCCGTCAGGCGCGGGGGATCCAGGGCCATACCTCACCATCGAAGCGGACACTGCTGCCCCCGCGAAGTGTCATCTTTTAAGACCTGACGCTGGTGTGCTGCTGCAGCCAGGAGGGCAGATCGGGCTCAGCATAGGCCGGCTCCCAGGCGTCGTGGCCGACGCCGGGATAGCTCGTGAAGCGAACGCGGCCGCCCTCTCGCTCGATCGCCTGGATGATGGCGACCGAGCACGCATGGGGAACGACGCGGTCCACCTCGCCGTGAAAGCACCATATCGGCATCTCGCGGAGCGCCGTCGCGTACTCGGCGGGGGCGCCATAGCCGCAGATCGGAGCGAGCGCCGCCCAGTCGTCACGACATTCGACGCCCAGCTCCCACGTCTCGTGCGCGCCCTGCGACACGCCGCTCAGATACTGTCGGGATGCGTCAATCGGATAGGCAGCCCGCGTGGCTTTCACCATGGCCACGAGCGCCGACCGGTAGGTCGCCCACGGCTGATGCGGATCGGGTTTCTGGGGCAGGAGAGCGACGAAGGGCCACCGCTCGGGATGACGGACGAGCGCCGGCCCCAGCCCCACGGTGGTCTGGGAGATGTTGTCGCGGCCGCTCTCGTCGCGCCCGTGGAGAAAGACGATCAAGGGCCACGAACCGCTTCGCTCATCGTAGCCGGGCGGAATGTAGAGCCGGCCGCGGAGCTGATCCGCTCCGCTCCACGCAAGATCCCGGAATCGGCTCATGTCGCCCACCCACTCTTCATCGGTGAAGGCACCATGGGCGCCCAGGCGAGTCCGGTACAGCTGGTGAAACCCTTCCGCCTTGAGCGGCGGCTGGAAACGCCTGGCGGTCGCGAAGACGCCCACGTCGGGGATGCGCGCCTTGCCTCCCCGCTTCCGGTTTCGCGCGACGGCCTCGGCGGTGGTCGCCTCGACATAGTATCCGACCACCTCGGCGCCCTGAGAGCGCGCGAGCCGGATCAACGGCCCTCGGACGGCGATGGTCGGATTCGTGTTGTCCACGACCACGGAGCGGCCCGCGTCCAGGGCGCGCGTGATCTCAGCCATGAGGCGGGCCGTCTTGTTCCGGGCGCTGGGAAAGCGGTCCATGCTCACATGCTCGTAGGCGGCAAAGCGCTGGCGATAGAGCGTGGTCTTTCCCGCGCCCTGCAGGCCGATCAGGATGATGCATTCAGACATCGCGCTCTATCGAGGCGCCGGATGACCAGATCGGATCACGAAGGCCTGACCGTCCCTGGCGAACTCACCAAACGAGGGTCGCTTCCCGTCATCGAGGGCGCGGAGCGTGGGGCGTCCGAGGTGCGAGAACACGAGACGGGACACGCCGTGGCGGCGGGCAGCCCTCGCGATTGACATGACATCGAGGTGGCCACCGACGCCGCCCGCAAACCGGATCGGATGGTCCCAACCGGCCGCCTCGGCGAACATGATCGCCGCGCCTGCGGCCCATCGGGGAAAGACGAAAAACTCGGGGGCCCAGACAATCGACTTCCCGCCGGACTGAATGAGGTAGCCATACGCGGGATGGCTCGTGTGGACGACGCGCTTCGGGCGAATCAGCAGGTCCGGCCCGTGAAACTCGGCCACGCTCGCAATGGCGCCGTGCTCTGCGGCCAAGCGCCGAATGGCGCCGCTGAGCTCGGCCTTTGCGTCGGTGACGAGCCAGGCGTCCACTCGCCTCCCGGGCTCGGCGCCCGGCCCGCCGTCGATCATCACGTGCGCTCGACCATGGCTCACGAGGAGCCCGGCCGGCGCATACCGAGGTGAAGCCTGAGCGCCCACGCCCACGGTTACGAGACGCATGTGTACGGACCGGCGCTCATCGCATCCGCCCGTCGGCCCCGCGGCGGTGATCCGCGAGGTAGCCGTCGGATCAACTCCACACGCCGGGGATCTTCCGCGCGCACTGCGGGCAGGAGCCACCGGCCGGGCTCACGCGGTCCTGCAGGATCGTGTAGCCCATACGCTCGATGAGCAGGGCGCCGCACCCGGGGCAATCGGTGTTCTCGAACGGCCCGACGCGGCCGGGCACGTTGCCGGCGTAGACGAACCGCAGCCCCTCGCGCCGTCCGATCTCCGCCGCGCGCACAACGGTGCGAACCGGGGTCTGGTCCCGATCGGTCATCTTGTAGTCGGGATGGAAGGCGGTGACATGCCAGGGGATGTCGGGCGACACGGAGAGCAAAAAACGGGCGATGTCGGTCAGCTCGGCGTCGGAGTCGTTGAAGCCCGGCACGACCAGCGTCACGACCTCGAGCCAGAAGCCCATGGTGTGAAGGCGCCTGATGGTGTCCACCACCGTCTGGAGCATGCCGCCGAGCTTGCGGTAGTGGCGATCGTCGAAGCCCTTGAGGTCCACCTTGTAGAGGTCGACCCAGGGACGTAGATACTCGAGTACCTCCGGCGTGGCGTTCCCGTTCGAGACATAGGAAGGGACGAGCCCGCGCTGACGGCCGGCCTTGAAGACCTCAACCGCCCACTCGCTGGTGATGAGCGGCTCATTGTAGGTCGAGGTGAGGATCCGCGCGCCGCGCAGAACCGCCAGCGTCACGAGGTCCTCGGCCGTGACCTCCTCGGGCGGCACGCCCATGGCGGGATCACGCAGCGCCTGCGAAGTCAGCGCATTCTGGCAGTACCCGCAATGCAGATCACATCCGAGCATGCCGAAGGACAGCGCGCGGCTGCCGGGTAGCGCGTGGAAGAAGGGCTTCTTCTCCACCGGATCGAGTTGAAGCGCCGCCACGTAACCCTTGGGCACCATGAGACGGCCATCCTGGTTCCAGCGGACCTTGCAGACCCCGCGCTGGCCGGGGAGGATGAGGCAGCGATGGCCGCACGCGTAGCACCGGAGGCGGCCGCCGGGCACACGCTCGTAGAGCTCGCCTTCGCGGGCCAGACCGGAGAGGATCTGCTCGAGGTTGCGCCGACCCATGCTGCTTCTCTTACTTTACCCTGGGCGCCGTGGAGTCAACGGGATCCGCGTTCCTCCTGTAGAGTAGGAGGTCGTTGGGAGTCCCGCCTCAGCGGCACGCGCCCATCGGCGGGAGCCGGCGCGTCGCGGCACGGCTCAGGTGCCCCTGCTCGGTTGAGTAGGGGGACGGCTGTTCTTCACGGCGGCAGTGTAGCAGAGCAGCGGGGCGGGTCCTGCCCGGCGTATACTCCTCGAGCATGCCAGGACAGAGAGGAGCCATCGTGTCCATCGCCTCCGCCACGCTTGCGGATGTCCAGAAGAAGGTCCTCGACCGGGTCGACGACGAAGAGGTTGTGCGCCTGGCTTCCGACCTCATCTGCATTCCGTCCTTCACCACGGAAGAAACGCCCTGTGCGGAGTGGATAGCCAACTACCTGGGCGATCACGGCGTGGAGGCCCTACTGCAGGAGATCGAGCCGGGACGCAAGCAGACGGTCGCTCGCCTCCGCGGCACGGGTGGCGGCCGCTCGATCATGCTCAACGGCCATATCGACATCGATCCGCTGGCCAGCGGTTGGACGCGCGATCCCTTCCAGCCGTGGATCGCCGACGGCAAGATCTTCGGGCACGGCATCTTCAACATGAAGGCCGGTGTGACGGCCTGCATCATGGCGGCGCTCGCCCTCAAGCGCGCCGGCGTGCCGCTCCGTGGCGACGTGGTGATCGCCTGCGTCGCGGCCGAGCTGAACAGCGGCGTCGGAACCATTCACGCGATCCAGCACGGCTACCGCACCGACATGGCGGTCATCCCGGAGCCGTACGGCGCGCGTACCATCATCACCAAGCACACGGGGTCGATGGACGTCGTGGTCCACACCCTCGGGCGCGCCACGCATATCAGCAAGAAGGAGCAGGGCTCGGACGCGATCGCCAAGATGATGCGCGCCATTGCCGCCATCAACGCGATGAAGATGACGGCCGTGCACGATCCCGACCTACCGGGGCTGCCGCGGCTCAATGTGGGCTCGGTGATCGGCGGGCGGGGCCGCAATTACAATCTCCGGGGCGCCTATACCGTCAGCGACTTCTGCACCGCGTATGTGAATGTCCGCTTCAATACGAGCCAGAGCGGCGAGACGATCCTGGCCGACATCCGGCGCACGCTCGATGGCCTCAAGGCCGACGACCCGGAATTCCAGTACGAGATCGAGTTTCCGCCCGAGCTGTCACGCGGCCTCGGACGACTGGCCAAGGCCGCCGTGGATGTGCCCGTGACCGAGCCAGTGGTCCAGATGGTCACGCGCCATCTCAAGACGCTATCCGGCCAGGACCCGGAATATCTCGGCGTCCGGCTACCCCAGAGCTACGCGGGCAATGACACGACGCACCTCTGGCAGGCCGGCATCCCGTGCTGCCTCTACGGTCCCGGCGGCGGCTACACCGACTACCACGACGTCCACACCAATCTCGACGAGCTCTTCCTCGTCACGCGCGTCCTCGCTCTCACCGCCCTCGAAGCCGCAACCTAACTCAGCCGGGATCGCACGTGCGGCGACTGGTCCCGTCGCCCAGGTGCACCCCTCGTCATTGAGCAATCACGCTGAAGTCGGGACGGGTGGCGTCGGGGGCGGCGGCGGCGCGGCCGGCGGAGTGGGCCCTTCCCGAGTGCGCGCAGCCCGAAGGGCCGCGATTCACGACGGGTAGGGTGGCGAAGCCGGTTGCGCCGCCGCCGTCCCCGACGACAGGACCCCGGCCCGCCTCGCGCGCTGGCTCATGGGCACCGGGACCCTCAAGCGCAAACCTCGCCGAGCGTAGCGGCCAACACGCGCGCGCAGTCGATGATCTGGCTCACCGGCGTGTAGCGGTCGGCGGTCTTCTCGTCGTATTCGGCGGCGGGGCCATAGAGGCAGCAGGGGATACCCGCGCCGTAGAGATGGGCCGTGTCGTTGCCGGCATAGCTCCGCGGCACCACGGCGCCCACGCGCGGCTCCACGCCCACGATGGCCCGCACGTTCTTCGCGACCGCCTGCACCAGCGGATGATCGGTGGGCATGCTCACGGCCGGCATGATCTCGCGATTGCATCGACGCTCCGGTTTCATCGGGAACTCGATCTCGTAGGTCAGCGCTGCATCCTGGGCCCGGAGTCTCTCGAGGGCGCCGCGGATATCGGCGAGGATGGACTCGGGCGTCATGGTAGGCGAAAAGCGCACGTCCACGAAGATCGTGCAGACGTCGGGGACGATGTTGGGCCCGCGGATCTCCCACTCGCGACCGCGCCCGCCGATGATGCTGCCGACCAGCAGCAGCGGCAACGCCGGGAGATCGGGGTCATGCGCCCCGCTGAGCGTGAGGGATTCGAGGGCCTGGACCACCCCTGTCATCTTGCTGATCGCGTTGACGCTGCGGTCGAGCCGCGAGATGTGGGCCGAGCGGCCGATCACGTGTATGGCGAGCTCGATCACCCCCGTGTGCTTCGTGATGATCGTGTCCGTGCCGTAGGGCTCGGGCACGATGGCGAGATCAGCGCGCACGCCGCTCTTCAACAGGTGCACCGTGCCCACGCCCCCCTGGAGCTCGCCGACCACGCAGGCCAGGATCACGTCGCCCCGCAATGGCGCGCCCGAGCGCCTGGCTGCCAGGGCGGCTTCGATCATCGCGGCCACGCCACCCTTCATGTTGAAGATGCCGGCGCCGTAGAATCGGTCGCCCTCGATGCTCGGCGTATAGGGATCCCGAGCCCAGCCGCCCGGGATCGGATCAATGTCGATGTGGCCATTGAGCATGAGGCTCTTGCCGCCGCCGGTGCCGGGGAGCCGGCCGATCACCTGGAAGCGTCCGGGATCCACCTCCTGCAATCGCGACTCGAGGCCGCGGCGCTGAAAGAAATCGTGCAGGAACCTGGCGACAGGCGTCTCTTCCGTCGTATAGCTCTTGATCCGGACGAGATCCTTGGCGAGCTCGATGACTTCCTTGGCGTCCACGGCGTTCAGCACGCGCGTCCGGATATCGTTGTCGGTCATGCGCCGCTCTCCTTGAGCTTGACGTCGAGGCGGTCCCGGAGACCGTCCCCGACCATGTTCACAGCCAGCACCACGGCGAAGATGGCGAGCCCCGGCATCATGGCCACGTGCGGGGCGTCGCGGAGCCAGCCGCGTCCCTGGCTCACCATCAGCCCCCATTCGGCGCCCGGCGGCTGGATGCCAAGCCCGAGATAGCTCAGGATCGCCGCCAGCAGGATATTGTTGGCGACCTGAAGCGTCGAGAACACGAGAACGGGCGGCAGGCTGTTGGGCACGATGGTCCGCGTGATGGTGCGCAGATGCGAGGCGCCGATAGCCGCCGCCGCCTCGGCATAAGGCAGGCTCCGCACGACGAGGACGGCGCCGCGCACCATCCGCGCGAACGCGGGAATGCTGCGGACTCCCACCGCGATGATTACGGTGAGAACACCCGGGCGCAGGATGGTCACCACCATGATCGCGAGCAGCACGGCGGGAAAGGAGAGCAGCACGTCCATCGCGCGCATGATGGGACCGTCGAGGCGCCCCGAGTAACCCGCGCCGAGCCCGAGAAGCCCGCCCACGATGAGGCCCAGCAGCACCGAGAGCAGCGCGATGCCGAGCGAGATCCGGCCGCCATAGAGCACGCGGGAGAAGATGTCGCGCCCGAACTGGTCGGTGCCGAGCCAGTGCGTGGTCGACGGCCCCTGGAGACGCTCCGCGATGACCTGACGCAGGGGATCGTAGGGCGCGATCCAGGGCGCGAGGAGCGCGGCCATGACGAAGAGCAGGAGGCAGGCGAGGCCGGCCCACGCGAAGCGGTGTCCCCGGAAGAGGCTACTCATAGCTGATGCGCGGATCGAGCCAGCCGTAGAGGAGATCCACCAGCAGGTTGATGGCCACGAAGACCGAGGCCATGAAGAGGATGGCGCCCTGGATCACCGGATAGTCCCGGGATTCGATGGCCTCGACCAGCATGCGTCCCATGCCCGGCCAGGAGAAGATCTGCTCCGTCACGACGGCGCCGCCCAGCAGCACGCCGAACTGGAGCCCCATGTAGGTCACGACCGGGATCATCGCGTTGCGGAGGGCGTGCTTGTAGATCACGATTCGCTCGGCCAGCCCCTTCGCCCGCGCCGTCCGCACGAACTCTTCGTGGACGACCTCCAGCATGGTCGAGCGGGTGAGCCGCGCCACCATACCGACAGACACGCCCGCCAGCGTGATCGACGGCAGGACGAGGTGGCGCACGTGCTCGACGCAGAAGAGGCACGGCGGGCTGCCGCCCGTGGGCAAGAGGCCGAGATAGAGCGAGAAGAGCCAGATCAGGAGCACGCCCAAGAGGAAGATCGGCATGGACACGCCCGCGAGGGAGCCGATCATGGCGATTGAGTCGATGGCGCTCCCACGTCTCACGGCGGAGACGACGCCCACGACCACGCCGATCACGCCCGCCAGCGCCAGGCTCACCATGGTCAGCTCGAGCGTGGCGGGGAAGCGGTCGCGGATCTCGCGCCAGACCGGCCGGCGGCTGTGGATGGACTTGCCGAGATCGCCCTCGAGGGCGCGGCCCACGTAACGGGCGTACTGGATCCAGATCGGCTGGTCGAGGCCGAGGCCCCGTCTCACCTCGGCGGCCTGCTCGCGGCTCGCATCGACGCCGGCCAGGATGAGTGCCGGATCGCCCGGGATGAGCCGCACCATCACGAAGACCAGCACGGACACGCCGACCAGCACGAAGACGGTGGCGCGGAGACGCCTCGCGACGTAGCCGAGCATCGGGACTGCGCGCCCGGCGCGCTACTTCGTCTTCCGCGCGTCCAGCAGCTTGAAGTAGCCGTGGATCGGATGGAGCTCGAGATCCGCCACCCGATCGGAAGCTCCCACCACCCAGAGCGTATGTGGCATCGGGATCATGGCGGCCCGACGCATGAAGTCCTTCTCCATGTCCTGGAAGGCCTGGACGCGCTTCTTCGGATCGAGCGTGGTCTGGGTGATCTCGAAATACTTGTCGGTCGCCTCGTCGCAACGCTTGAGAATATTCGGATACGGCACCGACTTGCAGACCCACCAGTAGGAGAGATCGGCCGTGCTGTGCGTGCCGTCCGTGTAGGAGACGTCCTGCTCCCCTGCCGTCACCGCCTTCTGCCACGCCGCGTACTCGAGCTGGCGGATCTGGCTCTCGGCCCCCACCTCGCGCCACTGCTGCTGGACCACGGCCAGGAGATTGGCCTGCTGCTCGGAATAGCCGTAGGAGGTGAAGGACAGCCGCTGGCCGTCTTTCACCCGGATGCCGTCGCTCCCGGGCTTCCAGCCCGCCTCATCCAAAAGCTGCTTGGCCCGCGCCGGGTTGTAGGACGGCGCGATCTTCGCCATCTCGGCCGGTGGCGTATGCCCCTCGACCGAGGTGGACCAGAGGCCGACCGCGGGCTTGGCATAGCCATTGTAGACGGCTTCCACGATGGCTTTCTGGTCGATGGCGTACATGAGCGCCAGGCGCACGCGCTGGTCCTTGAAGAGAGGCTTGTCGTGGTTGAAGCCGATGTGATGCGCGGTGTTCTTCGGCTGCACCATGACCCGGAGGCCCTTGGTCTTGCCGAGACGCGGCGCGTCCTTCTCGGACAGCGAGATATCCATGTCGATCTCGCCCCGCTCGAGGGCGGCGCTGCGGGCTGCCTCTTCCGTGATCGTCTTGATGACGACCTTCTCCACGCGCGCGGGTCCCTGGTTCTTGTAGAAGCTCGGACCCCACTTGTAGTCGGGATTACGTGCGAGCTCGACCCGGTCGTTCCTGACCCAGCCGGTGACCTTGAAGGGGCCCGTGCCGGAGATGGATTCGGGGAGGACGCCGTAGTCCTGCCCGTACTTCTTGACGGCCTCGGAGTCCGGGATGCCCGAGTACGACCATTCCGTCTGGCTGATCATGCTGAGGAAGACGAGGGTCGGGTTCTTGAGCGTGAAGCGGACCGTGATGTCGTTGACCGCCTCGGTCTTCTCGAGCGCGGCGATCTTGGTCGCCGTCGGCATGGTCTTCCACAGGTCGAAGTGCGCCTTGACGTCGTTCGCCGTGAGCTTCCGCCCCGAGTGGAACTTCACATCATCGCGGAGGTAGAACGTCCACACGAGCCCGTCCTTAGACACTTCCCATCGCTTGGCGAGCGCCGGGTGCACCTTGCCCTGGGCGTCGTGGATCACCAGCGAGTCGTAGATCAGCATGTTCGCCCAGATATTGGGCAGCGACGCATTGACGCCCGGATGGAGGTTGTTCGCCGCGCGGTTGTAGCCGATCACCAGCGTGTCGTCCGGCGTGGCGGCGACGACGGCGCCGCTCCACATCAGCATCGCGGTGAGGCCGAGGCACAGCAGGAAGCGCATGCGAGCTCGCATCGATCTCTCCTCCATCAGTGGCGATCGCGGATCAGCGGCGCGGTCGAGCAATGGATGCCCCCGCCGTTCTTCTGGCACTCGCTGAAATCGATCGGGACGACCTCGACGCCGTGCTCGACGAGGCGCTCGGCGGTGCCGTCGCCGTTGTTGATCGCGAGCAGGACCTTGCCCGGGCGCACCGCGAGCACGTTGGCCACGCGCGGATTGTCCGCGTGGTGCACCTCGACCCACTTGATCTTGAGCTCCTTCAGCGTGTCCAGAAGCCGCCACGGCACGCGGCTGATATTGATGAGGGCCAGGTCCTGGTCGATCATGACGAGCTGGCCGTCGATGTGCATGGCATAGCCGGCGAGGTCGATCTTGTGCAAGCGGGCGCCCTGGGCGGCGAGCACCTCCTCGATCTGGCGCGCCCCCTCCTCGTTCTGGCGATAGGAAAGTCCGGCCAGCGCCGTGTGCTCATTGAGCCAGCAGAAGCTTCCGCCCTCGAAGAGCCCCGTGGCATGAATGGTCCGGAGTATGGGCATGCCGATCTCGGCCAGCTTGCGCGTGACGTAGGCTTCCTCGCCGCGGCGCCCCTGGCCGGGCTTGGCGCCGACAGGACCCATGCGGCAAATGATGGCTCCGCCGGACACGGCGATGGCATTGTCCCGCGTGTACATGGCCTTGGGATCGGTCGCCGCGCCATCGACGGACACCACCTCGGCGCCCTCGCGCGTGAGCGCCGCCACCATGGCGTCGTGCTCTGCCTGCATCTTTCCCAGATCGGGAGCCTTCTCGTCGCGGTAGTACCACTGCTGCTCGTCGTCGATCAGCGCCTCGATGGCGGGATCGTACTTGTCTCCCGACATGACGCGGATCTCGCCACCGGGCCGGTGGACGAGGACCATCCTGAGCGGTCCCACGTCGTTGTAGACGCCCCAGCGACGGCCCCAGACGCGCGCCTGCATGGCCTCGTCCTCGAACGCGGGCATGGCGCGTGGAGGAATGCGCTTGAGCACTTCGTGGTAGTACTCCTGCGAGTCTTTGAGGCTCATGGCGACGCTCCTTCCGGTTTCAGGTGTGCTCCCTCTCTTAGTGCCACCGCCGAGGCGAGTCAAGCGGAAGTTCGGGGCCTAGTCTAGCAAAGCGTTCGGGCCCACTGCCCACTCCCGTTGACCCACAACGCGTCGCCGCGCTCGTGCGCGCGATGAAAAGCTGAACGCAGGCTCAGTGCGCTGATGAGACTGCGTTCCTCTGTAGGAGCAACGCCACGACGACATAGAGTCCCACCGCCATCAGGCCCAGCGCATTCAACCCGAAGTGCACCGCCAGCAGCGTCGCGAGCAGGCTGCCCAGCACGGAGCCAAACCCGTTCATCGCCAGCGCCCACGGGATTTCCTCGGCGCGGTCCACCCGGTGCAGCGCAAACGGAAAAGGAAATCCCATCAAGAATGCTGGCACACCGATCCACAGGGTCGCGACGGCTGCGCGCCACCCCAGCGACGCGCCGAAAATCCGGGTCCCCACCGGCTGGAACAGCGCCACCGCCAGCGCCAGCGCGATCAGCAATCCGCCCACAGTGAGCCACTGCAATTTCTGGGACAGCTGCGTCCGCATCAACACCACCGCTCCCGCGCCAGAGCCGGCCAGCATCACGCTCAACGCCATCGCCGTCGCCAGCATCGGCCGCCCGAGCAGAAACGTCAGCCGGTAAATCGCCCACATCTCCACGACGATGTAGGCCACACCCAGCGCGAAGAAGAGCAGGATTGTTTGCACGCGCGGCCGTGCCGGCACCAGCGCGCACGGCACCATCAACACTAAACCGCCGACCACCGCCGCCACGACCAGCGACGCCACGAGCAGGAGATAGCCCCATTCCACGAACGGCACCCACTCGCGGCCCATCGTCCGCACCAGTTTCGGCAGCGCCGTCCAGCGAAAGAAGTGGCTGAAGAACGGCTGGTCGTCCGTGGGCGCGGCCACGTTGAAGAGCGATTCACGCGAGAATTCGTCGGCCCCAGTTCCCAGCAACGCTTGCAGCGCCGCGACATACGGCTCGTCTGGAATCACGTTGACCCGATTCACGTCGGCAGC
>Ga0137375_10002641_pt1 | contig 21057 bp, 20 predicted proteins | sample SagtaG_24_FD_104936 | JGI IMG/M metagenome (GOLD analysis project Ga0137375, IMG submission 104936) | Vadose zone soil microbial communities from Sagehorn Ranch, Mendocino, California, USA - Sage1_R_113_16 metaG | ecosystem: Environmental > Terrestrial > Soil > Vadose zone | place: USA...
CGCCGGACTCACCGCCGCCCCCGGTCTCCCAATAGCTCGTCATTTCTTGATCCTCCTTCCAGAGGGTCGATTGGCGCAGATTTTCCTCTTCGTTTCAGGCGCGAAACGTTCCGAGTCGCCGCTTGGAAGGTTCACGCGTTTGTTTCATGGCGAATGTGGGTTGGACGGTCGCGCGAGCGAGGCTCGCGCGACCTCTCTGCGGCATCGACAAGCGATGCCTTGTCTACACTCGAGAGGTGGAAGCGCTGCGCGACTCGTGGGGACGGGAGATCAAATCCGTCCGCGTCTCCGTAACGGACAAGTGCAACTTTCGCTGCACGTACTGCATGCCGGCGGAGGGGCTCGAGTGGCTGCGGCGCGACGAGATCCTGAGCTTCGAGGAGATCGCCCGTCTCGTCGGCGTGCTCGCACGGCTCGGCGTCGACGAGGTGCGGCTCACCGGCGGCGAGCCGCTCGTGCGCCGCGACCTGCCGGCGCTCGTCGGGATGCTCTCCGCGATCGAGGGCGTCGGCGACCTCTCGCTGACGACAAACGGCGTCCTGCTGGACCGACTTGCGAAGCCACTCGTCGACGCCGGCTTGGGTCGCATCAACGTCTCGCTCGACACGCTCAACCACGTCCGCTTCGCGGAGATCACCCGACGTGACGCGCTCGACGCGGTGCTGCGCGGGCTCGAGGAAGCGGAGCGCCATCCGGAGCTGAGCCCGATCAAGGTCAACTGTGTCGCGGTGAAAGGGTTCACCGAGACCGAGGTTCCCGCGTTGGCGGAGCTCGCGCGGCGCAAGCCGTACGTCGTCCGCTTCATCGAGTTCATGCCGCTCGACGCGGACGAGGCCTGGCGCGAGGACGACGTCCTCACCGGCGGCGAGATCCGCGAGATCATCGAGGAGCGCCACGGCCCGCTCGAGGAGCTCCCGGCGAAAGCGTCTTCGACGGCGCGGCGCTTCCGCTTCGCGGACGGCGTCGGCGAGCTCGGCTTCGTCAATCCCGTGTCGGAGCCCTTCTGCTCGACCTGCGACCGCATCCGCCTCACGGCGGACGGGCAGCTGCGGACGTGTCTCTTTTCACGGCGTGAGTGGGACCTGAAGACACCCCTGCGCGACGGCGCGACCGACGAGCAGCTCGTCGACCTCATCCGTTTCGCGGTACGTCACAAAGAGTTGAAACACAGAATCAACGATCCCGGCTTCGTGCGTGCGAGCCGATCGATGTCGCAGATCGGCGGCTGAGCTCGGACAAGGCGATTGTTAGTTCAGCCGGAGCGTCGGGCAAAGCCCGACCCTCCTCTGAATCGGCATCGCAAGCGATGCCTCAGCGCTCGATGTCTCAGATCGGCGGATAGCCCCGTTTCTGGGGAAGCCGAGCGACAGCCGCGACGTTTAAAATCGACAGGTCATGACCGAGGCCATCGCCGCCGGACGGCGCTACTTGCCGCGTGGTTATGCGGATTTCGCCCGCCAGTTGCTGATCTGGTTCGGCTTCCTGCTCGCGTACCAGGTGGCGCGCGGCATGGCCGACCGGGATCCCACACGCGCATTCGCGAACGGGTGGGCGGTGATCGACCTCGAGCAGCGGTTGACCGGCCTCGGCGAGCTGACGCTGCAGGGCTGGACGCAGTCCTCGCAGTTCCTCGAGGAGCTCGTCAAGTGGACGTACTGGAACTCGGAGTTCACGGTGATCGGGCTCGCGCTGCTCTGGGTGTACTTCCGCCGGAACGCAGCGTTCACGCGCTTCCGCAACACGATCCTGCTTGCCAACGTCCTTGGCCTGATCGGCTACGTCCTCCTGCCGACCGCGCCGCCGCGCTTCTTCCCGTCGATCGGTTTCGATGATCCGTCCTTCGGCGGGCTCAACCACGGGAGCGGGCTTGTCCAGCTGGCCGCGAACCCGTATGCGGCGATGCCGAGCCTGCACGCGGCTGACGCTCTGATCGTCGGCATCGTCCTGGCGTCGGTTGTCCGGCGGCCGATCTGGAAGGTGGTATGGCTCGTCTGGCCGCTTTGGGTGTGGTTCGCGGTCATGGCTACCGGCAACCACTTCTGGCTCGACGTGCTCGCAGGCGTCGTCCTCGGGAGCGTCGCCCTGGCGATCGTCTACCAGGCCAGGCTGCGGAGCTTCATCGCAAACCTGCTATAGGCTGTTCCCCATAGCCGGTCTGGGACGCGTCAAGCAGGGCTACACCGCGGGAGCGCGCACGCTCGCGTCGCGCTCGATCGTCGGCTTGGCGCGGACGCGCATCACGCCGAATGCGCTGACGACGTCCGGCGTGTCGCTCTGCCTCGCCGCGGCGGTGCTCGTGTACTTCGAGGACCGCAACGACCTCCTCTTCTACTGGGTCGGCGCGGCCGTCTTCGTGATCGGGTCGATCCTGGACATCCTCGACGGCGCGCTCGCGCGCGCCGGCGGGAAGACGACGCCCTTCGGCTCCTTCCTCGACTCGACGACGGACCGGGTCGGCGAGGGCGCGATGCTCGGCGCGATCGCGCTGATCTTCTCCCGTCACGGGAACGAGGTCGCGCTGGGCGCCGCAGTGGCCGCCGTCGCCGGCTCGTTTCTCGTCAGCTACACGCGCGCGAAGGCCGAGGCGCTCGGCCTGCGCGGCGACGTCGGGCTCGGCTCCCGCGCCGAGCGCGTCGTCGTGATCACGGCGGGACTCGTGCTCGCGCCGTGGGGCGCGCTGCAGTGGGCGATCTACCTGCTGACCGCTACGGCCTGGCTGACGGTCTTGCAGCGGATCCTGTTCGTCCGCAAACAACTGATCGAACGGAGGTAGCACGGTGTTCTTCATCATCGGCCTGATCGTCTGGGGCTTCATCGTCGGAGCCTTGGCGCGGCTCGCGCTCCCCGGGCCCGACCCGATGCCCTGGTACGCGACGCTCGGCCTGGGCCTCGGGGGCTCCCTGGTCGGCGGCCTCGTCGCGGAACTCCTCCTCGGCACGGCGGGCGGCCTGATCTTCGCCGTCCTCGGCGCGATCCTCCTGCTCTACCTGTACCGCCGCTTCGTGCAGCGCCGCGGGATCACGGGCCCGTCGGCCCTTCCGTAGCCCGCCGTATCGCAAACCTGCTATTTTCCGGCTATAGCAGGAATGCGATAGGAGGTTTCCCCAAGTGTCTGAAGAGAACGGCAAGCAGAACGGCAAGGCGCGCCTGGAAGATCGCGTCCGCGTCGCGCTGATCGGCGTCGGCAACTGCGCCAACTCGCTGCTGCAGGGAGTGGAGTACTACAAGGACGCGCCGGACGACCAGTTCGTGCCCGGGCTGATGCACGTGAACCTCGGCGGGTACCACATCCGCGACATCGAGTTCACGGCGGCGTTCGACGTCACGACCGACAAGGTCGGCGAGGACCTCGCGGACGCGATCTGGGCGAAGCCGAACGACACGATCAAGTTCGCGGACGTCCCCCAGACCGGCGTCAAGGTCTCGCGCGGCATGACCCACGACGGGCTCGGCAAGTACATCTCGCAGGTCGTCACGAAGGCGCCCGGCGAGACCGACGACGTCGTGCGGATCCTGCGCGACACCAAGACCGACGTGGTCGTGAACTACCTCCCCGTCGGCTCCGAGGCCGCGACCAAGTGGTACACGGAGCAGGTGCTCGAGGCCGGCTGCGCGCTGGTCAACTGCATGCCGGTCTTCATCGCGCGCGAGGCGTACTGGCAGCGCCGCTTCGAGGAGAAGGGACTGCCGATCATCGGCGACGACATCAAGTCGCAGGTCGGCGCGACGATCACGCACCGCGTGCTCACCTCGCTCTTCCGCGAGCGTGGCGTCCGCCTCGACAAGACGATGCAGCTGAACGTCGGCGGCAACTCCGACTTCCTGAACATGCTCGAGCGCGAGCGGCTGGAGTCGAAGAAGATCTCGAAGACGAACGCCGTCACGTCGATGCTCGACTACGACCTCGGCGAGGGCAACGTCCATGTCGGCCCTTCGGACTACGTTCCGTGGCTGACGGATCGCAAGTGGGCGTACATCCGCATGGAGGGCTCATCCTTCGGCGACGTGCCGCTCAACGTCGAGCTCAAGCTCGAGGTCTGGGACTCGCCCAACTCGGCCGGCATCGTGATCGACGCCGTGCGGCTGGCGAAGCTGGCGCTGAACGACGGCGTCGCCGGTGCGCTGGAAGGGCCGAGCTCCTACCTGATGAAGTCGCCGCCGAAGCAGGCGCCGGACGACGACGCCTACGAGGCGACGGAGAGCTTCATCCGTGAGCACGCGCGGACGACGTCTCGCGCTTCGGCCCAGGAGCCCGCCGCGACCCAGTAAACGGCGAGCTTCTCCACTTCGTCATCGCTGTGTCACAATCCGCCCCGGCAAGCTAAGGGGAGGAGAGAGCACCTATGAAACGACCGCTCACGGTCCTGTTCGTGCTGCTCGCCGTCGCAATCGGGACGGGCACGGCAGGTGCGGGTGACAACGACTCGGGGTTCACCACCAGCCAGCCCGCAATGGTGACGCCGTTGGTGGCAGGCTCCACCGTCACGCCGATCATCACGGTCGGCGACACGGTCAGGGATTACCGCTTCGAGGCGATCCCAGACGGAATCTCGCTCGACCCGAACGGCAACGGGACGGTTGACGTCTACGTCAACCACGAGACGTCGACGGTTCCCTTCCCGTTCACGCCGGGCGCCGGCGCGGCGAACCAGAACGACTTCGACAACGCGCAGGTCAGTCGACTTCGACTCAACCAGCACAGCGCCGGGGTTCTGAAAGGGGAGCTGACGATCAAGAGCTCCGAGAACTTCCAGCGCTTCTGCTCGAACTACCTCGCCACCTCGAAGGAGGGCTTCGACCGCCCGATCTTCTTCACGAACGAGGAGACGAGTGACTTCGTGAACCGCACGGGAGCGGCGTTCCCGGCGGCTGCCGGTGCCGAGCAGGCAGGTGTGGTGGTCGCGACGGACGTGCGGAGCGGCAACCACAAGGTGATCTACGGCATGGGCCGCCTCAATCACGAGAACGACGTCGCGGTCCCGGGTTACGGCCGTCCGGTCGTCCTCTCGGGAGACGACACCTTCTCGAGCAACCCGGCGAGCTCGCAGCTGTACTCGTACCAGGCAGCGAGCACGGACGCGCTCTGGAACGACGAGGGCGACCTCTACGGCTTCGTCTCGAACAACGCGGCAGTCGACGACTACTACGACTTTCCCGTGGGTTCGGCCATGTCGGTGAGCGGCCACTTCGTCAAGCTCGACAAGAGCGCCGCGACAGGCGATCAGACAGCGCTGGAAAACGCATCCGACGCCGCGCACGTCTTCCAGTTCGTCAGGCTCGAGGACATCGCGTACGACAAGCGGCCGGACAAGCAGAACATCGTCTACCTGGCGGACACGGGCCGCGGCTCGAACTCGGCCAGCGGCAACGCGTTCGCCTCGACGAACGGGCGCATCTGGAAGATGGTGCTCGATCCGACCGACTCGACAAAGGTGCTGTCTCTCTCGGTTCTGATCGAGGGCGATGACCACCCCGTCAAGACGATCGGCGAGATCCACCAGCCGGACAACCTCGAGACGACGCAGAACGGCCTCTACATCGCCGAGGACCCGGGCTCGAGCCAGCAATTCCCGGTTGGCTCAACGGATCCGAACGCCACGCCGGCTCGGCTCTGGCAGCACAGCCTGGCGACCGGCGTCAACACGCCCGTGGCGGTAGTGAACCAGTCCGCAGATGAGGGCCCGACCGACGTCGACTCGGCGACCACGCCGGGCGCGCTCGGTTCCTGGGAGTCGACGGGCGTCGTCGACGCGTCGTCCATCTTCGGACCCGGGGCGTTCCTGATCAACGTCCAGGCGCACACGCTCTGGATCGAGCAGTCCACGGCGGCTGACTGGACGAACAAGCGCGAGGGCGGCCAGATGATGCTCCTGCGCATTCCCGGCGCCTAAGGGCCCGATCGGAGGGGCGCGGCCCGAACGCCGGGCCCCTCCGAACTACACTCGGGCGCAGATGGGCCTTCGCATCTGCCTGGTCACGCCCTTCGCCTGGTCGCAGCCTCACGACGTCAACGAGCACGTCGCCGGGATCGCGAGGGAGCTGCGGGCGCTCGGCCACTCAGTCACGGTGCTGGCTTCCTCGAACCGGGCCAAGGAGCTCGCGGCCGGGCGACGGGCCCTGCTGGACGGCCTCGAGGCGGAGGTCGTGGCTCTGGGGCCGGCCGTGCCGATCTCGCGCAGGAGCCGGATCGGTGTCCCGGTCGGAGCGCGCGCCAACCTCTCGCTGGCGCTCGCGCTCGGGCGCTTCGACGTCGTGCACGGGTTCGAGCCCGGGTTGCCCTCGCTGTCGTACCTGGCCCTCCGCGACGCGCAGGCGTTGACGGTGGCGACGTTTCTCTCCGCCGAACGGCTGTCGTATCCGCCGGGCCGCGCGCAACGCGATCGGCTGCTGGCGCGACTCGATGCGCTCGTCGCCACGAGTGACGAGACCGCGCAGGCCGCGGGGGTGCGCTTCCCCGGACACTACGACGTCATCTCGGAAGGCGTCGACCCGGAGCTGTTCCGCCCGGCGCGCAAGCTGAAGCTGATGGTCGTCGAGTGGCGCCCGAACGAGCGCGCGCTGGCGCGCAGCGTCCTGCGCGAGCTCGACGAGCTGCCGGAATGGGAGCTGCTGTTGCTGCGGACGAAACCGTTGACCGGCAAGCCGACGATCCCTCGTCTCCTGCGCAGCCGCGTGCACGTCCGCACGGCGCGCGACGGCGCCGCGCGCGCGCCGCTGCTCGCGGAGGCAGCGGTCTTCGTTCCGGCCGTCGACGGCCTGCGCCGCGTGCGGCTCGAAGCGGCCGCGTCGGGCTGCGCGATCGCTGCACCTGCGGGAGCGCGCGAGCAACCCGAGCTCTGCGGGGCCGAGGCCGCTCGGCTCGCCGAAAACGTCGAGTACCGCGAGCGGAAGGCGGCGCGCGCCAGGGCGGACGTCGAAGGGCAAACGTTCGACGCCGTGGCGCGGGAGCTCGACGACCTCTACGGCTCGCTCGTGAACCGCCGCCACGCTCCGAAGGGCGAGAGCGATCCGCTACCGGACCGGCCGTGGATCCTCGCCGACCTGCACATGCACACGAGCTGGTCGCACGACTGCGCCGTCGACCCGGCCGACCTGATCATGTACGCCGAGGCCAACGGCCTCGGCGCGATCGCGGTCACCGACCACAACGCGTTCGGCGGCGCGCTCGAGACGGCCGACCTCGCCCGCCACCACGACCTGGTCGTGATTCCCGGCGAAGAGGTGAAGACGGACGGCCAGGGTGAGGTGATCGGGCTCTTCCTGAAGGAGGAGATTCCGCGCGGCCTCACCTTCACGGAAACGGTCGCGGCGATCAAGGCACAGGGCGGGCTCGTCTATCTCCCGCACCCCTTCGATCGTCTGCACTCGATCCCCGACCCGGCGACGCTCCAAGAGCACCTGGCGGACATCGACGTCTTCGAGGTCTACAACGCGCGGCTCCTGTTCGAGGCCTACAACGAGGAGGCGCTGCGGTTCGCGCGGAAGTACAACCTGACGATGGGAGCGGGGTCGGACGCCCACGTGCTCCAGGGGGTCGGCACCGGGGCGCTGCGCATGCGGGCCTTCGAGGGGCCGGAGGAGTTCCTGCTCAGCCTCCGCTCCGCCCAGGTTCTGCGGCGTCCCAGGTCGCTGGTCTACCTCCAGTCCCTGAAGTGGATGGCCCAGGCCAAGGAACGGGTCCGGTAGGGGAGAAAGTCTCTAGGCCCGTGCCTACGACGGACGAGATCTACGAGAAGTACCTCCAGAAGGCGATCGTCGAGATCAACGATCTCGCCCACGAGGTGACCGCCGCCGGCCGGGGCCGAGTACCCGTCGCCGGCTCGGGCCACCCGCTCGCGGACGTGATGCTGCTGAAGTACCGGCCACAGCCGTCGGAGGTGCAGGAGGGCGTTGCGTTCTTCGGCCGAGCGGGGAAGGCGATCCTGAAATCGCTGCAGCGGCTGCACGTCGACCCGATGGCCGTGTACGGCACGAACTGCCTCAAGTTCGCCGATGCGACCGAAGACGAGTCGCGTCCGTTTCTGACGCGCGAGCTGCACATCGTCCAGCCGAAGCTGGTCGTGCCGATGGGCGAGACAGCCGTCGAGTTCCTGAACTCGATCGAGTTTCCGCTCGCGGATACTGTGGAGTACAAGCCGGGCGAGCTCCAGCGCTTCACGGCGACGGCGCAGGTGCTGGTCGTGCCCGACATCGACGCGTCGCTCGACGAGGCCCCGGCCAAGACCCAGTTTTGGAACGCCTTCAAGCCTCTCGGCAGCTGGTGGGCCGAGCTGCCGCCCTACTAGCCCTCCTCGCGGCGCTCGCGCTCTACTACGCGTTCCACGATCGGCTGTGGAACAGCTCGACGTGGTGGGACATCGCCTTCATCGGGCTCGTGCTGATCCCGGCGTGCTTCGCCCTCGTGTGGCTGGTGCTGCCGCTACGGACCGGGCGTGGGCTGCTCGCCGTCGGCTTGGTGTTCGGGGTGCTGGCGTGGGCGTTTCACGTCGCCGAATGGAACACGGCTGAGAACTTCGCCAAGCTCTTCGGCGTCACCGCGATCGGGTTCGCGTTCCTGGAGTACTTCGAGACGCTGAGCTGGGTCGTCCTCGTCTCGTTGATCATTCCGTGGGTCGACGCGTACTCGGTGTGGCGCGGGCCGACGAAGGTAATCGTGACGAAACACGAGCACGTGTTCACGAACTTCTCGTTCGCGTTCCCGATTCCGGGCGAGACGACCGCGGCGAACCTCGGCCTGCCGGATCTCATGTTCTTCGCATTGTTCCTCGCAGCGGCCGCGCGGTTCCGACTGCGCCCTCACTGGACTTGGCTCCTGATGACACTGTCGTTCGGGGCGACGCTGGCGGTGGCCGTATGGCGGGACCTCGGCGGGCTGCCTGCCCTCCCCTTGCTCGCGCTCGGGTTCCTGCTCGCGAACGGCGACCTGATCTGGACGGAGCTTCGCCGCAGCAGTGCTGACGCTCGGAGTTGACGCCGCCCGCGGCGGCTGGATCGCGGTCGCGCTCGACAACGGCCGCTTCGCGGACGCCGCGCTCGAGCGCCGTTTTCCCGCGGTGCTCGAGCGCTTTCCGGATGCGGTCGTCATCGGCGTGGACGTCCCGATCGGGCTGCCGGCGGTCGGATCGCGCCGCCGCGCCGACGTCGAGGCGCGCAGCGTCGTTGGAGGGCGGCGCGCCAGCGTCTTCTTCACCCCGCCGCGCGAAGCACTGGAGTCGGCGACGTACAAGGAGGCTCGCGCTTTGGCGCCCGGAACGTCCGCCCAGGGCTGGGCGTTACGAGCGTCGATCCTGGACGTCGACCGCGTCCGCGACGAGCGCGTGCGGGAAGTCCATCCGGAGGTGTCGTTCGCCGTTCTGGCCGGCCGCCCGCTAGCCGCTGCGAAGCGGACGTGGAACGGTCAGCGGGAGCGGCTCCAGCTTCTAGCCGGTGCGGGCATCGAGCTCCCCGACGCGCTGGACGCAGGCCTCGTCGCCGCAGATGACGTCCTCGACGCCGCAGTCGCCGCATGGACCGCCGGCCGTGTCGCCCGAGGCGAGCACATCACGCTTCCGCGCAAGCCCGAGCCGGGCGAGCCCGTCATTCACGCGTGAGCAGTGCGACCGTCTCGACATGCGGCGTGTGCGGGAACATGTCGACTGGCTTCGCCCGCTCGAGCACATAGCCGTAGTCGTCGCCGAGGCGCTTGACGTCGCTCGCGAGCGTCGTCGGATTGCAACTGACGTAGACGATGCGGGGGGCGCCGATCTCGCCCAGGCGCTTGAGCGCCTTGCCGGCGAGACCGGCTCTTGGAGGGTCGACGACCACGACGTCCGGGTCACCGCTCCGCTCGTGGAGCTCCTCGATCGACTGCCCGACGTTGCCCGCGAAGAACGCGGCGTTGCCGATGCCGTTCAGGTCCGCGTTCTCGAGCGCGCAGGCGATCGACTCCTCCGACACGTCGATTCCCCACACGGTCAGCGCGTCACGCGCGAGCACGAGTCCGATCGTGCCGATCCCGCAATAGAGGTCGTACACCGTCTCGTCCCCGGTCAGCGCCGCGAACTCCCGCGCGATCCCGTAGAGCCGCTCCGCCATCGCGGTGTTCGTCTGCAGGAAGGCGTTCGGCCGCACGCGGAAGCGCAGGCCGCACAGCTCCTCCTCGATCGCTTCCTCACCCCAGAGCAACTGCGTCGGGAAGTTCGTCACCTCTGCGGGCGACTCGTTCACCGACCAGTGGATCGAGCGCACCTCCGGGAACGCGCGCAAGACGTCGACGAAACCGCCCGTGTCGAACTTCTCGCCCGGAGCGGTGACGAGCTGCACGAGCACCTGGCCGGTGTTGCGTCCCTCGCGCACGACGAGGTGACGCAGGTAGCCGGCCTGTTCCTCCTGGTCGTACGCGACGAGCCGGTCTCCCCGCGCCCATTCGCGCACCGCGTTGCGGATCGCGTTGCCGAGGTCGGTCGTCAGCCAGCATTTCTCGATGTCGAGCACCTCGTCCCAGCGCCCGGCCTTGTGGAAGCCGAGCGTCGGACCGTCCTCGAGCTGCGTGAACGAGTACTCGAGCTTGTTGCGGTAGTGGAAGACGTCGTCGGCCGGAAGGATCGGCTCGAGCGGCGGCTCCGCGATCCCGCCGATGCGGCGCAGTGCATCCGCCACCTGTGCCGCCTTCGACTCGACCTGCGCCTCGTAGGCGAGATCCTGGAAGCGGCAGCCGCCGCACGCCGGGTAGTGCGCGCACGGTGCGTCGACGCGTTGCGGCCCCGGGTGCAGCACCTCCGTCGCGAGCGCCTCGGCGTGGCGCCGTTGCACCTTCGTCACGCGCGCACGGACCGTGTCTCCCGGCAGCCCGCGCCGCACGAAGACGACGAACCCGTTCAGCCGCGCGACGCCGTTCCCGCCGTACGCGAGCGAGTCGATGGTGAGCTCGAGCTCCTGGTCCTTCGTAACGGGGGCAGCCACGAAGGACCAGGGTACTTGGGCTAGGCCGCTCTCTTCGCCTCCGCTGCGGGCAGGCGAACCGGATGGTTGGAACGGAAGACGTCGTCAGGGTCGACGGCCGCTTTCACCGTCTGGAGTCTGCGGTACGTCAGTTCGCCGAATAGACGCTCGCCGCGTTCACGCTTCTGCGCCAAGTTGAGATGCATCCGGCCTGAATCCCAGGGCGCGAGGGCCGCCTGGACGACCTCGACGTGCGCCTTCACCGCCGCGCTCAGCTCCGCGTTTGGAGTGGCACCCACGGCGAACATGAGGAAGCTGCCATCGATCGTCGCCAGCGCACCTGCGCCCCGCGACTTGCGCCCGAGCGCGCCGCCCATGTGCCGCAACTCGACGCTGATCAACGGTGAGCCCGAGCCGGCGCCGGCGACCCGCACGAGCGCGTCGATCGCAGCGTCGGCGAGGTCGGCGAGCAGCAGGCTGTCGCCGAACCCCGACACCGGATGCTTCGGATCCATGTGCACGTGCTTCAGCTCCTGCACCGGCATCGTCGCGAAGGTGTCCATTGCCGGCACGAGCTCGCGCAGAGGCCGCAGCAGCTCGTCCGTCGCATCCGCGCCGAGCAGCGAGGTCGCTTCGACGACCACGAACGACTTGCCGCGCAGCGGCTCCGGAAGGTCCGGAATCGGCGGGAACTGAAGGAAGCGACCGATGGAGGTGACCTCGTCCGGCACGGCGTCGACCCAACGTCGCCACGCGCGCAGCACCTCGGCTCCGCGCTCGAGCGGGAAGAAGAGGACGCCCGCATACACCTCGGCGACCGGGTAGAGCTTGAACTCGAGTGCCGTCACCACGCCGAAAGAACCGCCACCGCCCCGCAACGCCCAGAACAGGTCGGCATGGTCCTCCTCATCCGCGCGGATCAGCTCACCGTCGGCATTCACGAGCTCGACCGCCGTGATGCTGTTTGCAGCCAACCCGTAGCGCCGCGCGAGCCAGCTGATGCCGCCACCGAGCGAGTAGCCCACGACGCCAACGTCCGGCGAAGAGCCGGCCAGCGCAGCGAGACCGTGCTCGGCCGCCGCGTCGCTCACCTCGGCCCAGAGGACACCGGCCTCGACGCGCGCGGTCTGCGCCTGTGGGTCGATCTCGACGCCGCGCATCCGCTCCGTCTTGACGAGGACTGTGTGCGCGAGCGAGCCCAGGGGGAGCGCGTTGTGTCCCGTCCCCTGCGGCGCGACGCGGAGACCGCGCTGCCGCGCCCAGCGCACGACGGCGGCGACGTCGTCGGCCGACTCGGGGAGAGCGACCGCCGCCGGCTGTTGGTCGGCGGACAGGTTCCAGGCAAGACGCGCTTCGTTCCAGTTCGGGTCGTGCGGCAGGACCAGCAGTTCGTTCTTCACATGAGCCTCCTCGGTGTCGTCCTTAGACGCTGGCAGGGTCGGGGTGGGCTCAGGAAGGTGGTGAACTGGTGTATCGCGGTGCGGGAATCCGTACCATCGAGCGATGGACGCGGAAGCAGCTGCGCGTGCCTGGATCGACGCGTGGACGCGCTCGTGGCGCGCACTCGACGCCGAGCTCCTCACTCCGGTCTACACAGCCGACGCGGTGCACAGGTCGCATCCCTTTCGCGACCCCGACAATCCGATCGACTACGCGCGCTGGGCGTTCGCCGAAGAGGAGGGCGAGCCGGAGGTATGGATGGGCGATCCGATTGTCGCCGGTGAGCGCGCAGCGATCGAGTGGTGGGCCGTCGTGATCGAGAACGGGAAAGAGGTCTCCCTCGCCGGCACGTCGATCGTGCGCTTCGACGTCGAGGGCCGAGTCGTCGAACAATCCGACTACTGGGGCATCACAGACGGCCGAACGCCTCCTTGGGACGGCTGGGGCCGCTGAGTGTTCGCTTAGCCGCACCCTCGAGACGCCAGTCCACCGCCACGTATCGCCGCGCGCGACCTGCCACGCTGCGTCACCCGATGTCAGTCGAAGGTCGTAATGACGAGCAAGAGCACCTTCCCCAGCGCCGTGCCTCTCACGCCCGCCGAGGCCGCCGCCGAGGCTTCAGCCTGGGAGCGGCACAGCGAGCTCCGCGTGCGGCTCTTGGTGCACCCGCACCGGCGGCGCCTGCAGCCTGACGCTTGCGGCAGAAAGCGGCGGCCCGCTCGGAGGGGCGGGCCGCACAGTGCGCCACAGCAATGCCGGTGGGACGAGGGGAGAGTGTCGTCCCGGAGGCATTGGGAGCCGACGACGCCGTCAGCTCGTAAGAAGCGCAACAACGATTATGGCGCAGCTAGCCGGGCGACCGCCGCAAGTCTCTCCCCGCGACCGCCGCCCGGCACAGAGGGGAATCGGCCGCGCGGTGACCCGGCTTAAGGGCTAATGCTGCGTCACCGCAAGGCGGTGACGTAGACCTTGCGCTCGCGCGGGCCGTCGAACTCACAGAAGAAGATGCCCTGCCACGTGCCGAGCGCGAGCTTGCCACCGTCGAGCGGCACCAGGATCTGCGGACTCATCAGCGACGCGCGAACGTGCGAAGGTGCGTTCGGGCCATCCGGATCCTCGACGTGCTTCCAGTCCCAGCCGTCGGCGACGACTTTCTCCAGTGCCGATTCCAGATCCTGTGCGACCGCGGGGTCCGCCCCCTCGTTGATCGTCACGCCCGCCGTCGTGTGCGGAACGTAGACGAGCGCCGCAGCGGCGCCGTTCGTGGGCTCGAGCGCTTCCTGCACCTTCTTCGTGATGTCCACGAGCTGAGTGCGCCGCTCTGTCTTGAGACGGATCTCCTCCACGCTCTGCGTATCCTAGGCGGATGGACGAAAGGGCGACGAGCACGGCGACCCAAGGTGCTGGGTAAAGACGATGTCTGCAGTCCCGCCCTCTGACCGGGAGCTCGACGCCTACCGCGAGCAGGCAGACCGCTTCATCGCCGAGCTCGACGAGGAGTTCTACCTTCATTACGCCGGCCTGAAAGACACGTTCGACCTGACGCCGATCTACGAGCGGCACGCGAATCTGACGGAGCTCGAGCAAGTGCAGTCGATCGGACTTGCCGTCAACGGCAGCTCCCGAGTGCGTGAGCTCTGGCGCTTCGCCTGCGAGGGCTACTTCGGGGATCTGACGCGTGACCACGCGGAGAAGCTCGCCGAGCTCGAGTCGGAGCTCTCCGTCACCGTGAACGGCGAGGAGATTCCGTATCGGATGGTCCGTCCCGCCCTGGCGAACGAGCCGGACCGGGACAAACGGCGCGAGCTCGACGCGCGAGCGAACGACGTCCTCGACGAGCACATGAACCCGTTGCACCTGGACGCCGCACGGGTCGTGCAGCAGGGAGCGCGCGACCTCGGCTTCGCCAACTATCTCGAGCTGTACCGCAAGGCCCTGCCGCCGTCCGCCCTCGACGAGGTCGCGGAGCAGTGCCGCCACTTCCTCGACTCGACGCAGGGGCAGTACGAAGACGCGGCCGACAAGCTCTTCCGCGACCGCGTCGGCGTCTCGCTCGCGGAGGCCCAGCGCTGGGACGTTCCACGTCTCTTCCGCGCGCCGGAGTGGGACGAGATGTTCCCGGCGGACCGAATGGTTCCCGCGCTCGAGAGCACGCTCGCCGACCTCGGCATCGACCTCAAGTCGCAGGAGAACGTCACGCTCGATCTCGAGGAGCGTCCGAACAAGAGCCCGCGCGCCTTCTGCGCGCCGATCGAGGTGCCCGACCGCGTCGTGCTCGTGATCCAGCCGATCGGCGGCCCAGACGACTGGCGTGCGCTCTTCCACGAGGGCGGGCACACCGAGCACTTCGCACACACCTCACGCGAGCTGTCGATGGAAGAGAAGCGGCTCGGCGACAACGCCGTCACCGAAGGCTGGGCCATGCTGCTGCAGCACCTGACGGACGAGCCCGCGTGGCTGACCCGCATGCTGGACTTCCCGCGCCCGAACGAGTACGCGGTCGAAGGGGCGACCGGTCTTCTCTACTTCGTGCGGCGGTACGCGGCGAAGATCGTCTACGAGCTCGAGTTCCACGCGGCAGAGGACGTGACGACGATGCGTTCGCGCTACGCGGAGCTGCTCTCGGATGCACTGAAGATCGACGTCACTCCCGCGAACTACCTCGCGGACATCGACTCCGGCTTCTACGTCTCCTCCTATCTCCGCTCATGGGCGTTCGAGGCGCAGCTCCGTGCCTTTCTGAAGGAGAAGTTCGGCACCAAATGGTTCGCCACGCGCGACGCCGGCTCGCTCCTGCGCGAGCTCTGGGCCGAAGGCCAGAAGATGCGGGCCGAAGAGATGCTGAAAGAGGTTACGGGCTCGACACTGGAGATGGAGGCAGTGGCCGAGCGTGTCAAGGAGGTGCTCGGCTAGTCTCCGTCCTGCGTGCCTGCATAAACTCTATTCATGTCCAGGACTCGAGTCCTGATCGCAGGGGCAGCCGGCCGGGACTTCCACAACTTCAACCTCGTCTACCGGGACCGTCCGGAGTACGAGGTGGTCGCGTTCACCGCGACGCAGATCCCGAACATCGACGACCGCCGCTACCCCGCCGAGCTGGCGGGGTCGTTGTATCCGGAGGGCATTCCGATCCTGCCCGAGTCGGCGCTCGAGCAACTCGTGCGCGAGCACGAGATCGACTCCGTCGTGTTCGCGTATTCCGACGTCACGCACGAGCACGTCATGCACATCGGGTCGCGTGCGCTGGCGGCCGGCGCGTCGTACCACCTGATCTCTCCCGCACACACGATGCTGGCCTCGCGCAAGCCGGTCGTCGCGATCTGCGCCGTCCGCACCGGCTCCGGCAAGAGCCAGACGACGCGCCACGTCGCGCGCCTGTTCCGCGACAACGGCAAGCGCGTCGCCGTGCTCCGGCACCCGATGCCGTACGGCGACCTGACCGCTCAGGCTGTGCAGCGCTTCGAGCGCTACGAGGATCTCGACGCGGCGGACGCCACGATCGAGGAACGCGAGGAGTACGAGCCACACCTCGCCGAGGGCAACCTCGTCTTCGCCGGCATCGACTACGAGCGCATTTTGCGCGCCGCCGAGGAGGAAGCGGACGTCGTCCTCTGGGACGGCGGCAACAACGACACGCCGTTCATCAAGCCCGACCTGCACATCGTCGTCGTCGATCCGCACCGGCCGGGGCACGAGCTGCGTTACCACCCCGGCGAAACCAACCTACGCATGGCGGACGTCTGCGTCGTCAACAAGGTCGACAGCGCGACGCAGGAGGGAATCGACGCCGTGCTCGAGTCCATCCACAAGAACACGTCGAACGCGCGGGTCGTTCTCGCCGCCTCGCCCTTCGAGGTCGAGGGCGACTCTGAAGCGATCCGCGGCAAGCGCGTCCTCGCCGTCGAGGACGGCCCGACCCTGACGCACGGCGAGATGACCTACGGGGCGGCGGTCCTCGCCGCGAAGCAGCACGGCGCGGCGGAGCTGATCGATCCGCGCGAATGCGCCGTGGGTTCCATCGCGGAGACGTTCGAGCAGTACCCGAACGTCGGCACGCTCCTCCCGGCCATGGGCTACGGGCGCAAGCAGATGGAGGACCTGCGCGAGACGATCCACCGCTGCAACGCGGAGCTCGTCCTGATCGGGACGCCGATCGACCTGCGCCGCCTGATCGACCTCGACAAGCCCGCCCTGCGGGTGACGTACCGGCTCCAGGAGATCGGCGAGCCGACGTTGAAGGACGTGCTCGGCGAGAAGGGGCTGCTGGAACCGGCGCTCGTGTGAGTACGGTCGTCGCCCTCGGCGGGAACGCGCTGATGCGGCCCGGCGAGCGCGGCACGGCAGCCGAACAGCTCGCGAACCTGCGCCGAGCGGTCTCAGCACTGCAGCCGCTGCTCGGCGAGCCCGGCCTCGTCATCACGCACGGCAACGGACCACAGGTCGGCAACGAGCTACTGCGCCAGGAGCGTGCCGCGGAGGAGGCGCCGCCGCTGCCGCTCTGGCTGGCCGTTGCGCAGACGCAGGCCGAGATCGGGGCGCTGATCGCCGCCGAGCTGCGGCCGTACGCAACGCCGGCCTGCATCCTCACGCATGTTCGCGTGGCGGCGGACGACGCCGCATTCGACCGTCCGACGAAGCCGATCGGGCCGTTCTACTCCGCCGAGCAAGCCGAGGTGCTGCAGCGCGAGCGGGGTTGGGCGATGGTCTCCGACGCGAACCGCGGCCACCGGCGCGTCGTCGCGTCGCCGCAGCCGCTCGACGTCGTCGAGCTGGACGAGATCCGGCGCCTCGCGGAGAGCGGCGCAGTCGTGATCGCCTGCGGGGGCGGCGGCATCCCGGTCGTCCGCCGCGGCGAGCGCCTGACGGGCGTCGACGCGGTCATCGACAAGGATCGCGCGTCCGCCCTCCTCGCGCGCGGCCTCGATGCAGAACGGCTCGTGATCCTCACCGAGGTGCCTGCCGTTTACCGCAACTTCGGCGAGCCGGAGCAGGAGGAGATTCGCACTCTGTCCGCAGCCGATGCGGAGGCGCTCCTGCCGGCGCTCGCGGAGGGATCGATGCGTCCGAAGGTCGAGGCGGCGCTCACATTCGGCGGCGAGACGCTGATCACGAGCTTCGACGTGCTCGAATCAGCCCTGGCCGGAGGCGGCGGGACCCGCATCGCCTGACCAGCCCGGGCCGCGCACGACGCGCCCGGGCAACGCACCGGTGTGCTCGCCGTCCCGCAAGACAAGCGTTCCGTTGACGGCAACATGCTCGACGCCGGTCGCGTACTGGTGCGGGTCGTCGTACGTGGCATGGTCCTGGATGCGATCTGGATCGAAGACGACGACATCGGCGAAGTAGCCTGGCTCGAGCAGGCCGCGCAGCTGCAACCGGAGGTTGGACGCCGGCAGCGACGTGAGACGCCGCACCGCCTCCTCCAGCGGAAGCACCCGTTCATCGCGGACATACTTCCCGAGCAGCCGTGCGAAGCTTCCGTACGCGCGCGGATGGTTGCTCCACTGCAGAAAGCGGCCCTCCGCCGACGGTGCGTCCGAGTCGGAGCAGAAACTCACCCACGGGAGCGCGAGCCCCCGCCGTAGGTTCTCCTCGGACATCGTGAAGTACGCCGCCGCGACCCGCGTGCTGTCCTCGACCACCAGATCCATGGCCGTTTCCGCGGGCGGCGTGCCGCGTTCGGCAGCGACCTCCGCGAGCGTCTTGCCGGTCAGCGGGCGCAGCCGCTCGTTCTTGAACGCGAGCAGGCGGATGTTCTCGGCGCCGGCTAGCTCGAACATGTTCTCCCAGGCCTTCGTCGGTGCCTGCATCTCCGCCGCGACGCGCGCACGCAGGTCCGGGTCCTGCAACCTTGCGCGCCAGGGCTCGAAGCCGCCCGCCTGAACCCACGGCGGCATCGCGCCGTCGAGCCCCGTCGCTCCCGCGGTGTACGTGTACATGTCGGCGGTGATGTGCAGGCCGGCCCGCTGTTCGGCCTCGACGCGCTCGATCAGCGGCTCGAGCTTGTGCCAGTTCGCGCGGCCGGCGACTTTGAGGTGGTAGATCTCGCCGCGCACGCCCGCGCTGCGTACGACTGTCAGGAACTCGTCGAGCGCTTCGAGCAGCGCGTCCCCTTCGCTCCGTAGGTGAGTGATGTACATGCCGGCCGGCCGTGCGAGCGCGATCAGCTCGTCCGTCTGTGCGTAGAAGGCCGGCGCGTAGATCAATGCAGCCGCGAGGCCGACTGCCCCTTCCCGCATCGCGGCGGCGACGAGCTGCTGCATGCGTGCGAGCTCCGCTTCGGTCGGCGGCCGGTCGTCCGAGCCGATCTCGTGCTCACGCACCGTCGTCGAGCCGACGAAGGAGGCGACGTTCGGGGAGACGCCGCGCCGCTCGAGATACTCGAGGTACTCGCCGAGCGTCGTCCACTCGATCGGATGATCGAGCAGCGACTGCGCCGCCAGCTCCTCCTTCATCGAGTCCGTGAGCGGGCCCATCGAGAGGCCCTCACCCATCACCTCGAGCGTCACGCCCTGGCGGATGTCGCTCTGGGCACGTCCGTCCTCGAGCAGCGACTCCGTCGCCCAGCTCAGCATGTTGACGAAGCCCGGCGCGACCGCGCAGGCGCTCGCGTCGAGCTCGTCGCGCCCCCGCCAGCCGTCGAGGCGTCCGACTGCGGCGATCGCGTCGCCGCTGATCGCGACGTCGCCCTCGACCGGCGTTCCGCCACGCCCGTCGTAAAGCGTCCCGCCGCGGATGAGGAGGTCGCAGTGCGTGGAGCGGGAGGTTAACCGCAGAGGGCGCCGGTGCTCAAAACCATGTAGAGCAGTGCCGCGGGATTGACGACGATGCAGATCAGTGCGACGAACCAGCGTCGCGCCGCCAAGCCTGTCAGGCCGAGTATGACCGCCGCGATCGCGCTGATCACTGTCGTCCAAGCGACCGGTGTCGTCCAGGCGGGCGCAGACGACGGAACGTCGCAGCTCCCGTTCTGAGGAGCCGCGAAGACCCACGCGAGCAACACCGTCAACGCGGTGCACGCGATCGCGGCAACAGCGACCCGCTTCAAGCCCTGAGGTGCAGGCCGTTCCTCCCGCTCGGCCGGCGGCGGCCGCTGCAATCGTGCCGCGCCGCCTCCGAGTGCAGCGACGGCCAGGAGCATGAGGCACGGGGCAAAGACTGCGCCGGTCGGCGGATCGATGTTGCTGCGCAACCTCCAGAGCAGGCCGACGCCGACCAGCCCGAGCACCACGCCCGCGACTCCGGCCTCACCGAACACCCGTCGCTGTTCCTCGAGCGTCCGACCGCGTGCAAGCGCGACGGCGGTCGCGATCCCCATCGCGACGGCGGCGGCTCCGCCGTAGAGCCACGCACGGCGGTCGAAATCCCGGTCGAGGCGCTGGATCTCCTCGTAGCGCGGCAACGTGCTCTGCCCTTGCGCCGGAAACGGCGGGACCTGACCTTCCGTATGCCGCAGGTCAATCCGCGCGATCACGAGAACCGCAAGGACCACCAACAAGCCGACGATCCACGGACGGCGGTCACGCATAGCGAGAGGGCGGCTTTCGCCGCCCTCTCGCTCTACTCCTTTGGAACTCTCGTAGGATCCAAGCCGTGGTCGCGGTCGCCGACAGGCTGAAAGGGCGGTCCTTCACGCGGGTGGCGGAGTGGAGCCGCGACGAGCTGCTCGGGGTGCTGGATCTCGCCGACGAGCTGAAGCGCCTCCAGCTCGCCGGCGAGGAGCATCACCTCCTCCCCGGCCGCACCCTGGGAATGATCTTCCAGAAGCCCTCGACGAGGACGAGGGTCTCCTTCGAGGTCGGCATCTACCAGCTCGGCGGGATCGCGCTCTACCTCTCGGCCGGAGACCTGCAGCTCGGGCGCGGCGAGACGATCAGGGACACGGCCGTCGTGCTCTCGCGCTACCTGGACGCGATCATGATCCGGACGTTTGCGCAGTCCGACGTCGAGGAGCTCGCCGAGCACGCCTCGATCCCCGTGATCAACGGCCTCACCGACAGCGCACATCCCTGTCAGGCGCTCGCGGACGTGATGACGATTCGTGAGCGCTTCGGGCGACTCGAGGGGCTGAAGGTCGTCTACCTCGGCGACGGCAACAACGTCTGCGCGTCGCTGATGGTGGCCTGCGCGAAGCTCGGAATGGACTTCGTCGCGGCAACGCCGTCCGGCTACCGACCTCTCGAGGAGGCCGTGCGGATCGCGCGGGATGAGGGCGGCTCGGTCGAGCTGCTCGAGGATCCGCGCGAGGCGGTCGCAGGCGCCGACGTTCTCTACACCGACGTCTGGACCTCGATGGGACAGGATGCCGAGCGCGAGCAGCGCCTCCGCGACCTGGCCGGCTACGGCATCGACGCAGATCTGCTCGGTCGTGCCGACGACGGTGCCGTCGTCCTCCACTGCCTGCCGGCGCACTACGGCGAAGAGATCAGCGAGGAGGTGCTGTACGGGCCGCAGTCGGCCGTGTGGGACCAGGCCGAGAACCGCCTGCACGCGCAGAAAGCGCTGATGGCGCTCGTGATCCGGTAAGAACCGGGGGTGCTGCCCCTCCGCGACAACGTCCCGACGCGGACGTTCCCCGTCGTGACGATCGGGATCATCGTCGTCAACGCGATCGTCTGGTTCTGGGAGCTCGGCGGCCGCGGCGTGGACTACCACGTCGTCAAGGACGGCTACTACCCGTGCTCGATCCAGGGGCCA
>Ga0137375_10002666_pt1 | contig 20933 bp, 20 predicted proteins | sample SagtaG_24_FD_104936 | JGI IMG/M metagenome (GOLD analysis project Ga0137375, IMG submission 104936) | Vadose zone soil microbial communities from Sagehorn Ranch, Mendocino, California, USA - Sage1_R_113_16 metaG | ecosystem: Environmental > Terrestrial > Soil > Vadose zone | place: USA...
GCATGATCGTGGCGGCCCTTGAATCCCAGGGAATCGGCCTGCGGCCTCATCCCTGGGCTGGGATCTCCCGGCCCGTTGGGCCGGATAGGACGGCCATCAAGCTGCGAGAGAAAAAGGACCCTGGCTGATTTATTTCGTAGCAAGCCCTTACCGTCTAGGCGGCTCGAAGCTGAACCGGGGGTGTCTACTGCCAAGCCTGCTCCCGGAGATGGTTGAAGTTGACAGCCGCCAGCCCTCTCCTCTGGAGCGCCAGATACAGGTGAATATCGTCGGTTAGGACCATCAAGTCGCCGCGATCCTGGGCCAGCCGGAGGATCGCGGCGTCGGCGAGTCCAAGCCGGCGGACGTGAACTGCTGGGTCCTTTTGTGCCGCTCGATCAGCCCGGGATCGGAAGAGCCGACCGTGAACAGGACGAGGAGGTTGGTATTGATGAGCAGTGTCCGGCGGAGTGCTCCCCTCCGCCGCGAGCTCATCGCCGGTCCTTGAACATCTGCATCTCCAACACGTCTCCGGTGCGAGCGTCCACCTTTAAGACCTTGTATTCCCGCTCCCGGGGAGGAGTCACAGTGATCAGACCTGAAGGGCGGACCGGCTTGCCAGAGCGCGACCGGTGGAAGCCGAGCGTGATGTACCAGTACTTCCTGTCCGGCCGCTCCACAGCCTCCAGACCCAGGTCCGAGATCTCTTCGGCCTCCAGGAGGGTCTCCGCAAACTCCTTCGCTGCCTGGACAGCCTGCTTGACGTCAATCTCGGTCTCAGTCTGATTCGTGAGCCCCATTCCTACCTCCGATGCTACCCCGAGCCCCTCCTCACATCCCGATACAGATCTTCCCGAAATGCCCGCCCGCCGCCATCAGCTCGAAGGCGGCGGGGGCCTCTTCGAAGGGGAAGGTGCGGTCGATCACCGGGCGCATCCCATGCTGCGCGATCGCCCGGTTCATCGCCTCGAAGGCCTCGCGCGGACCGACCAGAATGCCCTGGAGCCGCACCTGCTGCATGAAGACCAGGGCCAGAGGCACCTGCGCCACGATCCCCGCCAGATTGCCGATCAGGCAGACGGTGCCTCCCATGCGCACGGAGCGCAGCGACTGCTCCAGCGTCCCGGCGCCTCCCACCTCGACCACCAGGTCGACCCCGGCGCCGCCGGTCAGGTCGCGGACCGCTCCGCTCCACTCGGGCTTCTGCCGGTAGTTGATCAGGCCGGCGGCGCCGAGCTGCCGCGCCCGTTCGAGCTTCTCGTCGCTGCTCGACGTGATGAGGGCGCGGACGCCGAGGAGCTGCGCCAGCTGCAGGGCGAAGATCGACACGCCGCCGGTCCCCAGGAGGAGGACGGTGTCGCCGGCGGTCAGCCGTCCCTGGGCGACCAGCGCGCTCCACGCGGTCACTCCGGCACAGGGGAGCGTCGCCGCCTCCTCGTCGCTCAGGTGCGGCGGCACCGGGACCACGCCTTCCTCGTGGAGGACCACCAGCTCGGCGAGCATGCCGTCGAGCGGACCGCCGAGCGTCGAGCGGAGCCTCTCCCGGTCCGGCTCGCCCGCGATCCAGCGCTGCGCGAAGATCCCGCAGACGCGGTCCCCCGGCTTGACCCGCGTCACCCCCTCGCCGGCCGCCACGACCTCACCGGCGCCGTCCGAGCAGGGGATGAGCGGCAGCTTCTGGCGCGGGTTGTACTTGCCCTCCACCATCAGCATGTCGCGGTAGTTGAGGGAGACGGCGCGCACGCGGAGGAGCACCTGACCCGGACCCGGACGCGGGTCCGGACGCTCGGCGATCCGGAAGTTGGCGAAGCCGAAGCCGCTCTGGACCTCCCAGGTCCTCATTCGAGCGCCTTGCGCATCTTCTCGACCAGCTCGCGGGCGGTCGATTCGGCGAGCTTCTTCGCCGGCCAGTGGATGCCCAGCCCCTCGTTGCCGAATTTCGGGATGATGTGGAAGTGCACGTGCATCACCACCTGGTGCGCGGCCGGGCCGTTGTTCTGGAGGACGTTGTAGTCGGTGCAGCCGGTGGCGCGCATCACCGCGCGGCAGAGCCGCGGCAGCACCCGGCCGAGGGCGGCGGACGCCTCGTCCGAGAGCTGGTGGAGCTGCGCCTTGCGCTCCTTGGGGATGACCAGCGTGTGGCCTTCCGAGAGGGGGCCGATGTCGAGGAAGGCGAAGACGTGCTCGTCCTCGTACACCTTGTAGCTCGGGATCTCGCCGGAGAGGATCTTGTCGAAGATGGTGGGCTGATGGTCGCTCATGGCCGCGTATTCTAGAGGCGTCGGAGGCGTTGGAGGCGGCGGCGGCACGAAATCCGGACTTTTTGTAAGCGACCTCTTGACATGTGGAACAGGTCCGCTATCGTTAAACCGTGGATATGAACGCGGCCCCCGACCAACCTCCAGGTCCCAGCGGTAGCCGGCCGTATCCGGCTCGCCGCCAGGGGTATCCGGGCCGTGCCGTCTCTTCCGGCGTTCTCCCCTCCCCCCTTCCTTCCGCCCCGGTGCAAATAACTGCGCCGAGGCACCGAGTTACCGGCTAATCAACGGCCATGAACGCCGTGCCCTCCGGGGCTTTTCCACCAGGTGACGTCACCGGGTGGGTCGCCGCTGATCGCAGCGGCGATCCGAACCCATCCATCACTCCTTTCCGAAAAGGGAGCGTGACATGAAGCAGGAGGCGTACGCCTCGCCCATGGCTGACACGACGACCGCGCGGCGCGAAGAGATCTGCGCTGTCTTCGGCGAGACCTACGACCCCGCCCGCTGGGGCGACTGGCGCTGGCAGCTGCGCCGCCGCCTGAGCCGGCTCGATCAATTCGACAGGCTCTTTCGCCTGACCGAATCCGAGCGCCGCGGGCTGCTCCTGGCGAGCGAGAAGTTCTCGGTCGCCGTGACCCCACACTTTGCCGCATTGATCGATCCCGACGATCCGGCCTGCCCGCTCCGCGTGCAGGTGATGCCGGTCGAAAAAGAGCTCCTGGTGAGCCCGGGCGACATGGCCGATCCGTGCGGCGAGGACCACTCCAGCGTCGTCGAAGGGCTCGTCCACCGCTATCCGGACCGGGTCCTCTTCCTCGTTCTCGATACGTGCGCGGCGTACTGCCGCTATTGCACCCGCAGCCGTCTGGTGAGCCAGGGCGAGCTCGAGCCCCTGGGCCGCCGGGTGGAGGCGGCTCTCGCCTACCTCCGGGAGCACACGGAGATCCGGGACGTCCTCCTCTCCGGTGGCGATCCGCTCCTCATGGCGGACACGACGCTCGACCAGCTCCTGGGCCGGTTGCGCGCCATTCCGCACATCCGCTTCCTGCGCATCGGCACGCGCATCCCCTGCTTCCTGCCGCAGCGCATCACTCCCGAGCTGGTGGCGGTGCTGCGCAAGCACCGCGTCTGGCTCTCGGTCCACTTCTGCCACGACCGGGAGCTCACTCCGGAGGTGGCCGAAGCCTGCGACCTGCTCGCCGACGGCGGCATCCCGATGGGCTGCCAGACGGTGCTCCTGCGCGGCGTCAACGACTCGGCCGAGACGCTGCGCGACCTCTTCCATGGTCTCCTCGATCTGCGCATCCGGCCGTACTACCTCTATCAATGCGATCCCGTGCTGGGCACCGGCCACCTGCGGACGCCGCTCGACACCGGGATGCGCCTGATGTCCGCCCTGCGCGGCCACATCACGGGCTACGCATTGCCGACGTTCGTGGTCGACGCTCCGGGAGGCGGCGGCAAGATCCCGCTCCTCGCCTCGTCGGTCGTCGGTCACGAAGAGGGAGCCTGGGTGCTGCGCAACTGGGCGGGGCACGACTACACCTACATCGATCCCGCGGGCGAGCGATGAAGCCTCTGCGATGTCTGCAGATGGCCCTCTGCTACGACCTCAAGGAGGACTACCTCGCGGAAGGGCTCACCGCCGAGGAGGTGATGGAGCTCGACGACGAGGAGACGATCGACGGGATCGCCACCTCTCTCCGCAGCCTCGGCCACACCGTCGAACGGGTGGGCCGAGGCGCGGAGCTGGCCCGGCGCCTGGCGTCGGGCCAGCGCTGGGACCTGGTGTTCAACATCGCCGAGGGACTGCGCGGGCGCTCGCGGGAGGCCCAGGTGCCCGCCCTCTGCGAGCTGTTCGACCAGCCGTACACCTTCTCCGATCCGCTGACCTGCGCGGTGACTCTCGACAAACCGCTCGCCAAACGCCTGGTCCGCGATCACGGCCTGCCCACGGCCCCCTTTGCGGTGGTCGAGCGGCCCGGGGAGGCGGACCAGGTCGATCTCGCGCCCCCGCTGTTCGTCAAGCCGGTGGCCGAAGGGAGCTCCAAGGGAGTGACGGAGCGCTCGCGGGTCGAGCGCCGCGACGAGCTGGAGGACGCCTGCGCCGATCTGCTCCACCGGTTCGCTCAGCCGGTGCTGGTGGAGCGCTATCTGCCGGGGAGGGAGATGACCGTCGGGATCGTGGGCAACGGCGACGAGGCGCGGGTGGTGGGGCTCATGGAGGTGCGCTTCCGGGACGGCTCCGCCGGCGACTACACGGCGCTCAACAAGGCCGAGTACCTGTCGCGCGTGGAATATCACCTGCTCGACGGCGAGCCGCTCGGCGTGCGGGCACGGGAGGTCGCGCTGGCCGTCTACCGCGCCCTCTCCTGCCGGGACGCCGCGCGGGTGGACCTGCGCTGCGACGAGCACGGCGAGCCGTGCTTCCTGGAGATCAATCCGCTGCCGGGCCTGCACCCGGTGCGCTCCGACCTGCCGATCCTCTCGCGCCTGGCCGGGATCTCCTATCCGGAGCTGCTCGGCCGGATCGTCGACGCCGCCGCCCGCCGGCAGGGCTTGTGGGCTTGAGAGTCCTCATCGCCCACAATCCGGTGGCGCCGGGCGACGATGCCTCGACCGCGGACGTGCTCGACGAAGCCGCGTTCGTCGAGGCCGGCCTCGCCGAGCTCGGGCTGGTGTCGGAGCGGCGCGCTGTGTCCGGACCGGAGGCGCTCGCCGGTCTCGCTCCGGACACAGTGATCTTCAACCTGATCGAATCGCCGCCCGGCGCCTGGTGGCGGCAGTGCGCGGCCGCCGGCACCCTGGAGCTCCTCGGAGTCCCGTTCACCGGCGCGCCCGCCGCGGCCCACTGGCTCACCACCGACAAGCTGCTGACCCGCGCCCTGCTCGTCGCCGAAGGTCTGCCCGTGGCACCCGGCGGACGGCTGGACCTCGCCCATCCGGAGATCCTCGACCGGGTGGCGCCGCCGTGGATCTTGAAGCCCGCCTGCGAGGACGCCTCGATCGGTCTCGAAGGCAATCCGCTCTGCGCCACCCGGGAGGAGGCCCTGGCGCGGGCCGGCCTCCTGGCGCAGCGATTCCCCGGGCAGGCGGTCCTCGCCGAGCACTTCCTCCCCGGCCGCGAGATCAACGTCTCCGTCCTGGAGGGCCCCGGCGGTCCCGAGATCCTGCCGGTCGCGGAGATGGTCTTCGTCGACTTTCCCGCGGACATGCCGAAGGTCCTCGGCTGGGAGGCGAAGTGGGCCGAGGGCTCGTTCGCCTGCGACCACACGGTCCGCCGCTTCCTGACCGATCCGGCGGACGGGCCGCTTCTCGCCCGCGTGCGGGACCTGGTGCGCGAAGCCTGGCGCGTCTGCGGCCTCGCCGGCTATGCCCGGGTCGACCTCCGCCTCGATGAAGCCGGCGATCCGCGCATCCTGGAAGTCAACGCCAACCCCTGCATCGCCGCCGGAGCCGGCTTCGCAGCCTCCGCGGCCCAGGCCGGAATCGGCACGGCGGGAGTCGTGCAGCGCATCCTCGACGCCGCGGTCCGCCGCTTCCCGCCATCCAGGAAGAGGCCGGCGGTGACGATCCGCCGCGGTCTCGATCCGGCCGACCGGCAGCCGCTGGAGGAGCTGATCCGCGCCACCGGCTTCTTCCATCCCGAGGAGATCGCCATCGCTCTGGAGCTGGCGGACGACCGGCTCGCGCAGGGGGAGGCGAGCCACTACCGGTTCCTGGCCGGGGACGTGGACGGCCGCCTGGCGGGGTACGCCTGTTGGGGTGTGATCGAGGGGACCCGGGAGTCCGTCGACCTCTACTGGATCGCCGTCCATCCCGACTTCCAGGGACGAGGGATCGGCGCCGCACTCCTCGACGACGCCGAGGCCTGGATCGCCGCGAGCGGGCGGACGCGGGTCTACGTCGAGACCTCGACCCGGGCGCAATACGAGAGCACGCGCTCCTTCTACCGCTCCCGCGGCTACGCCCTCGCCGCCGAGCTGCCGGATTTCTACGCTCCGGGAGACGGCAAGGCGATGTTCGTCAAGGTGCTTCTATAATGGGCGCCCAATGTCCGGCTGGTCTCTCGATCTGGGAACGACGAACTGTGGAGTTGCGTGCTGGGATGAGTCTCTCGGCCGGCCCCGCCTGATCGAGCTGCCCGCCGTCTGCCGGAAGCCCGAGGCCAAGGACCCCCTCGAAGCGCCGCGCCTGGTCCCGTCGTCCGTCCACTTCCTCGAAAATCTCGGAACGCTCGACCGCCTCGGCAGCTGGCCTCCGCTGGCGCGGCGGTTCTTCATCGGCCGGCGGGCGCTCATCGGGCGGCAGGCGCTCGAACGCAACGAGGGCGTGGCCCACCCATCGTTCGTCCCCACGTTCAAGCCCGCTCTGAGCGATGAGTCGCTGCGGCCGCTGGCGCGGGTGGGGCGCGAGAGCATCAGCGCCCGCGATGCCGCCCAGGCCTTCCTGCGCGAGCTGCTGCGCGAGGTCAAGCGGGAGACCGGGCACCGCATCCGCGACCTCGTCGTCACCTCGCCGGTGATGGCCTTCGAGACCTACCGCGCGGAGGTGCAGCAGGCGCTGCGGCAGCTGGGGGTGCGCCGGGTCCGCTTCATCGACGAGCCGGTGGCGGCCGCGCTCGGCTACGGGATCAGCCTGAGCCACGACCGCACGGTCCTCGTCGTCGACGTCGGGGGCGGCACGATGCACGTCGTCCTCGTCCGCCTCTCGCCGCAGGAAGCGGTCAGCGGTCAGGCGACCGTGCTCGCCAAGCGGGGGCGGCTCCTCGGAGGCAACGCGGTCGACGGCTGGGTGCTGGACGACCTCTGCAGCCAGATGGGCCAGGGCCTCGCGACCGAGGACGACGAGCTCACCCGCCTCTGGCGCCGGCTGATGCTCGCCGAGGCGTGCCGGGTGAAGGAGGCCGTCTTCTTCGAGGAGGAGGCGCCGTTCCTGCTGAACCCGGGGGCTCCCCGGGAAGCCCCGCGGCCGGGCTACGGCGGCGAGATCGTCGCGCTCCGCCGCGACCGCCTGCGGGAGATTCTCGACCAGAACGGGTTCTACGTCAGCCTGGCCGCCTCGGTCGACCAGGTCCTGGAGCAGGGTGGCGTCGCCGCGGGCGACGTGGAGGACGTCCTCCTGGTCGGCGGCTCGACGCTCCTGCCCGGCTTCTTCCCGTGGTTCGAAGAGCGGTTCGACCGCCGCCGGGTCCGCGCCTGGCAGCCCTTCGAGGCGGTGGCTTACGGCGCCGCCTGCTTCGCCAGCGACCGGATGAACGCCCTGGACTTCATCGCCCACGACTACGCGTTCGTCACTCACGATCCGCGGACCGGCGAAGCCCAGCACACGGTCATCGTGCCCCGGGGGACGCGGTTCCCCACCTCCCCCGAGCTGTGGAAGCGGCAGCTGGTCCCGACCTGCGCGCTCGGCGAGCCGGAGAGCCTCTTCAAGCTCGTCATCTGCGAGGTCTCGCGCCCCGGCGGTGAGAACGACGAGCGGCGCTTCGTCTGGGACGCCGCCGGCGACGTCCACAAGGTGGGAGGCGCATCCGGCGACGATCAGGTCGTGGTGCCTCTCAACGCGGCGAGCCCCACCCTCGGCTATCTCGACCCGCCGCACTCTCCGCGCGACCGCCGGCCCCGCCTGGAGATCGCGTTCGGCGTCAGCGCCGAGCGCTGGCTGATCGCCACCGTCCGCGACCTCCTCACCCAACGGGAGCTGATGAGCAAGGAGCCGGTCATCCGGCTCGTCTGAGGCGCCCCGGGATGTGGGAACAGCTCGCCATTGCCGCGCTCGAGCTGATGGCCCTCTGCGCCGGTCTCTGGGGATTCGCGCGACGCAAAGGAAACGAGACCGGTCGAGCCCTGGCGGCGTGCGGCCTCCAGGTGGTGGAGGAGGGGCCACCTCTCCGGGCCCGCGCGGGACCCATGGAGGTGAGGATCGGCGACGCGGAAAGCGGAGACTCCTACCTGCAGGTCGCGATCGCGGCTCCGGATTTCTCCGAGGTGAGGATCCTCCACCGTGAAGCCACGCATCCTCTTCAATATTCATGGAAGCCGGAGATCGCAACCGGGGACGTACGGTTCGACAGAGCCTTCTGCGTCGAGGGACCGCCATTCCTGGTCTTCGCGGTGCTCGATGCGCGGACGCGCGCTCTTCTGCTCGGCCTGCTCACCAGAAGCTGGGTGGATCTCTCGGGCGGCGAGCTCCGGGCGGTGGCGTCTCCCTGGAGCCTTTCGTTCACCCTGCCACCCCTCCTGGAAGTCGGCCGGCGGCTCACGCAGCCCCTGGATCTCGTGCGGTGCCTGGCCGAGAACGCCCACCGGGACCCCGAAGCCGTCGTGCGGATCCAGAACCTCACCGTGCTGGCCCGGGAGCTCCCCGGAAGCCCGGCGACCCGCGACGCGCTCCGCGCCGCCTGCTCCGACCCCAGCATCGAGGTCCGGCTGCGCGCCGTCCAGGAGCTGGGCGCCGAAGGCCTCCCCTTCCTCCTGGAGTTCGCAGAAAGCCGGATCACCGACGGCCTGAGCGCGGGCGCCGTGGCGATCCTGGGCCGGGAGCTTCCGTTCGAGCGCCTGCAAGCCATTCTCGATCACGCCTTGAGCGGATACCGCATCCAGACCGTCCGCGCCTGCCTGGACGTGCTCACCCACCGGGGTCAAGCCGAGGTCGTCGGTGTGCTGGCCCGGGTCATGCCGCAAGCGAGGGGCGATCTCGCCGTCACGGTGGCCAAGGCCCTGGAAGCGACCGGCAGCCCGGAGGCCGAGCCGCCCCTGATCCAGGCCCTCCAGGGTGATTTCATCGGCCTCCGGATGGCCGCGGCGGAAGCGCTCGGCCGCATCGGCTCCGTGGCGGCCGTGCTGCCGCTCCAGGAAGCCGAAGAGAACGCCGGGCCCTACGGCGAGCTGCAGCGGGCCGCGCGCCAGGCCATCGCCGCGATCCAGGCGCGCATCCCGGGCGCCTCGCCGGGCCAGCTCTCGTTGGCCGGCACCGAGGCGGGCCAATTGTCCCTGGCCCAAACCGGGGCAGGCCAGCTGTCGCTCGCTTCGGAGCCTGTCGGCCAGCTTTCGCTCCCTGGGGAGACGGAAGGCTGACATGTGGGAGCAGCTCGTCATCCCCGTGCTCGAGCTGCTGGCCGTCGGGGCCACCGGTCTCTGGATCTACCGGCGGCAACCGAGGCCATTCGGCTGGCAGAAAGAGGCTGCGAAAGCGGCAGCGGCGTGCGGCCTCCAAGTAGTGGAGACGGGGCCGGCCTCGCCCGGTCAGCTCTCGCTGGCCGGGACCGAAGCGGGCCAGCTGTCCCTGGCGCAATCCGAGGCCGGCCAGCTGTCGCTCGCCCCCGAGGCGGCCGGACAGCTCTCGCTCCCTCCGGAAGTAGATGGTTGAGATGTGGGGCCAGCTCATCATCCCTGCGCTGGAGCTGCTGGCAGTCGCCGCTATCGGTCTCTGGACCTACCGGAAGCGACCGAACCTGCCGAGGCAACCGAGGCCGTTCGGCTGGCCGAATGAGGCCGCGAAAGCGGCAGCGGCGTGCGGCCTCCAGGTGGTGGAAACGTGGCCGACTCTTCTGGCCCGCGCGGGACCCGTCGAGGTAAGGATCGGCGAATCGGAAAGCAGCGACAGGGAGGTGCAGGTCGCGATCGCGGCTCCGGAGCTCTCCGAGATGAGAATCCACCGCCGTGAGACCGTGCATCCCTATCAATATTCGTGGGCCCCCGAGAATGCGACCGGGGATGCGCAGTTCGACAGCGCCTTCTTCATCGAGGGACCGCCGGCCCTCGTCCTCGCGGTGCTCGATGCGCGGACACGCACGGTTCTGCTCTGGCTGAGCACCAGGAGCCGGCTGGCGCTGTCACTCGGTGAGGTCCGGGCGGAGATGCCTCCCCGGGACCTTTCCTCCACGTTGCCTTACCTCCTGGAGATCGGCGGGCGTCTCGCGCAGCCCCTGGACCTCGCGCGGTGCCTGGCCGAAAACGCCCACCGGGACCCCGAAGCCGGCGTGCGGCTCCAGAACCTCACCGTGCTGGCCCGGGAGCTCCCCGGGAGCCCGGCGACCCTCGAAGCTCTCCGCGCCGCCTGCTCCGATCCCAGCCCCGAGGTCCGGCTGCGCGCCGCCCAGGAGCTGGGCGACGAGTTGCAGCGGGCCGCGCGCCAGGCCATCGCCGAGATCCAGTCCCGCCTCCCGGGCGCCTCGCCTGGACAGCTCTCGCTGGCGGGGACCGAAGCCGGCCAACTTTCCCTGGCGCAAATTGAGGAAGGCCAGCTGTCGCTCGTCCCCGAGAAGGCCGGCCGGCTCTCGCTGCCGCCGGAAGGACCGGGCTAGTGGTATCGTGCCTCAGGAGGTGAGCTCGGTTCCGTATGGAAATCCTCCTCCCTGCGCTCCTGCCCTTCGCATTCATCGGCGCGAGCCTCTGGCTGGGCTTCGTGCATCAGCGCCGGCGTCTGCGTGCCTGGCAGGATGCCGCCGTTGCTTGTGGCTTGCAAAATGTGGAGTCCCCTGGCCGGAGCGAGCTCTCGGCACAAGCGGGACCGGTGTCGGTGAAGATCGACGCGTATGGAGACAAAGGAACCCGGATCGTCGTCTCGGTTCCGGGGCCGCCGGATTTCCACAGAGTGAGCATCCGCCGCGAGCCGCTCGTCGGGTCGGGGCGGGAAACCGAGATCGGTGACCCTGCTTTCGACAGCACATTCCTCATCGAGGGACCGGCGCGGCTGGTGTTCGCGCTCCTCGATGCAAAGACGCGCCGCCTGCTGCTCGACGTGAACACCGCGAGCCGGCTGGAAATCCTGAACGGCACGCTGCAGGCAGAGCACTTGGCCGACAGCAAGATCCCACACGTCCTGCCTCTCCTCATCGACATCGCCCGGCAGCTCGCTCAGCCGATGGATGTCCCGCAGCGCCTGACCGAAAGCGCCCACCGCGATCCCGTAGCCAAGGTGCGTTTTCAGATCCTGCGCCTGCTGATCCGTGAGCTCCCTGGAGCTGCGTGGACCCTGGAGGCGCTCCGTACGGCCTGCTCGGATCCGAGCCCCGAGATCCGGCTGCTGGCAGCCAGGAATCTCGGCACCGAAGGCCGCGGCGTCCTCCTGGACCTGGCGGAGAGCCTGGTGGGCGACATCGTGAGCGCGGAAGCCGTGTCGGCCCTGGATCGCGGGCTGCCGGTCGAGCGCGCGCGGGCCATTCTCACCGGTGCCTTGCGCAGGCGCCACATCCAGACGGCCCGCGCCTGCCTGAAGGCGCTCGGCAAGAGCGACGACGCCGCGGCCGTCGGCCCTCTGGTCGAGGTGATGGAGCAAGAACGAGACGACTTGGCCATCGCCGCGGCCCTGGCCCTCAAAGCGACAGGAAGCCCGGCTGCCGAACCGCCGTTGATCCGGGCTCTTCGGCGCCGACAGCTCCGGGCGGCTGCGGCGAACGCACTGGGCCGCGTCGGCTCGGTTGCCGCCGTGCTTCCGCTCAAGGAAGCGGCCAAGCGCTTCTGGCTCGACCTCGATTTCCAAGGGCCCGCGCGCCAGGCGATCGCCGAGATCCAATCCCGCCTCCCGGGCGCCTCGCCCGGCCAGCTGTCGCTCTCCGGAGCCGAAGAGGGACAGCTCTCGTTGGCGCAAGCCGAAGCGGGACAGCTCTCGCTCGCCGCCCCCACCACTGGCCAAGCAGGACAGCTTTCGCTCCCGCCGGAATCCTGAGGCCCGGAATGGGTTGGTTTTTCGGAATCTATTACCTGATCGCTGGCGGCCTCCTGGCCGCCGCCTCCTGGGAGGCTTCTCGATATCTCCGCGTGCGCCGGCAGGCTCTCCGGGACACTGTGGAGCTCTGCGGCCTCCATATGGTGAGCATCTCCAGGCCCGGAGCGTCGTTGAAGCTTGCGGCAGACGCGGGTCCGGTGAAGGTGCGGATCGAAGACATTCGAGAAAGGAAACGAGAATTTGGCATCCGGGTCACGGTTGCGTTTCCGGGACCGCCGGGCTTCACCGGGGTGAGGATTCGCCGCGAAGCCTACAAGCCGCCGGGGGCGCGCGAGGTCGAGATCGGAGACGATCTGTTCGACGGCACGTTTTATATCGAGGGACCGACGCGGCTCTTGAGCGTGCTGCTCGACGCGGAGACGCGCCGCCTGCTGGTCAGCGTGAACGCCGAGGGGCGGCTGCGGATCTCTGGCGGCGAGCTCCAGGTCGAGACGTTCGACGTGCATCTCGCGAACCTTCTACCTCTCCTCCTCGACCTCACCCGGCGGTTCTCGGAGGAGGTGGATGTCGCGCCGCGCTTGGCCGAAAACGCCCGCCAGGACCCCAACGCCGGGGTACGGCTCTGGAACCTGCTCGTCCTGCTCCGTGAGCTCCCTGGGCAGCCGGGGACCGTCGCCGCGATCCGCGCCGCCTGCGCGGACCCGAGCCTCCAGGTGCGGCTGCGGGCAGCCATGGCCCTGGGCGCCGAGGCCCGCGACGTCCTCGTGGAGCTCGCAGAAACCGCGGAGGACGACTCCTGCAGCGCACAAGCCGTCTCACACCTCAACCGGGAGCTGGGCTTCGAGCGCACGCGGGCGATCCTCGGCCACGCCTTGCGCAAGCGCCGCCACCAAACGGCGCGCGCCTGCCTGGAGGTGATCGGCACGAGCGGAGAGGCCGCGGCTGTCGACCTCCTGGAGAAGGTGCTGGCGGTCGAAAAAGGTGAGTTGGCCGCCGCCGCGGCCCTGGCGCTCGGAGCGACCGGCAGCCCGGCCGCCGAGCCGGCGCTGCTCCTGGCCCTCCGGCGCGACAAGGCGGACGTTCAGGTGGCCGCGGCGACCGCCCTCGGCCACGCCGGCTCGGCAGCGGCCGTCCTGCCGCTCAAGGAAGCGGACCAGAAGTCCCCCGACGACGAGCTCCGCCGGGCCGCACGCCAGGCGATCGCCCAGATCCAGTCCCGCCTCCCAGGCGCCTCGCCCGGCCAGCTGTCGCTCTCCGGAGCCGAAGAAGGACAGCTCTCGCTCGCACAAGCCGAGGCAGGCCAGTTGTCGCTCGCCGCGGATCAGGCCGGACAGCTCTCGCTGCCGCCGGAGGGATCGAATTGACCTCGACCGATCAACCCGCCGCCGTCCGCAACGAGCAGGTCCTCGCACGCCAGCTCTCGAGTGCCCAGCAATCCGCGATGGCGCTCGGCGGCGCGATCGGTACCGGCCTCTTCCTCGCCAGCGGGCTCGCGGTCAACGTGGCCGGACCGGCGGTGATCCTTTCTTATGTGATCGTTGCCGCCATCTCGCTCCTCCTCGGCCGCGCGCTGGCCGAGATGGCGGTGGCCCATCCGACGGCGGGCGCCTTCGGCGTCTACGCCGGGATGTACATCTCGCCCTTCGCCGGCTATGCAGTGCGCGTGAGCTACTGGTTGATGGAGGTCATCGCGACCGGCGCGCAGCTGGTCGCCGCGTCGATCTACATGAGCTACTGGTTTCCGGGGGTGCCCGGGGCGGCCTGGGTGCTCGCGTTCTCCATTGTCCTCATGTATGTCAACTCGCGGTCGGTCGGCCGGTTGGGCACGATCGAGTCCTGGCTCGTCCTGATCAAAGTCGTCGCAGTGCTGCTGTTTGTCGGGCTCGCCGTGCTGATCGTCTTCGGCCTGACCGGCGCGCCCGCGATTGGTCTCCGAAACCTCACCGGACAACGCGGCTTCATGCCCTTCGGCCTCAAAGGGGTCTGGCTCGGCTGTTGTTTCGTGATCTATTCGTTCATCGGCGTCGAGATCGTCGGCGTCACCTCGGGCGAAGCGACCGACCCGGCCCGCACGATTCCGGCCGCCATGCGGCGCATGGTCCTCGGCCTGTCGGCGATCTACATCGTGACGATCGCTCTCCTGGCCGCCCTCAAACCGTGGGACCAGTTGGGAGTCGGCGAAAGCCCCTTCGTGAGCGTGCTCTCGGGGCTTGGCATTCCCGGCGCCGCGGGCCTGATGAACTTCGTCGTGCTGAGCGCCGCGCTGTCGAGCTCGAACGCGAACCTCTATCTGATCACCCGGACGCTGTTCTCGCTGGCGCGCTCCGGATTCGTGTCCCCGGGGCTCGGCGCGGTGACCGGGCGTGGCGCGCCGGTCAACGCCTTGCTCGTGTCGAGCATCGGTCTCGGGGGAGCCGTGCTGGTCCGGGCGCTCTGGCCCGACTCCGCCTACGTGTGGTTTTTTGGCGTCGCGCTCTTTGGCGCGCTGTTCGTCTGGCTGATGATCTTCGTGACCCACATCGCCTATCGCGCGTCCGCCGCCGGAGGAGGGACGGCACCGCTCGGCTCCTGGGCGGGAGCCGTCCTGATCGCCGCGATTCTCGTGTCCACGTGGTGGGTCCCCGGCCTGCAATCCACGCTCCTCGCCGGCGGTCCGTGGCTCCTGCTGCTCGCGATCGGCTATCGTTTGGCGATCAGGATCAGAATAGCTGCTCGTCCTGGTGCACCTGAGTCGTGAAATCCGCCGGCAGCGAAACCTCCAACAGCTGCAGATCCGCGGAACAGTCCGTCAGCGCCGTCTTCAGGTCGGGCGGAATCACATAGGCGTCACCCTCGGTGAGCGCGTGGGCACCTTGTCCTTCTCCGTGCAGCGTCATCGAACCCGACAGGACGAACGTAAACAAAATATCCGATGTATGGCTGGTCACCTGGCCGGGGCATCCGTCGACCGGACGCGCCACCTGGACCGACGCCACGCCCGCGGTCGCCGCACCGATCCCCGTCTCCCGCGCTTCGAAACCTTGCAATCGCCAGGGCGTCCACACGGCGTCCTTCGCCTCGCTCCGGCAGAATGTCTGTCCGCCGAAATCCCGCTCGGGGCGGAGGAACGGCGTGGGGAGCTCCATCTCGTGATCCACGGTCGTGATGTGCTCGGCGGGCACCCCGATCTCGACCACCTGGAGGTTTTCGGAAGCCTCGAGCACCCGGTGCCGGATCTGCGGTGGCTGGATGACACAATCGCCGGCATCGAGAACGAACGGCGGCCCCTGATCCTCGTACATCAGCCGGACCCAACCGTGATAACAGAAGATCAGCTGAAAACCCACGGTGTGATAGTGGACCATGTCCGGCACAGGACCTGCGTCCGGAATGCGGATGTGCGACGCGATGATGCTGCCGCCGAGCCGGCCGGGAATCAGATCCCGGTAGTGCATGCCCGCGCGGCCGATCACCCAGGGGCTGTTGTCCTTCAGGCGCCGCACGACGAACGCATGCTGCGTCGGAGGCGTCTCCAACCGCGGATTCGCATCGACGATCTGAATGCGCACACCATTGGGCGCCGTCAGCTCCCGCCTGCCCTTGGCAAAGGCATCGGGATCGAGGCACAACAGCCGAAGCACACCCGGCGCAACGGCTGATCCCCGCTCCAGCCGGAGGCGCAGGCCATGCCCGGACAAGACGGCCACACCCGGATCGTCGGCGGGAAAGATCATGTCCAACCGGAACCCCAGCTCCTGGGTGTAGAAGGCCAGATCCGCCGCGAGGTCCTGCGACGGAAGGGAAACCTCGGCCGCCTGGATGTTGTCCATGCCCTGACTCATGCAATCTCCGGCCGGCGCCCCTGCGCACGGGTGCCGGCTAGAGTACCACTCGCCGGCCCGGACCAGGCTAGTGGTATCGTGCTCCAAAAGGTGAGCTCGATTCCGTTATGGACCCCTTCCTCCTCCTACCTGTCGCGCTCGGCGGCGTGAGTGTCTGGCTCGGCTTGGTGCAACGCCGTCAGCGTGTGCGCGCCTGGCAGGATGCCGCCGCTGGGTGTGGCTTGCAGGTCGTGGGATCTCCTGGCTGGTCACAGCTCTCAGCACGAGCGGGACCGGTGTCGGTGAAGATCGAGACGTGTGGAGACAAAGGAAAGTACACCCGGATCATCGCCTGGGCTCCAGGGCCGCCGGATTTCCACAGCGTGAGCATCCACCGTGAGCCGCTCGTTCGGTTTTCCCGGGAGATCGAGGTCGGTGACCAGGCTTTCGACAGCACGTTCTTCATCGAGGGACCGGCGCGGCTGGTGCTCGCGCTGCTCGATGCAAAGATGCGCCGGCTGCTTCTCCGCGTGAACGCCGAGAGCCGGCTGGCGATCTCCAACGGTACGCTGCGGGCGGAGCACATGGCCGACAGGAAGGTTGTGCACGTCCTGCCTCTCCTCGTCGAGACCGGCCAACGGTTCGCCCAACCCCTGGATGTCATGCGGTGCCTGGCCGAAAGCGCGCATCACGATCCCGAAACCGGGGTGCGCCTTCAGATTCTCCTCCTCCTGATCCGTGAGCTCCCTGGAAATTCGTGGACCCTGGAGGCGCTCCATACAGCCTGCTCGGATCCGAGTCCCGAGATCCGGCTGCTGGCAGCCAAGAATCTCGGCGCCGAAGGCCGCGGCGTCCTTCTGGATTTGGCGGAGAGCCTGGTGGACGATGCCGTCAGCGCGAAAGCCGTGTCGGCCCTGGATCGCGAGCTGCCGTTGGAGCGTACGCGGGCCATTCTCACCGGCGCCTTGCGCAGGCGCCACATCCAGACGGCCCACGTCTGCCTGGAGGCGCTCGGCAGGAGCGACGGCGCCGCGGACATCGAGCTGCTGGCCAAGGTGATGGCGCTCGAACAAGGTGAGCTGGCCGCCGCGGCGGCTCTGGCCCTGGGAGCGACCGGAAGCCCGGCTGCCGAACCGTCGTTGATCCCGGCTCTCCAGCGCGAGCAGGCGGACCTCCGAATCTCTGCGGCGGACGCTCTGGGCCGCGTCGGCTCGGCCGCAGCCGTGCTTCCGCTCAAGGAGGCGGCCGAGAGCTTCTGGCTCGACCTCGATCTCCGCCGGGCCGCGCACCAGGCGATCGCCGAGATCCAATCCCGCCTCCAGGGTGCCTCACCCGGCCAGCTCTCGCTCGCCGGGTCCGACGCAGGCCAGCTCTCGCTGGCGCAAGACGAGGCAGGCCAGCTGTCGCTCGCCACCGACCCGGCCGGACAGCTCTCGCTTTTCGCAGGAGAGGCTGGGCTGGAACCGGATGGAGGAGGAGCCCCTTAGTGGACCCCGTTCTTCTGGCGCAAGCTCTTGGTTTCTTGGTGGGCGTCCCCGTCACGCTCTGGATCAGCCACCGCCAGATCCGCCAATTCCGTCAGCGCTCACGCCTGCGCGCCTGGCAAAGTGCCGCGAAGTCGTGCGGCTTGCATATCGTGGAGATGGGCCCACCACTCCGGGCCCGAAGGGGGCCGGTGGAGGTGCGGATCGATTCCGTTCAAGGCAGATACGAGGAGACTCAGATCACGATCGCGGTTTCCGGCCCGCCGGATTTCGACAAGGTGAGGCTCCATCCCGCCGCGACGAAGCCTCTCCATCCGCATCACCGGGTCCTTGAGATCGAGACCGGGGACGCGCGGTTCGACCGAGCGTTCTCTCTCGAAGGACCGGCAGGGCTGGTGCTCGCGTTGCTCGATGAGCCGATGCGCCAGCTTCTGCTCTCCCTGAACGCCCGAGGCCGGCTGGAGATTGCCGACGGTGAGATCCGGACGGAGGTGTTTTACCGGATGCTCTCGCACGTCCTGCCTTCCCTCGTGGAAGTCGGACGGCGGTTGGATCATCCAAGGGATGTCCTGTGGCGCTTGACCGAGAACACCCGCAGCGATCCCGAGCCCGGGGTGCGGCTTCAGAACCTCCTCCTGCTGATCCATGAGCACTCCGGGAATCCGGTGACCGTCAAGGCGCTCCACGCCGCCTGCTTGGACCCGAACGACGCCCCGAGAGCGGAGGCTGTGTCGGCCCTGGGCCGCGAGCTGTCGATCGAGCGCACGCGAGCGATCCTCGACCACGCCTTGGACGGGAGCCATCCCAAGACGGCCCGCGCCTGTCTGGAGATGCTCGGCCGCAGCGGAGACGCCGCGGCTGCCGAGCCGCCACTGATCCTGGCCCTCCAGCAGGAGCACGCGGACCTCCGAGTCGCCGCGGCGGACGCGCTGGGTCACGTCGGCTCGGCTGCGGCCGTGCTGCCGCTCGAGGAAGCGGCCGAGCGCTTCTGGCTCGACCTCGAGCTCCGCCGCGCCGTCCACCAGGCGATTGCCGAAATCCAATCCCGCCTCCAGGGCGCCTCGCCCGGCCAGCTGTCGCTCGCCTCCTCCGAGGCCGGCCAGCTCTCCTTGGCGCAAGCCGAGGCGGGCCAGCTGTCGCTCGCTACCGACCAAACCGGGCAGCTCTCGCTCCCGCCCAAATCCTGAGGCCTGGAATGGGGTGGTTTTTCGGGCTCTATTACCTGGTGGCCACCGGCCTCCGCCTCCTGGCAGCCGCCTCCCGGGATGCTTCTCGATATCTCCGCGGGCTTCAGAGGCCCGACTTCACAGCCGGTGCAGGGGCGGAGTCGTCCAGAAGCTCTTCGGGCCTTCCCAACTCAGCGTACGGTGCGCGGGCCTTTTCCCGGAAGAATGCGATCTTCTCCCGGGGAGATAAATCCTTGAGCTTCTCGTAGTGAGCGTCACGGATGCCGCGCACCATCTCAACCGCCTTAATCTCGAGTTCGTGCATGCGTTAGTCTCCCTCAGCTTTCGTCACTTCCCGCGGAGAGTAAATCTGCAATGGTTTGTAGCCGAGTGGGCCAAGCCCCATCGATTCTATGTTACCGGGAATTCGTACCTGGGGTAAGAGCCCGCGGATCTGGGACGACTTCTCCGGATGTGCGGCGCCGTCCGGGGGTCTATGGCGGTCCGCCGGCCCTCGGGTCAGGAGACGGCCCGGTCTATACTGCCCGGCCATGGCATGGATCGGAGCGAAAAGACAGGCACTTCTCCTCCTGGCGGCGGCGCTGCTTCCGTCGACGCTCGGCTGCGCCGGGGCCGGGCAGCACGATCCGCAGCCGCTCGCCCCACCGGCGGCTCCGGCGCCGCGGCCCAACATCGTCGTCGTGCTGTCGGACGACCAGCGCTGGGACGCTCTCGGCGCCGCGGGCAATCCCTCCATCGTCACGCCCGTGATGGACGGGATGGCGCGCGACGGCGTCTACTTCCGGCAGGCCACGGTCTCGGTCTCCCAGTGCCATCCGATCCGCGCCAGCCTGCTCACCGGTCTGCCGGCGTTCCAGCACGGCGTCTATTCGACCAAGTCCGTGGAGCCCGGGGTCGCCGAGACCCTCTGCCGGCGCCCCACGGTGGCGAGCCTGTTGCGGGATGCCGGGTACCACACCGTGGTGGTCGGCAAGTGGCACGTCCCCGCTCCCCCCTGGGAGTGCGGCTTCGACGAGGTGCGGACCTGGCTGCCCGACGGCGGCTCGTACTACCGCGAGCCCGAGCTGGTCCACGGGGTCTCCCACGAGTACGAAAAGGTCACCGGTTTCACGCAGGAAATCTTCGCCGACGATGCCCTGGGCTTCCTGCACAGCGCGGCCGCCCGGAGCGGACCCTTCCTTCTCTGGCTCGGCTTCACGGCGCCTCACCTTCCGTATGAGCCCAACCCGGAACGGATCGAAGCGCTCTACGCCGGGCGGAGCGACGAGCAGCTCCTGCCGCCCGGCTTCCCGCGCGACGTGCAGGCCAACGACTGGCGCCACTACGACGAGGCGGTGAGCCATCTCGACGAGCAGCTCGGGCGCCTGCTCGCCACCTTACGCGAGACCGGGCTCGCCGAACGGACGGTGGTGGTCCTGCTCGGCGACAATGGGTACATGATGGGCGAACGGGGCATCGGCGGCCCCGGCTCGGGCGCCGACGGCAAGCAGGTGCCGTACGAGAGCTCGCTCCGCGTTCCCTTCATCCTGCAGGGACCGGGACTGCCGCACGGGCTCGTCTCGGAGCTTCCGGTGTCCAGCATGGACCTGCCGCCGACGCTCCTCTCGCTCGCGGGAGTCCCGGCGCCGCGCTCCTGGCCGGGGCGCGACCTCCTGGCGGCGCTCGCGGGAAAGCTCCCGATCCAGGAGGCCTTCGCCGAGTGGTCCGACGAGAAGAGTGAGAAGTTCGGCAAGCTCGCCTTCCGCGCCGTGCGCACACCGACCCACAAGCTGATCGTCTGGAAAGACCCGGCCCGCGGCGACGAGCTCTACGACCTGGTCGCCGATCCGGCCGAGGCGCACAACCTCGTCGCCGACCCCTCGGCGCAGGATGTGCTACGCGACCTGCGCTCCCGCCTCCACGCCTGGATGCAGCGCAACGCCGACCCAGCTCTCTCCTGGCCAGCCAAGCCCTGAGCTCGCTCAAGCTCGGCGATCAGCTGGGGGCATACGCACCCCGCGTCCTACTCTCTCCAGGCGAGGCCGCCCGGCAGCGGGCTCGCGCTGTATTCGATGTGGAGGACGCGGCGGTGGGCCGGCCGGCGGCAAGGGGAGGAGGCGTGGAGCAGCAGCGGCCGCATCAGCATCACGCCGCCCGCGCGCACGCCGCAGGCCACCTCAGGCACCTCGACGCGGAGCCGCTCGATCTCGGCCTCGCCGAGGCGGCCGGAGCGGTGCGTGCCGGGCAGGACCCGCAGCGCCCCGTTGTCCGGCCACGCATCGTCCAGGTGGATCCGGAGGGCCAGGACGTGCTCGAGGACCTCCACCGGGGGCTGGACGTGGAGAATTCCTTCCTTCACAGACCAGGGCCCGAACCCCTCCACGTCGATGCGCCGCTGGACACAGATTGTCAGGTCCTGGTGCCAGGGCACCTTCCAATTGGCCGCGGGGGTCTTGTCGAACACGATCCCCTTGACCGGCCGGGCCCCGGCTCCGAGCACCGATTCAGCCAGGCCCAGGATGCGGGGATCGCAGGCGCAGCGAAGGACGGCCGGTACCCGGGTCAAAACATCCC
>Ga0137375_10002667_pt1 | contig 20931 bp, 25 predicted proteins | sample SagtaG_24_FD_104936 | JGI IMG/M metagenome (GOLD analysis project Ga0137375, IMG submission 104936) | Vadose zone soil microbial communities from Sagehorn Ranch, Mendocino, California, USA - Sage1_R_113_16 metaG | ecosystem: Environmental > Terrestrial > Soil > Vadose zone | place: USA...
TCAGTTGGACAGAGCGTCGGACTTCGAATCCGAAGGTCGCAGGTTCGATCCCTGCCAGGCGCACCAATCAATCCACGCTCCGCATGGCGACGGCTGTCTCGACGTGGGGCCGAAGGCTCAGGCGCTCCTCAGGGACTCCTCAGGCGGTCACGTCTCGGATCGATGGCGGCCGTTCGCTGGCGGCCAGGCGATCGCCTCCAGGCGGCCGGGATGGAGCAGCGCGAGTCGCCGACCGCGCCGCGCCACCAGGCCGGCGTCGGTGGCCCTGGGCGTCACGATGGCGTGCTCCGTGGCGAGGCGCAGGAGAAGCCGCGCGAGACGCGCGCGGGAATCGAGAAAGACGAGTACGGCCTCCGCCTCGACGTCGCTACCGTGTACGGCGTGCTGTCGCTCATCGTCTGGTCGCTCCTCCTGATCGTCAGTGTCAAGTACATCGTGTTCATCATGCGACTCGACAACCATGGAGAAGGCGGCGAGAATTCGCCGCCTCGACGGTGAGCACACCGTTCCGTCGTGGGTCATCGCCCTGGGGCTGTTCGGCGCGGCGCTCCTCTATGGCGACGGCCGTGATCACGCCCTCCATCTCGGTCTTGAGCGCGGTCGAGGGGATCGAGATCGACGGAACGGCGGGCGGCGTCTTCGGCCCCATCATGATCGTGTGGTTCGTCACCATCGCCGGGCTCGGGCTCGTCGAGATCCTTCACGCGCCTCGGATCCTCCTCGCCCTGAGCCCGTGGTACGCCCTCCGCTTCTTCCTCGAGCATGGGACGGCGGGGGTCATCGTCCTGGGCGCCGTGGTGCTGGCCGTCACCGGCGCCGAGGCCCTCTACGCGGACATGGGCCACTTCGGACGCCGCCCCATCCGATTCGTGTGGTTCGGGGCCGTGCTGCCGATGCCGCGCGCTCGGCATGCGCGCCAGGCCCGAGGACACGACCTATTACTTGAGCCGCGTGCAGTTCCTGCCGACCGGACCCGGACGCATGATGCGGTGGCGCAAACGGCTCTTCGCGCTCATGGCGCGTAATATCGGGTCCGTGGCGGACTTCTTCGGGCTGCCGCCCAATCGCGTCGTGGAGCTCGGCGCCCGTATCGAGTTCTAAAAAATCCGGGAGCCGTTCAGGTTCACCGTCAGGCTGGCGTCCGTGAGAGTCCCGGACAGGGAACCATCCGCGCCGAGGGTGACATTGAAGCTGCCGAAGCTCGTATTGCTTGGCAAGTAGAGCGTTCCGCTCCCGGTGTTTCCGTTCAGCGTTCCGACGCCGTAGAACCACGTGCCGACATCGGGATACAGAATCGTGAGGACGATCTGTGTCCCGTTCTGCAGTACGATGACGTAGTCGAGGAACTGCCCGTTCGACGACGTCGCGGCCACGGAGTAGGCGCCGTCGAATGGGCCCCCCGCCACCGCCAGGACGGGCATGGACAGGACGATGGCGATGACAGCCAGGGACAGGACGCGCTTCATGGGGAGCCTCCTCGGCGCTGAACACCGCGGCGATTTTCCGCCAGCCGTCCATCCTGCGCAACGTGATGATGTGGTACGAAGAGTGGTACAGAGATACGAGCGACCGACCTATGACGACGGGCTGATATGAGCTCGATCCCTGCCACGCGCGCGGCAATGTCGAGCGCGAATCCGTGACTCGGCGCGTACCAATTCCGGTTTGCAACGGTTGCGCCACCACACATCGGGCGTTCGGACTTCTTGGAGGCGCATAACGAGAAATCGTTGGCGCCGTGCGATTACGCCAGAATCAGCGCCGGTTTGCGGCGCGGCGGCGTGCTCCTCATCACTCGTCGCGGAGTCGAGGTTTGGCAGTGCCTTTGCACCAATGTCGAAGCATGGCTGCCGAGGGATTCTTCTCCGTCGATTCGCTCGCGGGTGTTCACGCGCTCGTCGTCGATCACGACCAGGCGTGTCGTGATCTGCTCTCGTCGATCCTCCGGTACTGTGGCGCGCTCGTCACGCCGACGGCGTCCTCGAAGGAAGCGCTCAACGCCATGAGCATCGCGAAGTGCGACGTGGTCGTCATCGACCTCACCCTGCGTGGAGAAAGCGGCGCCGACTTGATCCGTCGTATCCGTCGCCTCAAGCCGGAGCAGGGCGGAGTCGTCCGGGCCATTGCGGTGAGTGGACGAAGCGAGGACCGGGACGCCGCCATGGGCGCGGGATTCGACGCTCACCTCACGAAGCCGATCGAGCCCTGGGCGCTCTGCCGGCTGGTCTCGACGCTGGTGCTCGGCGGACGCAGTGCCGAGTGAGACGATCCACTCCCTGGCAGCTCGCTTGCTCGCTTCCTGACGCCGTGGGACGCACCGAGCTCCCCACCGATATCCTGAAGGGCATCCATGTCCTGCTGGTGGAGGACGACGACGACGCGCGCGCCTTGCTCCAGACCGTGCTTCGGTACTGTGGCGCGCTGGTGACCGCCGTCGCGTCGGCGCCCGAGGCCGTGCAGACCATGCAACGCGTCAGGCCCGACGTGCTTCTCAGCGACCTCGCGATGCCGCACCAGGACGGTTACTGGCTGATTCGCGAAGTCCGGGCGCTGCCCCCCGAGCGCGGCGGTGACATGCCGGCCATCGCGATCACCGCGTTCGGCCATCCTCACGACGTCGGCCGCACGCTGGCGGCCGGCTTTCAGGCCCATCTTCGGAAGCCCGTCGATCCGTGGGAGCTGGCCCGGACGATCGCCTCGCTCGCTGGCCGCCGGACCTGACCCGTCACAAGTCCCAGTCGATGGTCGTGAACAGGGCGTAGTCCTCGTGTGCGGTCGGACGATCGAGCGTGCCCGCCGCCGTGAGCGCGAGGAACGGAATGACATGCCGGCCGACGGGGCGGCCGATCGCCAGCCCTCCGTGGATCCTCCGCCGATCATGCTGCGATCCCTCGAGGGACGCTTACGTAGCCGACGTCGGAGACGATGAGCAGATCGCTCACCACGAAGCCGAGGGCCGCGAACGGCTCGACCACGAGCGTGCCGCCGAGCCGGCGGTCTTCGGACCCGGTCGGTAGCGTCAGGGCAAGGCCGGCCGTCACCAGCGCGCGGCGGTCGCCGGACGCATAGACGACGAGCTTCGTCTCCAGCTCGACGTCGCCGATCCCGGCGGCGGACGGCGCGGTCGCCGGATCGCTGAAGACGATCGGCACCGAGAGCGAGACGCCCCAGCGCGGGAGCAGCGGCGCTTCGATCGCCAGCGAAGCCGTGGTGTCCCGCGCCTCGCGCTGCTTCTCGTGCGTCGCCCGCAGCTCGACCTCGTACTCGATGACGGGCCGCCGCGTGAGGATCGGAAAGAACGACTCGAGCGACGCCGGCCTTCACGTGGAGCCGCTGTACCGTTCGGCCAGGCGGAGCTGATCGGTGACGCCGATCAGCTCGTTGAAGTCCTGGAACCTAGCGTATCGGTCGGCCAGGCGCAGGACGTCGTCGCCGGCCTTGACCTCGCCCAGGAAGTCGGCGATGGCCTTGACGGCGACGAAGAGGGTGTCGACGGGCAGGATGATGATCGCGTAGCCGAGGTCGCGCAGCCGGGGAAAGGGCAGGAGGGGAGACCGCCCGCCGGGGGCGTAGTTGTAGAGGAGCGGCGTCTCGAACGCCGCCGCGACGCGCGCCACCTCCATCTCGCTGCGCGGCGCCTCGATGAAGAGCATGTCCGCCCCGGCCTGCGCCGCCGCCTCACCGCGCCGCAACGCCTCGTCGAAGCTCTCGGCGGAGATGGCGTCGGTCCGGGCGATGACGAGCAGATCCGGATCGGTGCGGGCCTCCACGGCCGCGCGGATCTTCCCCGCGAACTCCGCGCGCGGAACGATCTGGTGGCCGGAGAGGTGACCGCACCGCTTGGGCGCCACCTGATCCTCGATATGCAACGCCGCGACGCCGGCGGCTTCGTAGGTCCGGACCGTGCGCCGGACGCTCAGGGCGTTGCCGTACCCCGTGTCGGCGTCGGCGATCAGGGGAATCCCAACGGCCGCCGCGAGGTTTCGCGCATGATCCGCCATCTCGGCGAGGCCGGCGAAGCCGAGATCCGGCAGCCCCAGGCGCGAGGCGGAAGTGCCGTAGCCCGTCATGTACACGGCGGGAAATCCCGCGCGCTCCACGAGCCGCGCGGACACGGCGTCGTAGGCGCCGGGTACCACGACGCCGGCTTTGCGTTCGATCAGCGTGCGGAGCGTCCGGCGCATCGTCATGCGGCCCTCTTTCATATGCTCGCCTCGGAGGCCGGGGCCCCAGCCCCGGGACCTCCTGCGGCTCGCACGACCTTTCTCGAAATGGCCCGGGCAATACGTCGATGGATCGCCGGATGCGAATACAGCATGAACTCCTTGACCGGGTGCGGCCGCCGCTCGGCGAGGTTCAGCATCGCCAGGCGCTCCATGGCGCCGACGAAGGCGTCGGGGTCGGCCGTGGCGCCGAGCGCGAAGTCGTCGGCTTGACGCTCGATCCGTCGCGAGAACGCGTTGCCGATGGGCATCGCGACGACGCCGAGCACGAGCACCACGAGCCCGAGCCACGGCAGGCCGGCCGGGTCCGCCGAGCTCGACAGCCCCCACCAGCGGGCGCCGCTCCGCAGCGCGACGTCGGCGACGGCGAAGGTGACGAGCGTGAGCACCCCCTGAACGATGAGGCCCCGCCGGATGTCGCCGTGCACGTGGTGCCCCAGCTCGTGGGCGAGCACGGACTGGATCTCCTCGGGCGGGAAGTCGGCGAGCAGCGTGTCGAAGAGCAGGATCCGGCGTGTGCGTCCGAGCCCGACGACGGCGGCGTTCGCGGTACGGCTCTTCCGCGACTGGTCGGCGATCCACACCCCCACGACGGGCACGCCGGCCCGATCGGCGAGGGCGATCAGGCGTTCGCGCAACGGGCCCGGCTCGAGGGGCGTGAGCCGATAGAACAACGGAAGCACCCAGATCGGCACGACGAGGGTCATCAGCACGTACCCGACGAAGAACACCGCGGCGGCGAAGAGCCACCACCACGGGCTCACCCGCAGCAGCCCGTAGATCACCTCCACGCCGGCGAGCCCGACGATCCCGCCGAGTGCCGCGGCCTTCAGTTGATCGCCGACCCACGACAGCGCCGTTTGACGCAAGAGACCGTAGCGACGGGGCAACACGTAGCCGCGGACCCAGGCGAGGGGAAAGGCGAGCAGCTCGTATACGCCGGCGAGCACGACCGTGGCGATCGCCACCTGGGCCCACCAGGCCGATGTCAGGCGGGCCGCTGCCTGGGCGAGGTCGCGCGACAGGCCGGTCACGAGCACGATGAAGAGATACGCGAGCGTGAGGGCGACGCCGGCGGCGGCGAGCCAGAGCTGACGACGGTGATAACGCGTGGCGCGTTCGTCGTCGGCCATGGGGCATTGTACACGCGGCCTCGCGACCTCCGGCGGCTGGGTTACAATGCACAAATGTTTTCAAGGGCGACGTCAGCGCGGCTCGCGCAGGCGCCCCGACGGCGAATCTAAGGAGCGCTCATGTTCCAGTCTGTCGATGAGGTCCAGCAACGCTTCCGCGACGCGCGGTACATCGCGGGGCGGCGCATTTCCACCGTCGTGTATCTCGCCGCGCGCATGGGCCGTCCCGTCCTCATCGAGGGGCCGGCCGGCGTCGGGAAGACCGAGCTGGCCAAGACGCTGGCCGAGATCACGGGTCGACCGCTCATCCGCCTGCAGTGCTACGAGGGGCTCGACGAGGGCAAGGCGCTCTACGAGTGGAAGTACGCCAAGCAGCTGCTCTACACGCAGCTCCTGCGCGAGCGCATCGGCGAGCTGATCGCCGACGCGCCCTCGCTGCCCGAGGCCGTCGCCCGCATCTCGGGCCAGGAGGACGCCTTCTTCTCGCACCGGTTCCTGTCGCCGCGCCCGCTGCTCTCCGCCATCGAGGCCCCGGAGCCCGTCGTCCTGCTCGTCGACGAGATCGACAAGGCCGAGCCCGAGTTCGAGGCCTTTCTCCTGGAGGTGCTGTCGGACTTCCAGGTCTCGGTCCCGGAGCTGGGGACGATCCGCGCGCGGCACATTCCCCTCGTGGTCCTCACGTCGAACAACGCGCGCGAGCTGTCGGACGGTCTCAAGCGGCGGTGCCTGCATCTGTTCATCGATTTCCCGCCGCCGGCCGAGGAGCTGCAGATCATCCGCCTAAAGGTGCCGGAGATCCCGGAGCGCCTGGCCCAGGCGGTGGTGGCCGCCGTGCAGAAGATCCGTGCCATGGATCTGCGCAAGCCCCCGTCCGTGTCCGAGTCCCTCGACTGGGCGCGGTCGCTGATGATCCTCAACGCCCAGACCCTCGACGCCGCTCTCGTGGAGTCGACGCTGAGCATGCTCGTGAAGTACGAGAAGGACCTCGAGCGCGTCCGCGGCGCCCTGGACAAAGTCCTGGCCGACTGAGCGTTTCATGGACCAGCGGATCCTGGAGTTCATCGGGGACCTTCGCCGCGCCGAGGTCCGCATCTCGCCCTCCGAAGCCCTCGATGCGCTGGCCGCCAGCACCGAGATCGGCCTCGGCGACCGCGACATGTTCAAGACGGCGCTCGCCGCCACCCTCGTCAAGGAAGCGCGCGACCGCGAGACCTTCGAGCGCATCTTCAACCTCTACTTCCTGGACTTGCAGGCCCTCGGGGAGGGTCTCAAGAAGGCGCTCGGCCCCGAGGACCCGCGGGTGCAGGGTCTGCTCGACCAGCTCATGGCGGACGAGGGGCTCGAGCTCGACGAGCTGACCGAGCTGCTCATGCGCGGCGAGGGCGCCGAGATGGAGATGGCCATCCGCTCGGGCGGCCGCAACGTCGGCCTCGAGCGGCTCATGTACTTCCTGCAGGTCGGCTACTTCTCGCGACGCATCGCCGACAACTTCGACCTCTCGGCGATCGAGCGCGACTTCGCGGAGATCATGGCGCTCCTGGAGGCGAAGGGATTGGACCCGGGTCAGCTGGCCCGGATCCGCAACTATCTCGAGCTGCGGCTCGAGGCCTTTCGGCGGATGATCCGCCAGCACGTCGAGCGCGAGCTGGAGCGCCGGGCGTGGCGTCAGGGCGAGAAGCTCACGCGGGAGATGCTGGCCGACAAGCCGCTCTTCGCGCTGACGGCCGACGAGGTCGCGCAGATGAAGACGGTCGTGGCGCGGCTGGCGCGGAAGATCAAGGACGCCCTCGCCCTCCGTCAGCGCCAGGAGCAACGCGGACGGATCGACACCCGGCGGACGACGCGCAAGAGCCTGCAGTACGGCGGGATCCCCATGGAGATCTTCCTCCGACGGCGTCATCGCGAGAAGCCCAAGCTCATCACCATCTGCGACGTGTCGGACTCGGTGCGCAACGCCTCGCGCTTCATGCTCCAGCTCCTGTGGAGCCTGCAGGAGTGCTTCAGCCGGGTGCGGTCCTTCGTCTTCGTGTCCGAGATCGCCGAGGTGACGCAGGCGTTCAACACCTATCCGGTGGAGCGCGCGATCGAGTGGGCGCTCAAGGGCGCCAACGTCGACTATCACTGCCGCTCCGATTTCGGCTACGCCTTCAGCCAGTTCGTCCGCACGGAGCTGGACGGGCTCGACCGCAAGACGACGATCCTGCTGCTCGGCGACGCCCGGAACAACTACAACGACGCCCAGGCCTGGGCCTTGCGGATGATCCGCGAGCGGGTCAAGGGCATCATCTGGCTGAACCCGGAGGGGCAGTGGGGCTGGGGTGTGGGCGACAGCGTGATGCCGCTCTACGCGCCCTCCTGCGACCTCGTCCGCGAGTGCCGGACCATCGCCCAGATCGGCGACGTGGTGGACAACCTCGTGCATCACTGGTGGCGTCGGGGGCGGTAGTGCGGGTCGTCGCCGCCGTGGCGGCGCTCGCCCTGCTCGTGGCCGTCCCCACACTGCGCTCGTTCGCGCAGCCGGCCGACTGCATCACGATCGCGAACTTCGCGACCAACGCGGTCGGCGAGTTTCCGTCCGCCTGGAAGGCCCGCAAGGACGAGGGCAAGCAGGTCTACACCGTGCAGGCCGAGGGTGGCCTGCGGTTCCTCCGCGCCGTCTCCCGGGGCCTCGGGATCCAGGCGGCAAAGGAGAAGGCATGGGATCTGGCCGCCCATCCCGTGCTCGCGTGGTCGTGGCGCCCGCGTGAGTTCCCGCGCGGCGCCGACGAGCGTGAGTCGGCCACGAACGACAGCGCCGTGGCCGTCTACATGCTGGTTCCGTACTCGCGCATCCGGGGGCCCAAGGCCGTCAAGTACATCTGGAGCGAGAAGGTACCGGTGGGCACGCATCTCACGTCCAACACGGGGCTGACGCAGGTGCGCGTGCTCCGCAGCGGGACGGCGGGCAAGGGGCAGTGGACGGACGAGCGCGTGAACGTCCGCGACGACTACAAGAAGCTCTTCGGCGAGTCCGAGACCCCCAAGCCGGCCGGCATCGCCGTCCTCACCGACTCCGACGACACCAAGTCCAGCGCCGCCGGCGACTACGCCAACTTCCGCGCCTGCCGCGGCTAGCGTTCCCGGTGCCTGTGCGCGTGCTCGGCGGCTCGCTGGCTGCCGCCCTGATCTGGTGGAGCGCCGTGGCCGTTGCACAGGAGGCCACGCCCCAGCCCCCGACGGCCCTTCCGCCGGTCCTCGTCACGGCGCCATCGATCGTCTCGTCCTCGTCGGAGCAGCTCATCCCGGGCAAGGACGCCCGTCAATCTGCGGAGCCACGCGCACGGTCAGGGCTATGCGGATCTGCACTTCCTGATCCCGGAGACCGTCCGCGTCGTCGAGGTGTTCAAGGGCCCCTACTTCGCCGAGTACGGCGACTTCGCCACCGCCGCCACCGTCAAACTTCGTGACCAGGGACGTCGTCCCGGACAACACCGTCGAGATCGCCGGAGGCAGCTTCAACACCCAGCGGTACCTGGCCCTCCTGTCGCCGACCCGGGACGCCCTCAAGACCTTGATCGCGGTCGAGGGTTACCACACAACGGATACTCGCGCCTGAATGTGTTCGCCAAGGCGAGCACCACGCTGGCCGAGGACGTGAAGCTGTCGCTCTGGGCGTCGTACTACCTCCTCGGGGGGATCGCCGTCCACTTTTGACTTCCTTGAGCCGGCCGTATTGTTCCGTGTAGGATGGCCGCAATGACAGGCCGCCTCGGGGTCCTGTTGCTCGTCGCGCTCGGTGCCCTCGTCGGTTCGAGCGTGCCGGTGTCCGCGCATGCGCCGGCTGACGCGATCGTCGCGGCGACGGTCGTCGACCTGCCGTCGGCCGCGGCGTGGCAGGCTGCCGCGCCGCCGGTCGGGCTTCCGTGGATGGCGGTCATCGTCGTGGCACTCCTGGGGATCGTGAGCGCGCGCCGTCCACGCCGCGCCCTTGCCCTGACGATCGTCCTGGTCCTGGCCCTCTTCGCCTTCGAGAACGGCGTCCATTCCATCCATCACCTGAGCGACCGCACCACGGTCACCGCGTGCGCTGTGGCGTCGGCGACGACTCACGTCGCGGGAACGCCCGTGGACGCGGGCACGTCGGAAGCCATCATCCTGCCGTCGCTCGAACGCCTCGTCCTCGATCACCGCCCGGATCTCGTCGTCCGCTCCCTCGCGGCTCATCAGGGCCGCGCGCCCCCGCTCGCCGCCTAGCCTCCGTTCCGTTCTCGCGTGCGTGCCGGGCTCGATGCTGAAGCCCTCGCCGCACGCCGACTCGACCGTCATCACCGGGAGGAGGGTTTCGGCAACACCATGAGACAGACGTCACCGCGGCATCGACTGATTGCGCTGACCGTGGCACGGCCGTCGCCGCGTCCACCACGCGGAGGGGTAGATGAACAAGTGCATGACAGGGCTGTTCGTGATGACGGTGGCCGTGTTCGCGCTGCCCATAGCCGCCCACGCGCACGGCCTCATCGGCAAGTGCTTTCTCCCGGCGACCCTGGCCATCGACGACCCGTTCGTGGCCGACGAGCTGTCGTTGCCGACGATCTCGCACATCAGACGGCCGGCGTCGGGCGACGGACCGGCGACGAAGGAAACGGAGATCAGCGGCGAGTTCTCCAAGCGCCTGAGTCCGAATCTCGGGATCACGTTCGAGGGGGCTTACCGGATCCTCGATCAGGAGCACGACGCCACGCTCAAGGGATTCGACAATCTCGGCGTCTCCCTGAAGTACGTCTTCTTCCGGAGTCCCGAACGCCAGACACTTCTGTCGGCCGGCATCGGCTGGGACGTGGGCGGCACCGGCAGCGCCGCCGTCGGCGCGGAATCGTTCCACACCGTGACGCCCCAGCTCTTCTGGGGAAAGTGCTTCGGTGACCTGCCCGACTCGGTTTCATTTCTTCAGCCGCTCGTGTTCACCGGCGCCTTCGGCGTGGGGATCCCGACCCGCCACGCCAACACGACCACGAACGTCGACCCGGGCACCGGAGAGCTGACGGTCCAGCGTGACATCAACGCGAGCGTCGTGAAGTGGGGCTTCTCGATCCAGTACGACCTTTACTACCTCCAGAGCTTCGTCCGAGACGTCGGACTTCGCGCCCCCTTCAACCGCCTGGTGCCGCTGGTCGAGTTCGCGATGCAGACCCCGCTCAACGGCGCCATCGCCGGCAAGACGACGGGCACGATCAACCCCGGGATCATCTGGTTTGGGCGTTATGTCCAGCTCGGGGTGGAGGCGCAGATCCCGGTCAACACGCGCACCGGGAAGAACGTGGGCATCCTGGGGCAGATTCATTTCTACCTCGACGACATCGCGCCCCGGTTCTTCACCTGGACACCGTTCCATGGCGTGCTCGGGCCGACGTTTCCCAGGTAGTCTACGGCGGGTCGTGCTGGTGGCGACGGTGCTGCTCACGCCGTCGGCGGCATGGACGCACGCATTTCCCGACCATGCCGATCCGCGCGTGGGCCACACGACGGACACCCCGCCCACGCAGGTTCGGATCTGGTTCGACGGCGAGATCGAGCCCGTCTTCAGCACGATTCGCGTCGAGAATGCGGACAGACAGCAAGTGGACAGTAAGGACGGGCGGGTGAACCCTCGAGACCGTCGATTGCTGGAAGTGCGGGTGCCTCCGCTGCCTCCAGGAAAATACCGCGTCTTCTGGAGCGTCGTGGCGCGGGACGGACACCGGACCGAGGGGGACTATCCCTTTCGGGTCAAGTGACGGCAGCCGGTGATGGCCAGACCATGACGTTGCTCGTCGTGGCAGCGCTCATTCAATGGTTGGCCCTGGCGTCCCTCGTGATGCTCATCGGAGCAGCCGCTCTGGATCTCTTCGTACTGCCATCGAACGCGCCCGCCCTCGGCGGGGCACGAAGATCGCTCCGCCGATGGATCGGCCTCAGCACCGCCATGCTCTTCGTGGCGACGATCGGCCATTTGCTCATCCGGACGCGGACGATGAGCGGCGGCGGCCTCGGCGCGTTGATGGCCGCGATCCCTCTCGTCCTGACGCGAACGCACTTTGGAACCATCTGGATCGCAAGGTTTGCCGCGCTCGCCGCGCTCACGGTCTGCTTCGCCGTGCCCGGGAGGGCGGCCCGCTCGGTGGTGTTCGTTCTGGCCGTCGGTCTCGGATTGACGACGAGCCTCACGGGGCACGCATCGGACTGGGGAGATTTCTCTGTCAGCCTCCTCGTGGACTATGGGCATCTTCTGGGTGCGGCCGTCTGGATGGGTGGGCTCCTCGGCTTGGCGGTCGCCGTGTTCCCCCGAGTCTCCCGCGTTCCGGCCCCACTGGTGGTCTCCGTGGCCTCGAGGTTCTCGACGCTCGCGGGATTCATGCTCGCGATTGTGGTGCTCAGCGGGAGCTACAACGCTTGGGTCCAGACGCGCGTCGTCTCAGCGTTGTGGACGACGACGTATGGCCGGATCCTCCTCGTGAAGATCTGTTTCGTCCTCATCGTCGTGGGCTTCGGTGCACTGAACCGGTTCGCGATCATTCCTGGCCTCGCCGGCACCCGCCCCTCGGGACTCCTCCACCGACTGCTCACCCGCGTTGCTCCGGTCGGGCCGCACGTATCGTCAGAATCCCTCAGAGTCCAGCTGGCCAAGTACGTGGTGGCGGAGGCGGTACTCGGCGTGATGATTCTCGCCTGTACGGCGATGTTGACCGAGTCCCCGCCGGCCCGACACGCGATTCGCATGCAACATTCGGGCACGATGGACGACGCAGCTGATGAACCCCGCAAGGCGACACCTCATCGGCACGAAGCGCGTTGACTTCCGGAGCCGCGCACCTCCCCTGGTTGGCTGAGCTCTGGCGGCACTCGAACGGCGTCAGGACGCCGGGGAGCGCGGAACCACCACGAGGACCTGTGCTAGCCTCGGGGCATGGCTCTCGTCGGCGCCTTCGCGTGTGCCCACACCCCTCAGCTCCTCGCACGTCCCGGGACGGAGGACCGCGAGATCGTGCTGCGTGTCCACGAGGCCTTCGGGCGGGTCAAGCATCGGCTGGAGGCCTTGCGTCCCGATCTGATCGCCATCGTCGCCGGCGATCACATCGAGGCATTCTTCCTGAGCGGTGTGCCGGCGTTCGCGGTCTACGTGGGCACCGAGTGCGCGGGCTCGTTCGGCCACTATGGCTATCGCTTCCCCATCCACGAGCCGGTGGCGCGCGCGGTCCTCGAGCAGGGGGTCGAGCGCGGATTCGACCTGTTCTACACGCAGGACGCGCGCCTCGACTACGCCTTCTACGTGCCGCTGCATTTCACGATGCCGGTGCCCGCCGTGCCGCTCGTGCCCCTGCACGTCAACGTGTATTTGCCGCCGCAGCCGACCCCGCGCCGCTGTTACGAGTGGGGGGCCGCGCTGGGCGAGATCCTGCGCGGGCGGCCCGAGCGGATCGCGCTCATGGCCTCGGGCGGGATGTCGCACTTTCCCGGGACGGACCGGTACGCGTCGCCGGACCTCGAGTGGGACCGCGGGATCCTCGAGCTCCTGTGCGAGGGGCGCGGTCACGAGCTGGCCGCGGTCACCGGCGAGGAGCTCGACAAGACGGGCAACGTGGAGCTGAGGACGTGGATCACCGCGCTGGGCGCCGTCGGCGCCGCGCGCGCCGAGGTCTACTGCTACGCGCCCTCGTGGCACCACGGCAACGCCGTGGTGGAATGGCCGCTGTGAGTACGGACGCGGCCTCGGTGCACGACCTGCATTACCGGTTTCCGCCGGCCCGGGCCTACCGGCTCAATCGCTGCCTCTTCGGGCTGAAGTCCGACCCCGAGTTCCTCGCCCGCTACCTGGCCGATCCGAAGGCCGCCGCGGAGGCGATGGGGCTCGACGGGGACGAAGTGTGCGACCTCCTCGCCGGCGATCGCGACGCGCTCCTCGCCCGTGGCGCCCACGCCTATCTCGTGTTCATGGCCGCCCTCCGCGTCCGCATGGAGCGCGAGCCCTCCGACTTCGAATACTTCTGAGCGATCTCAAGGGGGCCCCGAGCGGGCCCCCCAAGCCCCCCGAATGCTCGTCGCGCGCCGCCGCGCGCGCCCCTACTTGCGGGCGCAGATCAGCATGGACTGGCCGTTGTAGACGGATTCCGAGGCGTGGACGATCTTGCCGAATCCCGCGTCGCTCAGGGTCCTGGCGAGCTGGTCGGTGCTCCATCGCCGTAACATCGGCGCCAGCCGCAGCTTGTTGATCGCGTAGACGCGTTCGTAGGCGGGCTTCATCGCATCGAACCGGCCGCTCGCCTCGAGGTCCCGGCGGATGTCGCGGAACAAGGTCTCGACGTCGGAGGTCGCGTGGGGTCCGCTGATCCGCAGCTCGCCTTGCGGCTTGAGCACGCGCAGGACCTCCTGCAGGACCGGCTGGTGATCGGGGATGGCATACAGCACGTTGTTCATGATGGCGCAGTCGATCGAGCCATCGGGGATACCGAAGAGGGAGATGAGGTTCTGGCGGAGCGCCAGCACGCCCGGCTTGTCCGGGGACGTCGTCAAGTAGACGTTGCACTTGGCCTTGAGGCACTCGAGCATCGTGCGATTGGCGTCGATCGCGATGACGTAATACCCGCGGCCCTTCGCGGCGAGCGCGCCGGCGATGTTCCCCGTGCCCGCCCCCAGATCCAGGATCCGCGACCCCGGTGGGATGGAGCCGAGCGGACCATCGGGCTGATCGCCGATGATCGTCTGCACGAGATGCGTGTAGATCGACGTGTTCAGCAGGACGTTATCGTAGGAGAGCGCGTACTCCGACCACATCAGGTCGAGACTCATGAGCCCGATGAGATCCTGCTTGAACTCGAGGCCGTACTCCGTCTTGTCGAACTGGGGCTCGATCGTCACGAGCCAGGCGGCGGTGGCCCCGCTGTCCCCGCGCATCCGGTGCGCCCGCTTGGTGCCGTGCACGCGTCCGTAGCGCGCGCTGGTGAACTCGATCGGCTCCACGTCGATGTCCGGCAACTTGTTCGGGTCGGTGAAGCGGCCGGCGTGATCCATGACCTCCTGGTAATTGTCCAGGAAGTACGTCCATTCGAGCACGCTCTGCCCCGTCCGTCCCTCCATCGTGCGGTCGAAGACGAGGCCGAAGGCCTCGTTCCAGTCGAGGATCCGGTAGGCTCGGTCGAGCAGGTACGCGGGCGTCATCGCGAAGCCGGATGGCGCAAAGCGGAGCGCCTCGCTGAGCGTCTCGTCGAAGATGGAGTAGGCGGGCGCATCCCTCGCCGGCAGCACGACCTGCTGGCTGTAGGCCACGCGCTCCTGGCGCGTGGCCTCGTCGAGGCTCCGCGTCGTGTGCTGCGCGTTCCGGGGGTCGGCGTAGAGCGCGGTCAGGGAATGGGAGGTCGGCGCATCGCGACGGAGCGCGACGGCATGGACGACGGCGACCACGGCCAGCAGCACTCCCACGACGCCCAGGGGCCAGATGACGTTGTAGGCCGCGGCGATCAGCGCCGGCGGCAAGAGCAGGATCGTCGCGAACAGGGCGACGAGCGACCATCGGGACGACAGTGACACTCTCACAGCACCCGTTCCATGACGATCGAGGCGATGGGGATGTCCTCGAAGCTGGGCGCGGACAGGTTGGGCACGATCCGGAAGCCCGACGCTTCGTACACCCGCTGGATCTCGGGGCGGCAGGCCAGGAAGAGCACGTCCACCTGCTGGCGCACGGCGATGGCGACGAGATGGTCGACGAGGACCTCGGCGAGCCGATGCCCACGGTGCTCGGGATGGACGATCACGCGACTGACCTCGGCCTTGCTCCGGCGCTCGCGGACGAGCTGCTGGTAGTAGCTGCGAAATCCCGGAAAGGCGTCGAGGATGTCGAAGGGGTGTGACAGGACGGGTGGATAGGCGAAGTTCTGCCGGAGGATCGGGTCGCCGGACTGACGGATGATGTCCTTGATGATGCGCACGGTGTCTGGCCGCTCGGCGCCGAGCTGGTACACGAGGCGGGCGCACCCGGCCAGCCGCCCCTCGGCGGTGAACGCTCCGATCGCGACGGAGGTTCGATCGGTGTAGTCGAGCTCGAGCCGCGCCCGGGACGCATCCCGGCTGCGGGGGATGTAGCCCGAGGAGCTCCAGATGTCGTAGCGGAGCGAGAAGTAGTCGCGAAAGTCCCGCGGCGACACGATCTCGCGCACGGTGTACGGCTGATTCCGGACCCCGACGAGATGCTTGCGGAGCGCCGCCGTGACGTCGGCCACGGAGGCGATGGGGCCGCTGTCGTCGCAGGCGCCGCCGGCGGCGACGGGCAGAAAGATCCGGGCGAGCGCGGGGTTGGCGCGGCGCGCCTCGGTGGCCTGGGCGAGGCTGAAGCCCGCGAGCACGGCGATGCAGGTTCCCCCCGGAGGGACGCCCGCCGATGCCAGATCGTTCAGCGTCGGCAGGTAGACGACATCGCGAATCACGTCCTTGGCGTTCGCGTCGGACGCGACCCACTCGCGGACCGTGCGTAGATGCCGCCGGTCGGCGGGGCCGCGACAGACGACGAAGACCACGGCGGTGCCGACGTCCGTCATCGGGGTCACGGGCGTGCGTCTCCGGCGAGGGCGGGCGCGGCCGGCGCCTCGGGCCGGTCGCGGGTGCCGACCAGGTAGGCGAGCATGCGGCTCACCATCCGCGTCTTCTCGTCGCTCGCCTGGAGATCGCCGACGAGCTTGAAGGACAGCAGGATGTTCTGCACCGCCAGCAGGCTGTCGTGGTACTCCTTCAGCTGACGCACCGTCCGGTTGTAGAGATAGAAGAAGACCCCCGCGATGAACTCCGTGAGCACGCCGGCGCCGGACGAGACGTAGGCCATGTGCGGCGAGGAGTCCGACGCGAGATAGCCGAACGCCAGGCCCGTGGCCACGAGCGTAAAGCCCACGACCCCCGCCGCCGTGGCGACCACGAAGCTCTTGTCGGTGTGCACCTTGACCAGCGTGTAGTAGGCGGCGAGGTTCTCCACGTTGATCCCGACCAGCCGGTCGAAGTACGACGGCTCGGCCTGGCTCGGGTCCGGCGAGCTCGGCAGCAAGCGGCCGAGGATGCGCTTCCGGGCGGCGAGCCCGTCGCGCTCGGCCCGGAGCGAGGCGATCCGCGAGCTCACGTACGCCCACCAGCCGAAGAGGAAGATGACGCCGTACGCCAGCAACACGACGCCGACGATCGTCTGCTTCGCGACGATCTGTTGCTGGAGAGCGACGAGCGCGAGCCCGGCCAGCGCCATCAGGGCGGCGATGAGGTACATCGGCAGCGCCCGGCGATGCTCGGTGTGGAGGCGAGTCTCGATCCGGCTCTGGGCCTCCTCGAGCTCGGCGAGCTCGGTGGGTGGCGCCGGCGGCTGACTGTTCTGGTCGCGCGTCGGATCCGGAGAAAGAAGTCTCGTCGTCCCGGCCACAGGATCGGCCTCCCCTTCGCGCGGATGTCTCCATCGATCCTTAAGTCATCAAAGGTGGCCTGTCAACCGCGAAGATGTCCCTATTGTGGTTCGTTGGTCGCCTTCGGTGTGAATCAGCGGACGACGATGGTGAACGTCGTCGATTTCACCGGCGCGGCCCACGGCCGGCCGTAGTCGAGGCGGACCATCGTCGTTCCGGGGCCCACGGTCCGGAAGGTCCAGCGCTGGCGGCCGCCGCTGCCGCCGGGGGCCGACGAGGGAGCGGCCTGGTAGTCCGCGCTCAGGAGCGCCATGATCCGCGAGTCGGGCAGCGCGCCCATTCGCCACTCCTCGCCCGTGGTCGGGTCCGACGGCAGCTCGAGGACGACGTCGCGGTCCGCGGTCGTCTCGATCCTCGGCGTGGCCTCGCCATAGACCGTCTTCCGGGCACAGCTCGTCAGCCCGCCGAGCACCGCCGTGGCCGCGAGGAGCGCCAGGCCCCCGCGGAGCGCGCGTGTCATTCGGGAAGACGCCAGACTCGAGACTCGGGCCGCTCGTCGGTGAGGGTGAACTGGGGCAGCGCCAGATGGTCGGCGAGGTCCTCGAACACGACACGCACGCGCTTGCCGATCGCGACGTTCTTCTCGTCCTCCATGGTGCCGTCGGGCTTGACGAGGTTGGCGACCACGCGCAGCGCTTCGTCGGGCGTCGGCACACCACGCTGCTCGTCCAGCTCGACGAGAACCACGGAATAGGGAGTGACGTCGCGGAAGCCGGGCTGGATGGCGTGGACGACGATCTCGTACGAGTGAATCGTACCCCGCCCGCTGACCTCCTGCCAGCTCCAGGCGAGCTCCGTGCACCACGGGCAGGCATGGGTCGGCGGATAGCGCATGAGCCCGCACGCCCCGCACTTGCGAACCATCAACCGGTGGGCGCGCGCATGCGCGAAGTACTCCATCCACTCGCTGTCGTTGTCGGGCACGAGCAGGGTGAGACCGCGATGTTGAACGGGTTGCGGCACGCTCCTACCTCCTCATGATGAGGGCGCTGCCGGTGGCGGGCATGGCCCAGCCGAGATTCATGGTGATCTCGGGATCCTTGACCTGGCGGCAGACGCCCGGGGAATAGTCGTAGGTGTGCACGCCCTCGGCCGCGCGGGGGCAATAATCATCGACCGTGCCGCGGAGCTGACGCACGTTCTCGATGACCATGGACATGCCGTGCGTGTATCCCTCGCACAGATGCCCTCCCGACGTGTTGTTCGGTCGCTTGCCACCGAGCTCGATGATGCCGCTCGACACATAGGCCCCGCCCTCGCCCTTCTTGCAGAAGCCATACTCTTCGAGCTGGAGCATCGTGGTGAAGGTGAAGGCGTCGTAGGAGCCGGTGATGTCGACATTCTCGGGACGGATGCCCGCCTGCCCGAAGACGATGTCCTTCGCGTAATGCCCGGCGACGCGGCTGATGGGCCCATGCTCCCAGTGGAAGTCGACGCGCGGCTTGGACACGCGACCGGCGACGCCCATGATGAAGATCGGGTGCTGGCGGAGGTCGCGGGCCCGCTCGGCGGACGTCACGATGAGGCAGGTCGCGTTGTCCGTCTCGAGGCAGCAGTCCAGGAGGTGCAACGGCTTGACGATCCAGCGGGAGCCGAGAACGTCGGCGACGGTGATTCGCTCCTTGCGGAAGGCCTTGGGATTCTGGGACGCGTGCTTGCTGTGGGCGACCTTGACGTGGGCCACCTGCTCGGAGGTCGTGCCGTAGTCGTACATGTGGCGCATGAAGGTCAGCGCGAAGTTCTGGCCGGCGCTCGTCATCCCGAACGGCCGCTGCGCGAGATCGAGACCACGGGCGGGAGCCGCCGCCCGCGCTCCGGTCCCACCGATCCGGAACTCGGTGTAGCCGTTCATCGACCGGAAGATGGCGACCGTCTGGCACATGCCCGCCTCGATCGCGCCCATGGCCAGACCGACCAGCGCCTCCGTCGAGGAGCCACCGCCGACGACGTCCATGTAGAAGTTGAGCCGGATGCCGAGGTCGGGCGCCACCCACGGGGACGGGGTGGAGTCGTTGTTCTGGTAGCTCATCATGCCGTCGACGTCGGTGGGCCGCAGCCCGGCGTCCCCGAGCGCCTTGCGAATCGCCTCGACGGCCATGGCCCGCGTGGTCCGGCCGGACTTGTGAGAGTACTCCGTCTCTCCCACCCCGACGATGCAGTACTTGTCCCGGAGGCTATTCATCGTTCCCCTTTCGTCTTGGGCAGGATCTCCGCGAGGAACTTGCCGGTGTACGAGCCCGGGGTCTGCGCCACGACCTCGGGCGCCCCCTCGGCGACGATCTCCCCGCCCTCGTCGCCGGCCTCGGGCCCCAGGTCGATGACGTGGTCGGCGGCCTTGATCACGTCGAGGTGGTGCTCCACGACGAGGACGGTGTTGCCGGCGTCCACGAGCCGGTTGAGCACGCCGAGGAGCTTCTTGACGTCGTCGAGATGCAGGCCGGTGGTCGGCTCGTCGAGGACGTAGAGCATCTCCGTCGTGGCGCGCGCCCCGAGCTCGGCCGCGATCTTCAACCGCTGGGCCTCGCCCCCCGACAGCGTCGTGGCCGGCTGGCCCAGGCGCAGGTAGCCGAGGCCGACGTCCTGGAGCACGCGGAGCCGACGCGCCAGCGTCGAGTGCGCGGTGAAGAAATCGACGGCCTCGTCGACGGTCATGGCCAACACGTCGGCGATGCTCCGGCCGCGATACTTCACCGTCAGGACCTCGGGGCGATAGCGGCGGCCCTCGCACTCCTGGCAGGAGACGTAGACGTCCTCGAAAAAGTACATCTCGAGCTTCTGAAACCCGTCGCCCTCGCACTTCTCGCAGCGCCCGCCGGGGACGTTGAAGGAGAAGGCGCCGGCCTCCAGACCGAGGGTCTTGGCGCGTGGCAGCGCCGCGTAGAGCTTGCGGATCTCGTCGAAGGCCTTCACGTACGTCACCGGATTCGAGCGCGGCGTGCGGCCGATGGGCTCCTGATCGATGAGCCGGGTCCCTTTGAGGTACTCGAGGCCCTGCAGCTCGTCGTGGGCGCCCGGCGGCGCGAACTCGGTCTTGAACGCGCGCGCCACCGCCCGGTAGAGCGTGTCGTGGATCAGCGTCGACTTGCCCGAGCCCGACACGCCACTCACCACGGTCAGGGTGCCGAGGGGGACGCGCAGCGTGATCGCTTTGAGGTTGTGCTCGCGCGCGCCCGTGAGCACGACGTGCCGGCGTCCGAGACGGCGGACGGCCGGTACGGGAATCGTCTCCCGGCCCGTGAGGTAGCGCGCGGTCAGGGAGCGCGTGGTCTTGCGAAACTCCTCCTGGGAGCCGTTGAAGACGATGTTGCCGCCGCGCTCCCCCGAGCCCGGGCCCAGCTCCACCACGTGGTCGGCGGCCTCGATGAAGGCGCGGTCGTGCTCGACGACGACCACGGTATTGCCCGCGTACGCGAGCTCACGGCAGAGGTCGGTCAGGCGCGTCGTGTCCCGCGCGTGCAGGCCGATGGAGGGTTCGTCGAGGACGTAGAGGGTGCCCACGAGCTGAGAGCCGAGCTGGTTGGCGAGGTTGATGCGCTGCGCTTCGCCCCCCGACAGCGTCCGCGTCTGGCGCCCCAGGGCGAGATAGCCGAGCCCCACACGGAGCAGGAAGGTGAGCTTGGCGCCGAGCTGCTTGAGGATCTCGCGCGCGACCGTCGCCTCCCAGGCGGTGAGCCGCAGATCGGTGAGCACGCGCGCGGCGTTCTCGATCGTGAGCGCGGTGAACTCCGCGATCGTCAGCCCGGCCACGCTCACGGCCAGGGCCTGGGGGCGCAAGCGCGCGCCGGCGCACATCGGGCAGCGCGACTGGCTGCGGTAGCGGGACAGGAAGACGCGGACGTGCAGCTTGTAGCGGTACGACTCCACCTCTTCGAAGAAGCCCTGGATGCCGGGAAACTTGCCCTCGCCCTCGTAGACGAACTTCCGCTCGTCTCCGTCGAGGGCCTCCCACGGCCGGTCCACGGCGACGCCCCGGCGTCGCGCCGCCTTCATCAGCTCGCGCTGGTACCAGCGGCCCGACGGGTGGGTCCACGGCTCGACGGCGCCGTCGGCGAGGCTCCGCGCGGGGTCGGGAACGACCAGGGCCTCGTCGTATTTCAGGACGTTGCCGAAGCCCTTGCACTCGGGGCA
>Ga0137375_10002670_pt1 | contig 20924 bp, 15 predicted proteins | sample SagtaG_24_FD_104936 | JGI IMG/M metagenome (GOLD analysis project Ga0137375, IMG submission 104936) | Vadose zone soil microbial communities from Sagehorn Ranch, Mendocino, California, USA - Sage1_R_113_16 metaG | ecosystem: Environmental > Terrestrial > Soil > Vadose zone | place: USA...
ACAGATCGACGTACGAGACGTATTGCAGGACGTTGAACCAAACAGTCCCCTCGGGCAGGCCGCGCTTGAACCAGAAAATCATGGTCAAGACGATCATCGCCACCAGCGTCATGATCGCGGAGGCAATCTGATTGCGGGTCAGGCTGGAGAAGAACAGCCCCATCGCCAGCCAGCCGGCCCCCATGAAAGATAGCGAGATAAAAAAGGTCAACAATGGCCGGTAATCGAACTCCTCGCCGCCCTCCACACGCAGAGCGAGCAGGAAGAACCCCCAGGAATACCAGATCAACAGGAACACTCGCAGGGCGGCAAAGAACTTGCTGAGCACCACCGGCGTTTCGTTCACGGGGGCGGTCAACAACACCTCCAGGCTGCCGGTGCGTCGCTCCTCGCTCAGCAGTCGCATCGTTAGCAGCGGCACGATGAAGACGACCGAGAAGACCTGGAAGTAGTCCGTGGTGAAGAAGCGGACGATGGGCTCGGGCACGCCGACGGGCCGCCGCGGGTCGAGCAGCGCATCGATGAACTCGCGGAAAAAGCACCAGCCCAGCACAGTGACGCCGATCAGGAGGACGTAGGCGATCGGCGAGTAGAAGAACGCGGCCAGTTCGCGCCGCGTCAGCACCACCAGACGATTGTCCGAACAAATGGCCAGCGACAGCAAGACGTACTCCAGGCCGAAGTATAGCAGCAGCAGGCCGCGCGGCATGAAGAAGGGCTGGCTGGGCAAGGCATCGCTCAGGTTGAGCCAGTAGAGGAGATAAGGGCCGAAAGAAAAGGCAAGCGCCACGGCGAGCATCAGGCCGCCCAGCAAGCCAATGCCGAGCCCGGCCAGGTGGCCGCTGTCGCTGCCGGCTCCTTCCAGGCCGATATAGGCGCCCAGGTAGAGCAGGCCCACCGCCAGCAGGACCACCCCCTTACCGAGCATGAAGTTATCGCTCAAAGCGCCGCCGGCGAGACCAAGCAGGGCGGTCAAGACGCCAGCGACTCCGATCACGCCCAGGGTCATTCGGCGGAGTTTCTGGTCCGTTTCGTTCCGCGCGAAGGCCCCGAGGAAGCCAATCGCCAGGAGCAGGCAAGGCGCCCCGCCCGGCAGGAACAGCGCCCCCATTTCCGTCCTGGCTTCCGTCTGTTTGTCGGGGTCCGTCTGTCTCTCGGCCCCCGGAACCTTGGCGGGAACCAACAGGAACACGACCGCCAGGCCAAGGGCAGCCGCGCCGACGGCACCATACAGGCGGCGATATTGGAGGTCCTTCTCGACGAAGGCGTGATAGAGCAGGGCGCCGACGCCGAGGACGAACAGCACAATGCCCCAGGAGAGGCTGATGAGGTAAGGCTTCTCGATCAGGTAGCAGAACAGGGCCGCCGCCCCGAGCACCAGGGGGAACAGGCCAACGAGGGCGACGACGCGGGCGGTGGTCGGCTGTTCCGGGCGGACGAGAGACGGCGCCTGTTCCGCCAGTCCTTGCCAGCCCTTCCCGGACACGGGTTCATCGTCTTTCTTCGGCTTGATCGCCCGTGATGGCATACCGTTCGCTCCTATCCCCACAGGGACACCAAGGCAAGCCCACGGGTGGCCACCCGTGGGCTTTCGGCCTCAAGTGCTGTTTCTTCACTCTTTCACGGCCGCCTGGCCGGACTTGTCCTGGATGTTCTCGCTGCCCGCCGGCTTCATGGCGGAGCTGTCGCCCAACGGGTTGCTCTCACGCAGGACGTCGAAGAAGGCTTCTTCGAGCGTGCGCCGCTGCAGGTCGAGCCGGCGCAGGATCCAGCCCTTCTCCGTCACGCGCTGCGACAGCGTCTCGCGCAGGTCGGCGCCGTCCTGAGTGCGCACCTCGAAACGGCTCAACCCATCCGCCAGCGCCTTGACGGTAACGCCAACCACGCCCTCGGTCCCGCGCAACACGCCGGCGACCTGCTCCGACGGCCCGCGCACCTCCAGCACCGTCACCGCCTGTTTCGCCAAGTCGGCCAGCGTGCGACTGACGCCGACGCGCCCCGAGTTGATGATAATGACGCGCTCGCAAATCGCCTCAACCTCGGCGAGAATGTGCGTCGAGAGCAAGATCGTGTGACCCTCGCCGAGTTCCTGGATCAGTGCGAGCGTTTCGCGGATCTGCACTGGGTCGAGGCCGGTCGTCGGCTCGTCCAGGATCAGGATGGGCGGATCATGCACCATCGCGTCCGCCAGGCCGACACGCTGCCGATAACCCTTCGAGAGCGTGTGCAGCAGCCGGCGGCGCACCTCGCGAATGCGACAGCGATCCATGCAGTATTCCAGGCGCTGCGGGCGTTCCTTGCGACCGACTCCCTTGAGTTTGGCGCGGTAGACAAGGTACTCCTCGACGCGCATCTCGGAGTAAAGCGGTACGCTTTCGGGCAGATAGCCAATATGGCGGCGGACGTCGAGCGATTCCATCATCACGTCGAAGCCGGCCACCTTGGCGATGCCGCTGGTCGCCGGCAGGAAACTGGTGAGGATGCGCATGGTGGTGGTCTTGCCGGCGCCGTTGGGGCCGAGGAAGCCGACCACTTCGCCCTTGTCCACCTCGAAACTGATGCCGTCAATGGCCATCACTGGGCCGAAGTACTTCGTAAGGTTCTTGACTGATATCATAATTTAGGCTAACCTTCCCGGGAGGAAAAACTCTGCAGGCCAGCCAGACCTTGACAGCCCAGGTGAAGTTAATGGCAAGGAAAGGCATACCGTACAGCCGGTTCAGTGGCAAGAGGCAGGAGGCGGGAGTCTCCCAGATCCGCCAAGACGAAATGGCCGTCATCGCCGCACGCGACGAGGGTGTGGAACTGGACCTGTCGTGCTGCCTCAACGACAAGGGCCTGAGCGCCTTCCGCGGCGCCAACTGGAAGCGCGGCAAACTCGGCAAGTTCATCGACCTGTGCGACGCTGGCCTGATCCTGCCCGGCTGGGTGCTCATCGTGGAGCGCGTCAACCGGATGTCGCGCGCCCCGTGGATGGTCCAGGTGGAGCAGTGGAAGGAGATCCTGCGGCGCGGCATCATCCTCCGCACCTGTGAACCCCCCGCGCGCTTCACCCTGGAGAACATCAATGATTTGTCGGTCGGCTGCCCCGTGGTGATCCACATGATGCTGGCCCACCTTGACAGCAAGCAAAAAAGCGAATGGGTGGGCGATGCGTGGAGGCGCAAAAAGGAAATGGCCCGAGAGACGAAAGAGCCACACGGTCAGCGCTGCCCCCGCTGGCTGCAGCCCATCACCAAGCCGCACTCCAAGGATCCAAACCGGCTCGTCACCACTGGCTACCAGGTCATCGAGGAACGCGCGGCCGTTATCCGCATGCTCTTTGAATGGTCCGTCAGCGGCTGGGGGCCGCGCCGAATTTGCGCGGAACTGCGGCTCCGCGGGGTGAAAGCCTGGGTTCCCAGCGGTCGCTGGGTCGCAGGCAGCATCTACTACCTGCTCCGCAACCGACAGGTGCTGGGGGAGCATCAGCCGACCCAGCGTAATCAGGAGGGACGGCCGGTGCCTCTCACCTCCACCATCAAGGGGTATTATCCCGCCATCCTCGACGAAAGCCTCTGGCTCGCCGCCCAGTCAGCACTGCGGCGCCGGACGAACCGCGGCGGCCGCGGCGGCAAGCAGGGACGGGAAACCAACCTCTTTACCCATGTCGTGTTTGAAGCCCTCACGCGCGAGGTCATGCACTGCCAGGATGGGGAGTCCAAGGGGAGAAAATATCACTATCTCATCAACAAGTCAGCGACCTGGAAACTCCCTTACTCGTACTTTGAGCGCGGCGTGTTGAGCGCCCTGGCCGCCCTCAAGCCGGAAGACGTGGACGGCCGGCATCAGGCGGACGCCCTCTCGGCGGCCGTCAGTCGCCTGCAGGACGAGTGCTCCCGGCTCACCCTGGAACTGGAAGCGCTCGACCAGCAAATCCGCGAGTTGCACCCGAAGAAATGGCCGCAGCGTGTGGTGGCGCGGATGGGCGAGTTGGAAGAGGCCATCAAGGCCAAAAAGGAGGAGTTGCGGCAGACCGAGGAAATGGCCAACACTTCGGGTCGCGCCAAGATGCTCACCGATCTGCAAACGTGCCTGCAGTTGCTGGACGAGGTCCGGGGCACCGAGCGCGAAACAGTGGTCCGGCAGCGCATCAAGGGCCGGATTCCGTTCCTCGTCGAGTCGATCTGGGTCAGGGTGCAGCCCATCAACAAGATGCAGCGCTATCTCCACACGCGCATTTACCTGCACGGCGGCGAGCCGCGCTACTTCGCCATCTTTGCCGGCAGAGGCAAGCCCTCAGCCCCCGCCTGGAACCTGAAGGATGTTGACTTTCGCGCGGGAGAAAAAGACGGGCAAACAGCTCGTGGCAAAGCGACTCGCCAACTCCTCACAGGCACGGTCGCAGGCTAACCAGGGGTCGGGGCAGGGCGGGGCGGAAAACGTCTGCCCCGCCCTCAACTTATCAGTCCACTCTGCCCCGGACCAATACAAGCCATCACTGTTCTGTATCACGAAGCAATCAATAGCAGACATCGCCTCTTCCAAATAGGGTCATGCTCACCACGCTCACCCTACCCCACTGCCTCCCTTCGCGCCTCCCTCTCTGCCCTCTTCGGCCTGGAAATCGCGGCCTGTGGGCGCGGTTCCTGACCTGCGCGCAGCCCACGAGGGACGCCAGCGCTCCGCCGCCGACAATTCCTCGACCCTTTCCGCATTCACGCGGCGCGTACGGCTTTCCCAACAGCAAGATCTGGCCCCAGCGCGGGCACCACGTTAAGATGCAGACGTCTTTGCCGCTACGCTCTTGACTGGGGAACCACTCGTCATGGACGCCGCACCTTACCGCGCCGGCGACCGCCGTCCCATCGCAGTGCGCCACTGGAGAGTTTTCCAATCCCTCGCCGCCTACCTGGCTCGCCTCGGCGTCTCCCCCAACGCCATTTCCCTCGCCGGCATGGGCTTCGGCATCCTCGCCGGCGTCGCCCTCGGACTGACGGCCTGCGCTGCCGGCGTCGAGGAGCGCCTGCTGTGGCTGGCCGCAGCCGTGTGCGTGCAACTCCGTTTGCTGGCGAACATGCTCGACGGCATGGTTGCCATCGAGGGCGCTCGCGCCGCGCCGGTCGGCGAACTCTTCAACGAGATACCGGATCGCGTTTCGGACGCCGCGACCCTCATCGGCGCCGGCTATGCGGCCGGCGGCGACCTGGTGCTCGGCTACAGCGCCGCCTGCGCGGCGCTATTCACGGCCTATGTGCGCGCGATGGGCAAGGTGGCCGGCGCCAATCAGGAGTTTTGCGGTCCGATGGCGAAGCAGCAGCGCATGTTCCTCGTGACCGGAGTCGCGCTGTATTGCGCCCTGGCGCCGCTGACCTGGCGGCCCGTGTGGGCTCCCTGGCCCGGGCGAAGTGTGATGGCGGGGGCGCTCGTCTTGATCCTTGCGGGCTGCCTCGTTACAGTCTGGCGCCGCCTGCGTCGCATCGCGGCCACCCTTCGGAAGTAGGGGCGAGGGGCGAGGGACGAGGGGCGAGGGAAGACAACTCGGTTTCTTCCCTCGCCCCTCGTCCCTCGCCCCTCGCCCCTGATCGGGGAACCCACGCCGTGAACGCCGAAACCCGCGCCCGGCTGTTCGGCTACGAACACGCCTTTGACCACCCCGTCACGGTGGCGATCGCGCTGACGGTCGCCATCGCCCTGCTGCTCGCGCCGCTGATTATCCTGCTCCTGGTACGTCTCGGCCGCGTCGGCCCCGCACAGCGCACCGAGCTGATGCAGCGCTACCGCTCCTGGCTCGTCCTGATTCCAGCGATGGGCGTGCCGATCCTGCTCGGAGCGGCGTGGACGATCCTCGGTATCGGGATCCTGAGTATCCTTTGCTATCGCGAGTACGCCCGCGCCACCGGCCTGTTCCGCGAGAAGTTCATCAGCCTGCTCGTGGTCGTGGGCATTTTCGCGGTCACTTTCGCCGTCGCCGATCACTGGTACGGGTTCTTCGTGGCCCTGTTCCCACTGAGCGTCGGCCTGATCGTGGCGCTGGCAACTCTCGCCGATCGACCCCAGGGTTATATCCAGCGCGTGGCCCTGGGGGTGCTGGGATTCGTGCTGTTCGGCAGCGCCCTCGGCCACCTGGGCTACATGGCCAACGACACGGATTACCGGCCGATCATGATGCTGTTCCTGCTGGCGGTGGAGGCCAACGACGTCTTCGCGTATATCACCGGCAAGACCTTCGGCCGGCGCAAATTGGCTCCGCACACCAGCCCCAACAAGACGATCGGCGGAGCGCTCGGAGCGTTGGTGCTGACAACGGCGCTGGTGCTGGTGCTGGGGCATTACGTCTTCGCCGGTCCGCCCGAGAGGCAAGGAGCGATGCGGGAGCCGTTGGTCCTTCTGGGGTTGGGGGTCATCATCAGCGTGGTCGGGCAGCTGGGCGACCTGGTGCTCTCGTCGATCAAGCGCGACCTCGGGCTGAAGGACATGGGGGCGACGATCCCTGGTCACGGGGGTTTGCTGGACCGCTTCGACAGCCTGATCCTGGCGGCGCCGGCGGTGTTTCATTATGTCGGCTACGTCCGCCAGATCGGCTTCGGGCTGGACCAGCCCGCGCGGATTTTCAGCGGAGGTTAGAGATCGCCATGATGCAGCCGTGGAAGCTGGAGCCGGCGCGCGACCTGGGCATGCCGCTGGGCGAGCGGTTGCGCAGCCTGCGGCGCGAGTGCGGGCTGATCGAGACGGCGGCTCACCTGTGCTGGGGCGCGCTGACGCGGACGTACTTCGCGCTGGCTCACCGGCTGACCGTGCGCGGCCAGGAGCACCTGCCGGCCGCGGCGCCGTTCATCCTGGCGGCCAACCACGCCAGCCACCTCGATGCGCTGGTGCTGGCGTCGGTCCTGCCCTGGCGGCTGCGCGACCGCATCTTTCCGGTAGCGGCGGGCGACACGTTCTTCCAGACGCCGCTGCTGGCCGCGTTCGCCGCCGGGGTGCTGAACGCTCTGCCGATGTGGCGGCGCAACTGCGGCCCGCACGCGCTCCTGCAACTCCGGCAACGCCTCGTCGAGGAGCCCTGCGCTTACATCCTCTTTCCCGAGGGCACGCGGAGCCGCGACGGCAAGATCGGGCGCTTCAAGTGTGGGCTGGGCATGTTGGCGGCGGAGGCGAACGTGCCGGTCGTGCCGTGTCATCTGGACGGCACCTTCGCCGCCCTGCCGCCGCACAGCTGGCTGCCACGCTGGCGCAAGATCACCCTGACGATCGGGGAACCTCTCTGCTTTGCGACGACCCCGAACGAGCGCGACGGTTGGGAGGAGATTGCCCAGACGGTGGAAGGATCCATCCGCCGACTCGGGGGCGTGGAGTTGAGGGAGGGTTTCCCGTCTCAATCGTAACAGCTCGCAACTCCGTCGCGAGCCGTGAGCGACAACGAGCGGCGGGGTTTCTCCCCGCCGGCTGGTCGGCGGGGAGAAACCCCGCCGCTCGTTTTCCGTTTGACATGCAGCTATTTAGAACCGGTCACTCATCCCCTCGCCCACAACTCATAGCCCAGCAGCAACCCCAGCCCGACGAGCGACATGAAAATGCGACAGCCGTTGAAGCGCAGCATCACGTCGCGGACGCTCAGATTGCAATACTCCTTCACCATCCAGAAGCCGCTGTCCGCCGGCGTCGTCATGAATGTGACGCCGTTCGCCACCGCCAGCACCAGCAGCGCCTCCTGTCCCGGATACGCTTCCGCCGTTTTCGCCAGGATTGCCGACGCCGTCAGGATGGCCGCCGTCGCCGACCCCAGTGCTACCCGCATCAGCACCGCCACGAGGTAGAACACCACCACGACCGGCACGTCCAATCGCCCCACCAACATCGCGATGGCATCCCCCGCCTTCGTGGCGACAATTACCTCCTTGAACCCTCCCGCCGCTCCGAAAAGGAACAGAATGCCGCCGACGTCCTGCAGCGCATCGCCGGCCACCTTCGCCAGGCCGTCCGCCGTCATGCCGCGCCGCCAACCCAGGAGCAGGAACGCCAGCAGGGTCGGCACCAGCAGGGCCATCGTCGGATCACCCAGGAATTGCAGCCAGGCGATCGGCGAGTGCGTCAGGAAGCCAAGGCCCTCTGCTGCCCAGTCCTCCAACTCGGCACGCGGCACCACCGGGGCCGTCATCCAGCGCGGCAACATCTGCAGATCGCCGAGGAGTTTCGCGCCGAAGCCCAGCACACTCAGCAGCAACGGCAGCAGCACAATCGTGACCGAAAGTGCGAAGGACGGCGCCGGGCCGGTCGCGGTCTTGTCCACAGCCGGGGCCGTCAGGTGCGCAGGCGCGGTGACCATCTGCCGCCCTGCCCACCAGCGCCCCGGGCCGAACCAGCCCAGCAGCACGATCGGAATGCCCATCAGTGTTCCGAAAACGATCGTCTGCACCATGACGGTGCTGCGGACACTCGCGTCGCTCAGCGTGTTGACGGCGCCGACGATGCCGGGGTGCGGCGGCACCAACGAATGCGTCACGCCCAGGCTGAACGCCAGCGGCAGCACAAACCACAAGAGCGATTTCCCCGTCTCGCGCTGTAGCTGCCACATGATCGGCAACAGCAGCAGAAAGCCGACGTTGAACAGCACCGGAATGCCGACGACGTAGGCCGCGATCAGGATTGCCAGCGAAGCCCGCTTGACGCCGAAGGTGTCGATGAGGGTGCGCGCGATGACGCGAGCGGCGCCGCTGACGTCGAGCATGCGGCCGAGCATGGCGCCAAGGGCGAGGATGACCGCCACGCCGCGCATGATATCGCCGACGCCCTTGCCGATCGCAGAGACCACGCTCTCCGGCCGCAGCCCCGCCGCCAATCCCAGCCCCAGGCTGACGAGCAGCAGGGCCAGGAAGGCGTGGACCTTCCAGCGCATGATCAGCCCGAGCAACAACACCAGGGCGGCGCCTGCGCAGACGGCCGGCCAGAGTTTGGGTTCCGTCGGGGCAGACTGCGCAAGGAGTGGGAACATGCGGAGGCCGTCTCAAGGGAACCAGGTGAAGAGAGCAAGCCCACGGGCCGCGGCCCGTGGGCTTAGCGGTCAGCGAGCCAGCTGCCCATCACCGTACCCACGCAGCGCCGATAGGCAACCCCTTTTTCGACCGGGAACAGCCGTAACCCCTCCGCCCGCAGCCGCGGCGCGTAATCGCGCTCATAGTCGGCGAAGGCCTCGGCGGAAGCGAAGTGGTAGCGAACCGCGAACGAATGGCCCGCCTCGTCGAGTTGGACGAGTTCGGCGTCGCTGGCCCCCGCGGCGAGGACGTCGTCGATGTGGCCGCCGGTCAGCCAGCGCAGCCAGTCGCGCGCCGTCGCCTCGTCCGGCAAAGTGACCGTCACCGTGTAGGCAATCTGGGACATCTGCAGAACCTCCGGCCAATGCGCCCCTCGCAGCCGTTCTAGCGGCTCGACACGCCGCGCGACCAGGGATCTCCGCCGTCGCCACGACATTTCGTTGACGGCCAACGGAGCGCAGGCCATAAAGGAGTTAGTCGATCATGTCTGCCATTTCTGCCGGCCCGCGCCCGATGGTCTGTGGGTCGCCTTTCTGAGAGGGATGCCGTGTACCGCCTTGCCGTTCTCCTGATCGTGCCGCTGTTGCTGCTCGCCCCGCTGGCCTCGACTGCCGGCGACAAGAAGAAGCCGGACGAGACCAAGAAACCACCCGACGACAAGAAAAAACCGCCGGAGGAGAAGAAGAAACCACCGCCGCCGAAGCTCATCATTGCCAAGGTCGAATTGCAGGATGGCACTTCGGTGCAGTGTCTCTTTCCACCGAAACAGACGGTAACCATCCGCGGCAAGGATGTGCCCCCGATCACGCTGAAGATTGAAGAAGTCCGTTATCTCGACCTCGAGACCGACGTTCACCGCGTTGGGACACAGACCTTAGACACCTTTTATGGTGAGATTCAGACGGCGGAGTTCAACGTGCGGATGCTGGTCGCGCAGCAGGATGTGGCCTTACCGCGTGCCCGCATCAAGCGCATCTTCTTCCCTGAGATGCCACGGGTGCTCACGGTGCCGTATTAGCGCGGGCACAAGCGACGGCTGGTTCGTAGTCCCGCCTTTCGGCGGGACTACGAACCAGCCGTTGTTTCTGCCTGCATTAGCAGCGCGTTGAAAAACCCCTCCCCCGGCCCCTCCCCGCAGCGGAGAGGGGAGTGCTGTGTCGAAAACCCCTCCCCCCCACCCCCTCCCCGCAACGGAGAGGGGGAGAAGAGCAGAGCGTCTTGGCTTGCTCCCCCTCTCCTCGCAGGGGAGGGGGTGGGGGGGAGGGGTTTTTCAACGGGCTGTTAGGGGCCTTGGGGCAGCCGCACCGTCGCCAGGTAAATGCTCGATTTGCCCTCGTGTGAGGAGTAATAGCTGACCCAAAGCAGCCCATCGTGCCAGACGAGGCCCGCGTAACTGGTATCACCGCCGCTCGGCAGCGTCAGGGCCGGCTCGTAGCCGTCGCGCTTCATGCGGGCCACGACCGTCTTCGCGCCGCCGGGGTAACTGCGGCTCGATGCCCAGAGACTGCCGTCGGGCAGGCGGATGAAGTTCGGTCCACCCAGGCGGTGCTTGGTCTCGTGCCATTTCCACTCGCGATAAGGCGCCCGGCTGCTGCCAATCCAGCCGAAGGTGTTGCCGCCCTCGCGCCGCACCAGCGCCAGCATCTCGCCGTCGGGGAGGAAACGCAACGTCGTCTCGTTGGGACGGCCGGGGATGTCCAGAGCCGCGATGAGGTCATACTTGACGCCGTCGGTGCTGCCGAAGAGCTTGACCCACCCCTCCTTTCCTGTCGTGCCATAGGAAACGCCGTAGGCCCGGCCCTCGTGCCAGGTCACGCGCCAAAGCCAGTCCCCCTCGGACAAAACGCGCTGTGTTGGCGTCCAGGTGCGAGCATCCTTGGAGAAGGCGACGCGCGGCTGGCGGCCCATGATGGTTTTCGTGCCGCGATAAACCGAGCCACCCGCCACGATCATCAGGCGGTCGTCGGGCGTGATCGACAAATGCGGGTCGCGCAGGTCGATGCCCTCCTCCGCGACCAGGGCAACCGACTGCCAACTTTTCCCATCGGTTGACTCCAGGATGCGCAACTTGCCGTCGCCGCCGACGTGGCCCTCCGCCTCGCGGAAGACGCAGTACCACTTGCCGCGCCAGCGGATCAGGTCCGTGAAGGCGCTGTGCGGTGCCTTGTCCCAGATCTTGGTGACCGAGACGAGTTGCGGCGCCTGGGCGTGGATGGCTGCAGGAACAGCCACTGCGAACGTCCATAAGAAGACAAAGGCGAGGGCAAAACGCAGTCGCGGCATGGTTCAAGCTCCTGTGCGGTGGCCGAGAAACCTGGGGCCATCCTACGCCGTCAGGTTGGTGAATCAACAAGCGCGGCGGACCGTCGCAAGGGTCCGGTGGTTGCAGGGCTGAACTGTGCTGCGGCGAGCGCGCACAACGAACGCAGATTGAGGCGGAAGTGGGTGTCGGCGTGCAATGCAATGCAACCCATTTTGCCCTTTTCTTCATTCTCTCACACCACCCCAGCCCCCACAACCCCAGCGCCCACAGTGTCCCATCGCTGGCGGCTTGTGTCCCGGCTGATGGCGTGGCGCATACAATCATGTCATCCAGGGAGCGACCGTTGTGAGCGACCAAGCGCCCGCCACCCACGAACTGCTCGACCAGGCCCGCGCCGGCGATGCGCAAGCACTGCAGGCACTGCTGCAGCGTTACCGCGAGTACGTCCGGCTGCTCGTCCGTTGCCGCGCCGCCGGCCGGTTGCAAGCGCGTGTCGATGGCTCCGATCTCGTCCAGGAAACGCTGCTGCGCGCCGCCCAGAACATTCAGCAGTTTCGCGGCGCCAGCGAGGAGGAATGGTGCGCCTGGCTGGCACGCATCGCGGAGCGCGAGGTGATTCATCAGGTGCGGCATCACCTGGGCGCAGCGAAACGCGCCGCGTCGCGGGAACAATCGCTGCCGGCGCTTCCGGACGACTCCGGCAACGGCGCCTCGCGGTTGGAGCGCTGGGTGGCGAAATCGCAGACCTCGCCCAGTCTCGCCGCCATGCGCAAGGAACGCGCGATCCTGCTCGCCGAGGCCCTCGCTCGCTTGCCGGCGGACCATCGCGAGGTGCTGATCCTGCGGCACCTGGAAGGGCTCGACTTCGCCGAGGTGGCGCTGCGCATGAACCGTTCCAGTGGGGCGGTCCGCGTCCTGTGGACGCGCGCCCTCAAGAAACTCCGTGAGGAATTGCAGGCCGGTCCCCAACTCGACTCGGGGTGTACACATGCCTGAATCCATCAATCACGAGGATCCGACCCTTGAGCTGCACATCGCCGATATTTTAGATTGTTATCGACAGGAACTCCGCGAAGGAGAGGATCCCGATCCCGAGGCCTGTCTCGACGCCCACCCGGAACTGGCGGCGGATCTGGCCGATTGTCTCCAGGGCCTCGCCGCGATGGAGGAGTTGCGGACCGTGCTCAGCACGCAGCCCTCACCGGCGTTCGCGCCGCGTTCCCTTGGCGATTTCCAGCTCGTCCGCGAGATCGGCCGCGGCGGCATGGGCGTGGTTTACGAGGCGAACCACACGCGCCTGGCCCGCCGGGTGGCGCTCAAGATGATCCGGGCGGGCAGCCTCGCCGACGGTCAGGATCTGGAACTGTTCCGCGAAGAGGCGCTCGCCGTCGCCTGTCTGCAGCATCCGAACATCGTGCAGCTCTACGAGGTCGGCGAGCACGAGGGCCAGCCGTATCTGGTGCTGGAGTACATCGACGGCGGCAGCCTCGATGCGAAGCTCGCCGGCACGCCGCTGGAGCCGTACCAGGCCGCGCGCCTCGTGGAGACCCTGGCGCGAGCGATGCACTGCGCTCACGAGCATGGCGTCATTCACCGCGACCTGAAACCTGCGAACGTCCTACTGGCGAGCGGGGGGCGTAAGCCCCCTGATGCCTCCGGGGATTCCACCGAAGCATCAGGGGGCTTACGCCCCCCGCTCGCCGATTTCGCCCCGAAGGTCACCGACTTCGGTCTCGCCAAGCGCCTCCACGCCGACCTCGGCCAGACGCAGAGCGGCACCATCAAGGGCACGCCGAGCTACATGGCCCCAGAGCAGGCGAGCGGCCGCACGCGCGAGGTCGGTCCGGCGACCGATGTCTATGCCCTCGGTGCGATCCTGTACGAGACACTGACCGGGCGACCGCCGTTCCGGGCGGCAACGGCGCTGGAAACACTCCTGCAGGTGACCTCGCTGGAACCGGTGCCGCCGTCGCGTTTGCAGCCGGGCGTACCGCGCGATCTGGAGACGATCTGTCTCAAATGTCTGCAAAAGGAGGCGCGCAAACGCTACGCCTCGGCGCAGGATCTCGCCGACGAACTCGGCCGTTTCCTGCGCTACGAGCCGATCCAGGCGCGGCCGGTCGGTGTCCGCGGGCGTGTCTGGCGCTGGTGCCGGCGCAACCCGGGCGTCGCGTGGATGGCGGCCGTCGCGGGGGTATTGTCGATCGTCGTCGGGTTGCTGGCGGTGTTGCGTTTGGCGGATGCCGCGGCGTCACGGGCGCGCGAGGCCAGCCGGCGCGCGGAACTCTTGGGCGACAATGGCTACGCAGCTCAAGGCGTCGCGAACAGCATCCTCATTCACCTGCGTGACCTGAGTTCGGCAGTGGAGACGACCGCCCGGAAGCCGAACTTGCGCACCTTGCTGGAGAAAGAGGATGGCAAGGGATTGCAGGACTTCTTCGAGAAGGTGCATATCCACTATGACAATCCGAAGGAAGGGTTGGTCGGCGCTGGCGGCGAGCCTCCTTTCAAGAGCTGGTACGTCCTCAGTGCGCACGGTATTCTGCTCGCGGTGACACCGGCAAACCCGAAGGTTGTTGGCATGGATTTCCAGGGCCGCGACTACTTCCAGGGCGCCCTGCGGCGTGCCCGGCAGACCGGCAGGGCCGCGATCCACATCTCCCGGGTCTTCCGCTCGCGCAACGATGATCGCTACAAGTTCGGGATTGCGACCGTTGTCCACGGCGAACAGGGTAAGATCCTTGGGGTCGTTGTGGCCACCGTGACGACGAACTCGACGATGGGGTTGCTGCAACTGCACGATGAGCGGCAGAAGGCGGTGCTCGTGGGACCGGAAGACACCGACCCGAGGGAGAAGGTCGTGCCGCTGCATGACCCTGGGGACTATGTGATCCTGCTCCATCCGGCCTACAAATACGCCGACGAGGCGCTGCCGCTGCCGGCGCGCGAGGTGCCGGTGGGGGCGCACGATGCCGAGGATGAATTGCGGCCACCAGCGCCGCAGCCGCGCGGCCGCGCCGGCATGGTGCGTGCGGACTACCAGGATCCGGCCGGCGTTCGCCACGCGGCGTATCGGGGCCGCTGGCTGGCGGCGTTCGCCCCGGTCGGCAACACGGAACTCGTGGTGATCGTGCAGCAACCCGGCGACGGAGCGGCGGACGAGGCGGGCGGCGCCTGGTCAGGCTGGTCCTGGCTGTGGCTGGGCGCGGGGGCGATCCTCGCGGCGGGACTGATCGGAACCGCGTTGCGGCGTCTGCGCCGTCGCCGGACGGCGCTCCCTGCACGCCCCGCCGATGAGATGACGGTGACTCGCATCGAGGAAGTTGGGCCACCCTCGCCGTAGCGGCAGGAGATGCAAGGCAGAAGCCTCGCAAACGCGGTTATCCGCAAGGGGCGTTTCCGGTTCCCGTCTGGGGCTTTGCCGCGACGGGGCAGCAAGCACGAATCCCGCGTAAGGCGGTGGGGCAGTGAATGCTTCCGCCGAATGCTCTCCATGAAGGCTTCGCTTTCGACCGGCGTTGGCGTGCTGACCGCGGCAGGCATCCGCCAGTGGGTCCGCCTTACTGGCAAACGCCTCGCCCGACGCGAGGCCCTATGGCTGGACTGCCCGATGGGACCACCCGGCCGGATCGGGGCGGCGTTCTACACCCTGCTCGCCGAACGTGAGCGGCTTGCCATCCAGTTGTCGCCGGACGCCGGCCTGCTCCCTGACTTCGACGCCCTGCGCGGGCGCAATTTCGACCCGGCGAAGGTTCGGCCCGAAATCCGTGACTTCTACGAACACACCTCCTGCTATCGTCTGGAGGCATGGAGCGAAGCGCCGGTGCTCACTCGCCTCTTTCTCTGGGGGTTGACGAAGTTCGTCAGCCGGCCGATGGACCAGCTGAACTTTCCCGTGTCCTCGCTGGAGTTGGCCGGCGGTATGACCAGTGAGGTCTTGCCGATGGTCGATCAGGTCTCGGGGCGGCGCGTGTACACGGGCTGGCTGCGTCGCCTGGCAGGGGCGGACCGCGTCATCTACACGGGGCTCTACTCGACCGAGCGACCGGCCGCCTGGCCCGATCCTTGCGTGAAGGTGAGCTTCCCATTGCCGCTGGGCAGTGCCACCGTTTTCCTCCGCCCCGAGGCGCAGCCGGACGGCTCCTTCAAGTTGATCTCGGTCGGGGAGCGATTCGGGGAGCCGGGGTTCTACCGGATGGTGGAGACGGACGCGGACCACTGGAAGGTTCGCTACCTCCGCACCCTGCGCGAGTTCTTCCACGTCTACGTTGACCAGCGAGGCACCCTCCGTACCGATCACCTCGTGCGGTTCCTCGGCCTGACGGTGCTCCGGCTGCACTACAAGCTGGAACGGATCCCGCAACCGGCCGAGGCAAGGCTGAGCGTCAGCGCTTCGTAGCAACGCCAGGGCCACTCGTCCCCCGGCTATGGGATTCTCCACGCAGCGCCCGCAAATCCTGTCTTCCCTACTCCTCCCTCTCCAGCTATAAGCTCGTCCCTCCGCTTCGGGTCTCATTCACGGGAGGAGTCATGGCAACCGCCGCACCTCGGGTCAACAGCAGCCTGACTTCCTGGGAGCAGCGCGGGCGCCTGCTCCTCGGGGGGTTGGTCGGGCTCGCGATCCTCTGGTCATTCTGGGGCACGATCGGCAAGCCCGACTGCCAGGACATGGACTTCGGGGCGTATTACCGGGCCGCGGTCGCCGTCGGGCGCGGCGAAAGTCCCTATACCCTCGACGAGGAGGACCAGCGCTGCCCACCGCGCGCGAAGCGCCTGGAGGGCTATCCGTCCTTCGGCGCTTTCCCCTATATGCCGGCTTACGCATATCTCCTGAGTCCGCTGCGTCACCTCGATTATCTCTGGGCCTGCCGCCTCTGGATGCTGCTCAACTGGCTGGCCGTGGCCGCTGCCTTCTGGCTCTCCCTGAGTCTTGCCCTCGGAGGCAGGGCCACGTCCAGCCAGGTCTGGGGCATTCTCCTCCTTGCAGGAGTGCCGATAGCGGGCTATCTGTGGGCGTGTGTCCGCCTCGGCCAGATCGCGCTGTGGATGACGGTTGGCTGCCTGGGCTGGGCGTGGTGTCAGCAGCGCGGGCGTCCCTTCATCGGCGGCCTGATGCTCGCCGCCGCCAGCGCCCTCAAGCTGGCGCCCCTCGCCCTGGTGCCGTACCTGATTCTCCAGCGCGACCGGCGCGGTCTGGCCGGCGTGGCCGTCGGCGCCGTCGTGATCGGGTTGCTGCCGGTCGCGTGGGTCGGCTGGGAAGGCACGCTCCGGCTGCATCAGGAATGGGCCCATCACACTATTGCCACCGACGTGCCGCTGCAAACCTATCGACCGGGCAACCAGTCGCTGCTGGGGTTGCTCGCTCGACTCCCGCCGGTGAGCGATGGCCACGAGCTGCTTGCGGCGGAGAACCTAGCCGCTCTGAAACGTGTTTATCCCGGGCTCCTGGCGGCGCTGGCCGCAGCCCTTTACGGCTGGATCTTCTGGAGCCGTCGCACCCACCCCCGAGATTCGCACGCGCAACAGACCTGGGATCGCGACCGGGGCCACCTGGCGCTGCTGTTCATCTTCGTGACCTTGGCGCACCCGCACGCCTGGCGCTGTAACTATGTCGGTCTGCTCTTTCCGTGTGTGTTGCTGGCTGCTCAGGTGTGGCACCGGCGACCGGGCAAGATGATCGCTCTCGCAGCGTTGGTGCTGGTCTTCCTGGCCTGCGTCTGGCCCACCGACGGCGTCGGCAAGGGAGGCTGGAGTCCCATCGCCTGGATCTTGCTGGGCAAGCATTTTTGGGGCGGAGCGGCTGTGGCCGTGGCCTGCTGGTGGTGTGTCACATCGCGCACGCCGCGGGGAGCCGGGTTAGTATTGGCCGGAGGTTACCAGGATGGCAGACACGGTATTCGATCAGGTAAGTCGGCGAGCCGTGCGGCTTGATCCGGTGGGGTTCTTCACCTGGCTGCTGACGAACTTCGCGGTGGTGTTGCGTTTCGTGCGCTGGCTGGACACGCGGACGACGCCCAGGCCAGGCGGACGCGAGCCGACCGCCGACACGGTCGCCGAACTGCAAGCGTTGCAGGAGCCAGGGCCGCCGTGGCTCTTCCCGGTGGAGTTCCAGACCGAGCCGGACCCCGACATGTTCGGGCGCCTACTGGTACAGCTGGGCAACTCCTGGCAGCAGTTACGCCCTGACCCCGAACCCGGCAGCCGCTACCAACTCGGCGCCGCGGTCGTCAACCTCACCGGCAGCAGCAAGAGCGCCCCCGCCTCGCGCGTCTACCAGCTGCCCGGCGACGATTTGATGTGCGGCGGCCGGTTTCGCGAGCGGCACCTGGCCGAGGAGTCAGTCGACGCGACGCTCACTCGCATCGAAAACAAGGAGTTGAGTCGGGTGTTGTTGGTCTTCGTTCCGGTGATGCAAGGCGCCGGCGAAGATGCTATCATCCAGCGCTGGCTGGACGTCGCGAGCCAGGAGGCGGACTCTCGACTCCGGGCGGAATACGCGAGTCTGGCCAAGGTTCTGGTCGATTTGAAGGAGTGGGCTGGAACCTGGAAACAAGCCCTTAAGGAGTGGAACATGCGTGAATCCCCGACCGTGAACGAGTGGAAGCAGGAGGGAGAAGTGGAGGGCTTGCGTCGAACGCTCCGGCGCCTCCTCGAACGCCGCTTCGGCCCCCTGCCGCAGGAGTTGCTCGAACGTATTGCGGCCATCTCGGAGCTGGACCGCCTCGACCGCGCCCTTGACCAGGTCCAACAGATCACCAAACTCGAAGACCTGTCGCTCTGACTGTGGCGAGCGGTGCAACTCCAACGGGCACTGCCAAGTTACCCAAGGAGCGGGATGCGCGCCGCTCACCTCCACAGGCGGGCGGATTCGCCCGCGTTAGGTGCCCGTCGATCCGAACACCTCCCAACCACTTTCCTGCCGATCCTGGACGCCGGTTGTGTGCGAAAAGCGACTGTCGTAGACGTCAAGCCCGAAAGGGGGACGGTTGACGTGGACCTCGTTCGCCCCCAGGAAGGGAATGCACGTCAGGAAGACTCGTCGGGCGGCGTAGAGTTGCTGGCTGAGGGCGCTCATCCCGGAGCGGGAGCCGCGCAGTGCCTCCAGCGCCATGCGCAACCGCCAGCGCCAGCCCAGGCGACCAAACGGCTCCGGGGACATGGGGATTGCGGACTGCAGCGTGAAGTAGGTCGCCCGCAGCAGATGCCGCAGCGCCCCAAGGCTGGGTGTGAACCGGCTGCTGCGGTTGTCGAAGTCGTGCATCGCGGCGCCGGGTGGCAGACCAATCGCCTCGTTCCCCTCGATCAGAACCACCGTGCCGGGGTGGCAACAGTGCCGGATTTGCGCCAGCGCGTGGAACGGGTCGAACAGGTGATAGTACACCCCAAGGAACAGGATGATGTCGAACTTCCGGCCAAGCGAAGACAACTCGTACACGGAGACGCGCTGATCGACCTCCACCGCCGACCCGAGCAGTTCCCGCGCCAGCAGCAGGCCGCGACCGTCGGCCCAGTTCTGCGTACTGTCGTCGGTGGCGAGGACGTGCCTGGCTCCCCTGCGCTCGGCGTAGAAACTCCAGTAGCCATCCCAGCAGCCGATGTCCAGAACGGTCCTGTCCTGAAAAGCGACTTTGGCGAGCTGCTTTTCGGTGAATTGCCAGATGGCCCGGTGCAGCGCCGCCGCCGGATTCTGAGAGCGCGCGTGCAGTCCGTTGCCGAAATCAAACTCGTGATACCAGCGGATCGAGTCGATCCGCGCTTGCTGCCGTGCAACGTCCATGTTCGGTCTCGCAATGGCCTCCGCACCGCAGTTGTTTGCACAAATGGACGGGCTTACTCGCTGTCATAGGCCAGGTTCGGCGCCAGCCAGCGTTCCACCTCGCGCAGCGGCATCTGCTTGCGGGTGGCGTAGTTCTCGACCTGGTCGCGCTTGATCATGTCCACCGCGAAGTAGCGCGCCTCGGGATGGGCGAAGTACAACCCGCTCACCGACGCCGCCGGCCACATCGCGTAGCTCTCGGTCAACTTGATCCCGGCAGCCTCCTCCGCGCCGAGCAAATCCCACAGGGGGCGTTTCTCGGTGTGGTCGGGGCACGACGGATAGCCGGCCGCCGGGCGGATGCCGCGGTATTTCTCGCCGATCAGCTCGTCCTTCGACAGCCGTTCGTCCTTGCCGTAGCCCCATTCGCGGCGGGCACGCTCGTGCAGCAGTTCCGCGAACGCCTCGGCCAGCCGGTCGGCGAGCGCCTTGGTCATGATCGAATTGGGGTCGTCGTGGTCGGCATCGAAGCGCCGCACCAGTTCGTCGGCGCCGACGCCCGCCGTCACCGCGAAGGCGCCGAGATAATCGGCGATACCGCTGCCGGCGGGCGCGATGTAGTCCGCCAGGCTGCGGAAGCTCGTCTGTCCCTCGCGCTCCCACTGCTGCCGCAGCGTATGGAACCGCAACAATTCCTTGCTCCGGCTCTCGTCGGTGTAGACGATGATGTCGTCGCCGAGGGAGTTGGCGGGGAAGAACCCGTAGACCGCGTTGGCCGCCAGCAGTTTTTTCGTGACGATTTCCTGGAGCAATTGCTGGGCGTGGTCGTACGTCTCGCGCGCCACCTTACCGACGACGGGATCATTGAAGATCTGCGGATATTTCCCCTTCAGCTCCCAGGTCATGAAGAACGGCGACCAGTCGATGTACGGCACGATCTCCGCCAGCGGGAAGTCGCGGAGCACACGTTTGCCGATAAAAGAGGGAATCGCGATCTGCGTTGGCTTCCAATCGATGGCAAATCGGCGCCGCACCGCTTCGGGGTAATCAACCAGTTTACGCTGCTTGCGGCCCTCGAAGTTGTCGCGCTCGCGCTTCTGCGCGGCGCGATTCTCGCGATCGAGGTCCGGCTTCTGCTCCGGCCGCTGGAGACGGTCCACGACGCCGACGGCGCGCGAGGCGTCCTTGACGTGGATGACCGTCTCGTGATACGCCGGCGCGATGCGGACTGCCGTGTGCTTGGCGCTCGTCGTGGCCCCGCCGATCAGCAGCGGAATCTGGAAGCCCTCGCGCTTCATCTCCTTCGCGACGTGGACCATCTCGTCGAGCGACGGCGTGATCAGGCCCGACAGGCCGATCATGTTCGCCTTCTGCTCGCGGGCCGTTTGCAGGATCTTCTCGCACGGCACCATCACGCCCAGATCGATGATCTCGTAGTCGTTGCAGCCGAGCACCACGCCGACGATGTTCTTGCCGATGTCGTGAACGTCCCCCTTGACCGTGGCCATCACGATCTTGCCGCGGTAGGTGCGCTGGGTGATACCGGATTTCGCCCTTTCCGCCTCCATGAACGGCATGAGGTAGGCGACGGCCTTCTTCATGACGCGGGCGCTCTTGACCACCTGCGGCAGGAACATTTTCCCCGAGCCGAACAAGTCGCCAACGACGTTCATGCCGTCCATCAGCGGCCCCTCGATCAGCTGCAGCGGCCGCTCGTACCGGTGCCGCGCCTCCTCGACGTCCTGGTCGATGTAATCGACGATCCCGTTCACCAGGGCGTACTTCAGCCGCTCGGCCACCGGCTCGTTGCGCCAGGCCGCGGATTTGGCCTCTGTTTTCTCCTTCTTGCCGAGCGTCCTGCTGAACTCGGTCAGCCGCTCGGCCGCGTCGGGGC
>Ga0137375_10002682_pt1 | contig 20897 bp, 18 predicted proteins | sample SagtaG_24_FD_104936 | JGI IMG/M metagenome (GOLD analysis project Ga0137375, IMG submission 104936) | Vadose zone soil microbial communities from Sagehorn Ranch, Mendocino, California, USA - Sage1_R_113_16 metaG | ecosystem: Environmental > Terrestrial > Soil > Vadose zone | place: USA...
ACGGAAAGCGGATTGGATTCCATCCTGCCGCCGCCCACGGGCACGCAAGACTTGAGCCAGTCAATGATTTGCCAGTCGCCGCGAATCCAGCGGTGCTGCCTACTCCACCACGCGATGTAACTATTCGGGAAGACATCCAGCAACTCGATGTCCGTCGCCAGTCCTACGCGGACATGACATCCTTCCAGCAGATCATGGCTCAACAAGTGCGCCGTTGGAAATCGGCCCGATAAGAGCCGGTGAAACGTCTGCAATTCGTAAATGCCTTTGCCGTGATAACTGCCTTCTCCAAACAAATCCTGGTAAACGTCGGAGACCGCGTGCGTGTAAGGATCGATCCCGCGGGGATCAGCAAAGATGCGTGAGAACCATGTCGCCGTCGCGCTCGGAAGCGACGCGCTGACGCTTGGTTGAATGATCGTGTATCCGCGAACTACGTGGCGGCCATCTGGCGAAAGCCGCGCCTCATTTAGCGGATGCGCGAGGGTTTCAATCATCCTCCGAGCGGTGTCGCGCAGCAGTTGAGTATCGGCATCGAGAGTGATGACGAAGCGAATACCCTTGAGCTGCGCACGATCGCCCGCATGGAGAAATCCTTCCAGCTCTGGCGTGGGTTCGCCGATAAGATATTGATTGAGCTGCTCAAGCTTGCCGCGCTTGCGCTCCCAACCGATCCAGCGTTGCTCGCTCTCGCTCCACATGCGGTCTCGATGAAAAAGAAAGAAGTGCCCCTCTCCGTGTCGGCGATTCAATTCCTCGACGCCGCGAGCCACGATGTCGATATACTCTGCGTCCTCCGGCATGCTTTGCCGCGGTGCGTCAGAAAAATCTGTCAGGAGTGAAAAGCGCAGATTCGCATCCGTGTTTCCGAGGTAATGAATTTCAAGCCGGCTGAGTTGGCTTTGGATCGCGCTCGGAGTGGTCAGCAGCATCGGCACCACCACCAGCGTGCGGCAATCATCGGGAATGCCTTCTTTTTCGAAGGACATTTTAGGCAAGACCTCCGGCGGGAGGAGCGAGGTCACCAAATAGTTCACAATCAGCACCGCTAGCTCGCTTGCGGGCAAGAGGAGCAGAAGTCCCAGGGGCCCCAGTGTCACCCAAGGAACCAACCCAGCAACGAAAAGGAGAGGAGCCGCCACCAAGGCGGCCATGAGCAGCAAGAGGCTTCCGAAGTAAGCGCCCGCCGCGTGGGCACGAAGCCATCGGCGTGATCTTTCTGACAGTGGTACTCTCGCGCCGGTGGCTTGCTCGAGCACCGGCCGACCCGCGTCAATCAGATAGTAGCCGACGTGGCGCGCAACTTCGTCCTGCGCGGCCTTCGCGAGCGCGAGGGCGTGATCGATAGTCTTTTGTTCCGAACCATTTGACCAGCGAGCAATTTCCTCCACCGCACCGCGGCATCGATCACGCGTCTCAAAATCCTGGCGAGCGTAAACGCCGGCCGGGTCCGCGGCCAATTCGCTTTCCGCCCAGCTGACCGATTGGAAAAGTTCCCGCCACTGGATTTGCACAAGGCGGCGACAACTGTTGATCGCATTGGTAAGGGCCGTCTGCTGTACCGCCTGGTGCCGATGTTCCTGCTGCATAACATCGAGCAGCGGCGAACGGAGCGAGCGCTCCAGCCAGCCGCTTACGACCGGGAGCGCTCCCTCGTCGTCGTAGAGATGCGCCACCAGTTCGCTCGCAAAATGCGGCGTCGGCTCCGGATACCGTTCCACGAGTTCTTCCATTATTTTGAGCAATCGCGGTGAGCTGTGCCGGCCGGCAGTGATGAGCCGATTTGCCCAAAAATCGGCCTCCTCGCTTTCCCTTTGCTGTTGGTCGACCTGGATCGCGAGAGTGCGCAGACATTCGAGCAACTGCAGTCGCAACATTAGCGGAAGAGCCCAGAGTTCTCCGATATCCAGTGGCGTGATCGCTTGAAACGCGCCCAAAAATCTCCGGATAATCTCAGGATCCAAGGCTCCGTCGGTTTCGGCGACCATTTCTGCCGCAACGTGATAAACCCGGGGCAATCCCGCACCCGGGCCGCTCGCGATCAGAGGCAACTTTCCATAGTATTTTTGCGGAAGGCTCTTGCGCAGATCGGCCAACTGTTCGCGAATCAAATAGGCGTTATCCAGCAGCCACTCCGCCGAAAGCGTGAAGGCGTGTTGCGCCTCAGCCGACATGGTGAGGCTCATGTTCGCCCATTCCAGCGCGTTCTCGATTTCGAGTAACCGGTGCAGGAAAGATGGCCCCCGGGGCTTCACTGCGCGGCTGACCGCGATTGCGTGTGCAAGGCTAGCCGCCTTTTCCACGAGACGCTGACTCGAAGGCAGTTCATAACTGAGCGGTCCTGCGGTCGATTCGATAGAGAAAGGTGGCGGCGGATAAAAACCGAACGTGACGGGCGCTTCGGCTTCGACGCCTCGTAAAATCGCCAGCACGCGCGAGGCTTCGCTCGCTTCGACTTCAGCTAGGACGACCGTTTCATTCGGCAGAATCGTGTTCGTGAATCTAGCGAAGCTCGCCGAATCGACATGCTCTCGAAGCAATTGGACGAGTATCCAGCCGGTAATCGCACCTCCGAACGCGAACGCAGCGAGTGGCAGAGCTACCCCGACGGGCCGGTTATCGCCCAGCATTCCGCGCGCCCAAAAGATAAATATGCCAAGAACGACGCTAAGAATTAAAGCGGCGGCCGATCCGCCGATCGCCGAAATCCCATGTTCCTCGACCCGCTGCCGGCCTTTAGCCGAAGCGTAGATCGCCGCGGCCCGACGAAACCGAGCGCGATGGAGATTCTGCAGTACGGCCCGACGGGCTCCCGCACTTTGGAAAATGCCGACGACCAAAACGCGATTGTCCTTCTTCGGCCAAAATCTCATACTAACTTTTACAGGATGTTATCGAGTTGGGAAGATCGACGCGATTCAACTTCGGCTACAAGAGACTAGTGCACTCCATTCGATCGGCATTGGTATGGCGCGCCGAACCGTAATTAGCAAAGCCATTGCATACGGAAAGCTTTTTAGTCGCTCACTTGATGCGATTATCCGCGCTTGCGACGAATGACGGTACCGCAAGGATGCCCAACAGTTCATTTGATTTAAGACAACCAGAGACCAAGCGCCGCGCGAAGTAGAGTATGCCTTATGAAGAAACATTTACTCTCCCTGATCGCGATCCTGATAGGCATGGCGTTTCTGGCGTCGTGCGAACAATCGGGAACAACCGGCACAACCACTACCACTGCGGCGATGAGTAACCCGTCACCGACGCCTGCCTCGAAGAGATCGGCGAAAAGAAATCCGCCGAAAACGCAAGGTTCAACGGAAGCGCCGTCACCGATACCCGCTGGGTCTACTACTCCTGAGCCCACGCCATAAACTAGCAACGGATAGTTGCGGGCAGTTGGATCTGAGGCGCGCTCATCCGTCGCAGCATATAAACGCCGCGAAGCGAAGGGCGCGCTCGCCGGCCGAAGTACTGCCGGCAAAGAGGCGACCGAATGGCCGCCAGATACGATTCAGGTGGTATGAAAAAATCGATTTACCTGTTGGCTATGTTGGGCTTGTTCGCCGCGTGCGAGCAAAAGACAACGACTGTCAATCCGCCTGCCGACAAGAAAGAAAGTAACACCACAATCGTAAATCCACCGTCAGAGAAGAAGGAGACTAATACGACAGTGGTGAATCCACCTAGCACCACGACGAAAGAAGAGAAGACTGATATTAACGTCAATACTTCGCCAAATCCGTAGAGATATGCGCGATTCGTCGAGCGCACGCTCCCAGTGCACGGAGCGCGCGTTCGGGGACGCGCACTCCAAATCAAATAGATCAAGCCATGCGTTTTATCCTGCTTTTAATCCTGCTACTGCTGGTGATCGGCGCACTCCCGACGTGGCCGTATAGCACTGGCTGGGGATATTATCCGAGTGGGCTGGGTCTTATTCTGCTGATTGTCCTGTTGGTCATTCTGCTTCGCTAGCGGACCGGCGGAGACGGAACAATCGTGTGGCGAACAAATGCAGGATAGACCTTTTTCGACTCACACCTTGTGGCGCAATGGCCTGAGTGCGTGAGTCAGTTTCTGCAGGCCCAGTTCCAACCGCGTCTTCACGGTCCCAAGAGGCGCGCGCGTAGCGGCAGCAATTTCCCTGTGGCTCAGTCCTTTGAAAAAAGCGAGCTCGACGGCTTCGCGTTGTAAACGAGGCAAGGCTCGAATGCTCTTTCTCAAAAACTTGTGGAGATCGTTTAACACAAGTGCTTCGGCGGCGTCGCGGCGGGGAGTCTGTGATTCCTGGACCACCCGTTGTTCGTAGCGCTCTCGCGCGCGGGAATAAGCCTGACGCCGCCGTAACCGGTCAATGGCCCGCCGCCGCGCTATGGTGACCATCCAGCCGAGTGGTTTCCCGGCCTTGGCTGAATAACGGCCGGCTTCCTCCCAAACCTGAATGAAGATTTCCTGCAAGACGTCGTCGGCTTCGGCTTCTTCATGAACAACGCCATCGATGGTGGCTCGCAGTCTTTTGCTGTGCCGGCCATATAACTCAGCAAGAGCTTCATGACGCCGCCAGGAAATATGCTTCATCAGCACTTCATCCGGCACTGATGCGACCGAAGGCTGATCCAGAGTAGCGCTAATCATACGCGACAGGGCTGCAGTTGGAGCGTTGATTCATGCAACCGACGTTGCCGTTTGTTAGGCGAATCGTGACGCCAATGCCTTTTAACCGGATCAGAAGCAACCGGCGGCGTCGCATACCGCCACTGATGCGGCGTAGACAGGCACCCCAACGTGGGGCAACACAGCTTGAATTTTCCTCCGGGCAAACGGCGAATGTCCACCTGCCGGCCCTTAAATTTTCTCCCACAAAGAACGCAGACTCGCTGGTCGTCGAGCGAATTCCAACTTCTGAATGAATCTCCTACGCGTAGGATCGAGAGCCGATCATCGAGGTTAAGATGAGCGATCATATGCAACGAGCAGTCTGCTCATCGCATCGAGACACACAATCGGAGCGCTGGCTGATTGTGTGGTAGGACAAAATCCTACGACGCGTCTGTAACGGATTCCACGCTCACATCCCCGCTACAGTAACATCAAATCCAAAAACCTGCGGGGATCACTGCGTTTTTTGGGACAACGACAATGCCGTCACGAATGAAATAATTGTCTGCGTCCAGGTTCTGCGATTTCCCTTCCGGAGTAACCACCACGCCATCGCCGATGCGTGCGTTCTTGTCGATGATTGCACGATCGATCACGCAATTTTTCCCAATGCCCATGATCGGCTGCGAGGAATCAGGTATCCCGAGTTCAAAGTAGTCCGCGCCCATCAGGATGCTGTTGCGTATAGTGGCGCCGCTTTGAATGACGCTGCGTATGCCAATCACGCTTCGCTCCAAGTGCGCGTCCGAGATGATACAGCCGTCAGAAATAATCGCCTGGCGCAGCGTTGCGCCATTAATTTTGCTGCCCGGCAAAAAACGCGGATGCGTATAGATCGGAGAGTCGGGCTCAAAGAAACTATATTCTGGAACCACATCAGTTAGATCGAGATTAGCCTCGTAGAATGCGCGGATCGTTCCGATGTCTTCCCAATAACCTTTGAAGATAAACGCGCTGACGTGCCGATCTTTGATCGACGTCGGAATAATGTGTTTACCGAAATCGAACAGATCGCTCTCCAAGGATTCGATGAGCACATTGCGATTGAAAACGTAAATGCCCATTGATGCCTGAAATAATTCATCGTTTTCATTCGCACCGATGGCGCGGAGCAATTCCCGGCTCATCTTCATTTCCTGCACACCAGATTGATCCGACGGTTTCTCTATGAACCCGGTGATCCGCCGATCGACGCCGCTCTGCATGATGCCAAACTCAAACACCTGATGGCGCGCCACGGGTTTCGTGGCCAATGTAATGTCTGCGCCGAGCCGGATGTGCTGATGCAGGAGCGCTCGAAAATCCATCCGGTAGAGCTGGTCGCCGCTTAGGATCAAGTAATAATCGTACGGGTGTTCAAGGAAGTAGCGCATGTTTTGCCTCACCGCATCGGCGGTTCCCTGGTACCATTGCGACCCCTCGGGCGTTTGTTGCGCGGCGAGAATGTCTACGAAGCTGCGCGAAAAATTATCGAACTTGTAGCTCGCCTGAATGTGCCGATGTAGCGACATGCTGTTGAACTGCGTGAGCAGATAAATCGAGCGCAACCCTGAGTTAAGACAGTTGCTAATCGAAATATCGACGATGCGATATTTGCCTCCGAGCGGCACTGCTGGTTTGGCACGGTCTTTAGTCAACGGAAACAAACGCGTGCCGGCGCCGCCGCCCATAATTATGGCAAGCGTTCGCTGCAACGTGCCCGGCGGCAGCGCCCCGGGCGTCTTCTCGGTTGCACTTTGCAGAAGCGTTTTGCGGTCCCCCTGAGCTCGCATTGCGAATAATGAATAACCCAGCATCTACGCTTTTGCGGGAAATTTTTTGAAGGTCCAGAATGCGTGGGGGCTCAATGTTGCGGGTGAGAACGGCCGCAACTACAGTCCACAATCATGTGTGGGATTGTTGGCTACGTCGGGCGTGCGCATGCGACGCCGATTTTGCTGGACGGATTGCGTCGCCTCGAATATCGGGGCTACGATTCAGCAGGACTCGCTGTCGTCGATGCAGGACAGCTCGACACACGCAAATGCGCCGGACGCATCGCCGTGCTCGCAAAATTGGTCAAAAAGCAACCGGTATCGGGTTCGTTAGGCATCAGCCATACGCGCTGGGCGACGCATGGCAAAGTGAATGACGAAAACGCGCATCCGCATTTTGACGCGAGCGGGAAGCTGGCGCTGGTTCACAATGGCGTCATCGAAAATTATCAGGCGCTTAAGGATGAGCTCGTCCGTAGTGGCGATACGAAGTTTCGCTCCGACACTGACACGGAAGTGCTCGCGCATCTGATCGGAAAACTGTACGATGATTCGTGCGCCAGCACGATGGACGCACCCGGAAAGAAGGCCCGGCTTTTCGATGCTGTTCGCGCGGCGCTTCGGCAAGTAATCGGCACGTACGGCATCGCTCTGGTTCACGCAGATGTGCCGGATTTCATGATCGGCGCGCGCCGTGGAAGTCCGCTGGTGCTCGGCGTAGGAAACGGTGAAAATTTTCTGGCCAGTGACGTAAGCGCGATCGTCGCTTACACGCGCGACGCAGTTTATTTAAATGACTTCGATGTCGTCGCGGCCGGCCCCGATAAATTCGACATTAGTTCGCTTGCCGGCGACAGCACCGAGCATCCGGTCAGCAAAGTCGATTTCACAGCGGAAGATGTCGGCAAAGGAGATTATCCCCATTACATGCTCAAGGAAATCTTTGAGCAACCGAACACGGTTCGAGACGCGATGCGCGGGCGTCTTAACGCTGAAGAATCCACGGCAAGATTGGGTGGACTGAACATGGGGCCGCCGCAATTGCGCGATGTCGGGCGAATCGTTCTCACCGGATGCGGCACCGCACTGCATGCGGCAAGAGTCGGCGAATATTTAATTGAGCGAATGGCGAGCATTCCAACCGAAGTGGATTATGCCAGCGAGTTTCGACATCGCAACACGCCCATGACGCCCGAGACGTTGGTTTTCGCCATCAGCCAGAGCGGCGAAACTGCGGACACGCTCGGCGCGTTGCGCGAGAGCCGGCGCAAAGGCTTTCGCACCCTTGGAATTTGCAACAATGTCGCAAGCACGATCGCGCGTGAAAGCGACGGTGGCGTCTACATGCACGCGGGGCCAGAGATCGGCGTGGCGGCCACCAAATCGTTTACGTCGCAACTTACTATCCTGACCCTTCTCGGATTGCTCTTCGGACGCATGCGAAACCTTGCGACGGGGGAAGGGACGCGCGTGATCGAAGCGCTACAGGCGTTGCCCGAACAGATTGAAACGGTTTTAGGGCTGAACGATCAGGTCAAGGAAATCGCTACCAGATATGCGGATGCGAACGGTTTCCTGTTTTTCGGCCGTCAGTTCAACTTCCCGCTTGCTCTCGAAGGCGCGCTCAAAATGAAGGAGATCACATACCTCTTTGCCGAAGGCCATCCGAGCGCAGAGCTCAAGCACGGTATCATTGCGCTGATCCGACCGGATTTGCCCTCGGTCTTCATTGCACCTGATGATTCAGTTTTTTCAAAAAACCTGAACAACATTGAGCAAGTGAAAGCTCGCAAGGGACCGATCATTACGCTGACCAGCGGCAACTGCATGAAACATCTCAAAGGTATCGCTGACGAGATCGTCGTCCTGCCGGAAGCGCCCGATTACGTGATGCCGATTCTCGCCGTCATCCCACTCCAGCTTCTGGCGTATCATCTCGCGGTCGCACTTGGGCGAGACGTCGATAAGCCGCGCAATCTCGCAAAAAGCGTGACGGTAGAGTAATTGACGCCTAACGAGGCGGCAAAACGCACGGCGCCGATTCATCGGCGCATAATGTGAACGGCAAGAATACGGCTTTGATGGCGCGCCAGCAGATAATCGACAAAATCGCCAATGATTGAGTTCGGCTTGTTGCCAAGCTTTGTCACTACGCGGCAAATCAATGTTTTGCTGCGCGCGTGCCACTCCAGGTTGATCGCTCCATGAACATCGCGAGCACTATGTATTTTGGCCCAGCCATGTGGACGGCCCGGCTGTTTATGCCAGACTTTGATGAAACCGAATTTTTTCTCCAATTGCGGATCGCTCATGATTTTGTTTCGCAACGATCCGGTGCCGGTCGCGATTACCTGAATTATGGTCTGCATTCCAAGGCTTAGGTTCAGCAGGAAACGGTTCCATTTGCAATGATTGTTTAAATGGTAGGGCGCGACCGCCGGGCGCGCCGATCGCAATGCTATAGCAAGGAGCGATACATCACGTACACATCGACGTATCCTTTATCGGGATGATGGAAAGCACTCTCCAAAGTGCCAACGATTTCGAACCCGAGGTCCTGCCATAGACGGATCGCCGCGGTATTCGTGGAAATCACGTAATTGAATTGCATTGCGCGAAAACCGAGCCTGCGCGCTTCGCTCAAGCAATGCTCGGCCATTGCGCGACCGAGTCCGCGCCCCCGAGCGCTCGCTGAGACCATGAATCCTGCGTTGGCGACGTGCGACCCGCCACCCGATTGGTTAGGCCGCAGGATGTAGGTCCCGAGAATTTGTCGCGCTCGGATGACTGTAGGGGCAGCCGTTGGCTTCCCTGGAACGGCAACGCCGCCCCTTACAGCATCCCCCTCCGCCACGTACGTGTGCGTTCCGGGCGCAAACCAGTACGCCAGCGCATCCTCGCGCGAGATGTTCGGATCCAACGCATACGTATCCCCTGCTGCAACGACCTCGTGAAAAATGTTCCAAATTGCTTCGCGATCCGCGTCGGTGGCCGGGCGAATTTTCATGCTGGCAACCAAGATTGTAGGCCAACCGCTTCGTTTGCGGCAATTCCAGCAGTTATCTGAGCGCAAATAACACGAGCCGACTGACGTCGGAGAGCTGCGGGGAATGCGCTGTATCTGTCAGGAATACAACCGCCGCCCAACCGGATTTCACTCAAAACCCAAGACCGGCGGTTTGCGCTTTTATCATCTTGTTCGAAACGTCACTGGGACCGTCGCTTGCCATCCCTGACTGGGAGCAGACTTCCATTGCCGAAGCGTTTTTATCGCGGCCTGGTCGAAGTACGGATTTCCCGTGGATGCGACGACCCGAATATCTGTAACGTTCCCCTGCGCATCAAAAGTTAAACGGAAACGGCCGGACCCCGACTGTCCAGGCAGAGCTTGGCCTGGCGGAAATGACGGCGCAGGCGCATAGAGCAATCGCGGCTTCGGTGTCGCGCGCGGTGTCGGACTTGATTCAGCCGTTTGCGGCCAGCGCGCCTGAATATCAGGCGTGACTCGAGACAAGACCGAGTCCAACGCAGCGACCGGACGAGCAATGGTTTTTTCTCCAGCCGACGTGACGATGCCAACAACATCGCCATTCTCATTTACGACTGGCGACCCAATCGAACTTGCGACAGTTGCCCCCGCAATTTCCAATCGATCGGACGAATGCGCAGTGATGGTTGTTTCGCGCGCGCTCCCTTCGTTTCCAGCCAATGCGCTGCCGACCAGTGCGACCCTTGCTCCTGTCGAGAGCTCGCCGGTTTTGGTTAGGTCAAGAAACCTCAAAAGCTTTTGGGGTTTGACGTCGGCCTTGAGCAACGCCAAATCCGCCGACTTCGAAACGGTGAGAACTCCGTCTACATTGTAAATTCCGCCGTCCGCCGTCTTCGCTACAGCGTTAACGCCGCCTTCAATTGCATGTGCAGTGGTAACAAATCTGCCATCCGCCGAAATAAAAAAACCGCTCTCCGTCCGCAACAAATTCCCTTTTGAATCAAACGTGGTTACCCAAATTACGGAAGGCCGGACCTTGGCTTCGAGATTTCCTAATTCGGACGATGGAGTTTGCCCGGAAGTCGCTTGAGGCGACTGACTCACGGGTGCAGCGGTCGGTGATTGCGCCGTACTCGTAATCGGCGGTGGCGGTTGCGTTTGTTGCGCGAATAGAGATTCACCGAGAACGTCAGTCGCCGCATGCCCCGCAGTTACAAAGACGGCAACGCAAAACGCATATCGGTGGGAGAGCAGAACGTGTCTCATCGCAATCTACAGCATTACAGTGTGGAATACGGATGCCAGTTTAATCAAGCCGGCAAAAAGAGCGTTCGGCTTTGGAAATATCCGTGATGAAAGAACCGGCCACAGGCCGATGGATACAGCATTCCCAAACCGCCCTAATGCCGTTTGAAATACTGAACCGCGCGTTCGTGTTTCTTCGCCGCAGCCTTGCTGTTGAACGTGCCGAGATTTTTTCGTTTGCCCGTTCTCGGATCTTTCTTGCGGGAATACAGCCGATACTTGCCGGATTTCAGTTTCCTAATCATAACGATTCGCTCGGCGCGTTGGTAACAGCCATGCAGATCCTACACAGAGTAAAGGTGAATGGTTAGGCCACGTCATCGAAACATTCATAACAAAACGAGAGCTAATACGGGTCGCTCTCCCTGCGAGACGCGCCGCCAATTCACAAACGCGGCGCTTTCGATGAAAGCCTGGAAAATCTCGGGTAACCGCTTCTGAAAATCCATGCTGTCCGCAACCTCCGAGTGGAACAACTCACCCGGAGCAACCGTGGCTGCAGTCACGACGGCGTTTGCGTCATCAAGATAAGTCATGCAGTCAATCCAAGCGTCGATGTTGCGGCCATAGAAACCAGGAAATCCAAGAGTCTCCGCGCACACCGAATGGAAACTGTCCCAGTCAGTGATGCCCTTGGTCTGAAGTCTGATAGCTTGTGATGTCACGGCGCACTCGAAGTGGCCTAGCGAAAATCAGCCCGCATTTTGGAGTCTATTCCCAGACGTAGCTTTGAAGAAAAGCAAAAGCAGCCCAGTGAGAATTGCAAGATTCGTCGCGAGATGGCTTGGGAAACTCCAGTTTTGGCTGGCGTGACCGAAACAGCCACAGGTGATGTCGAGTCCGCGAACTTTTGCCGCAATCGTCGCGAACGTGAAGACCGCGATTGACGCAGTCAAAATCGACAGCGCGCCACGATATAAAAACCGAAACACAAGCCCGAGCGCACAGAAAATTTCCAGCCACGGTAGATAAAACGCGAGAGCGACACAGACGGGCCACGGCAGAATTTTGTAATTGTCGATGTCGCTGGCGAACTGAACTGGATCAAACGCCTTGATGATTCCGGCGTAAATGAAAATGCCGGCGAGAACAAAATCGACAATTCGCGAGAGAACACGCCAAACACCTAACGAACGAACATCACTCGGCAATTCGATGTTCGATGTTCCCGCCGCGGCGGGTGAACTGGGTTCGATGTTCGACGTTTGCTTCATCTGTTCTTCTTGAGCCACGCTTCCCAGCCGCCTTCGAGGACAAAAACGTCGGAGAGCTGCGCTTCCTTGCGGAGGCGATGGGCAACTTCCCGGCTGGCGTTACAGCTCACGCTGCTGCAATAGATGATGATTTTTTTGCCGGGCGCCCATACGGCCAGAAATTGCGGCAGCAATTCGTTCCACCGGTCTTCATTTAACGAAATCGCACCGGGAACGTGATCGTTCGCGAACTCATCCTCCGGCCGTGCATCAACCCAGATCGCAGTATCGCCCAATTCCCGCGCGTGCTCGACCGTCACCATTTCCGACGGCGCAATGGCTGAGCGCCACGAAATCTTGTCGCGGAAATAAATCGCCTCGCCGGCCGCGGGGAGAAGCGCCAAGGCTGCCAGAATGACCGCCTGCCGGACCAGCGAAGATTTCACTTACTTATTGAACCTGCGGTGCGTTGGTGATCCGCGCAGTGGCGTAAAAGACTTTCTGTGAATCCTCAGGCTGAATTGTCAGCATCGACGCGACCACTTTGTTCGTGTCCTGCGGTTTGACGTCGATTTTGAACTCGCCTTTACCAGCTTCCTCCACTTTGGCTTGAAAATCCGGAGTGGAAGACGTGACCTTGATGTGTTTGACCGTAAAATCTTTGCCGACTTTCACATTAATTGTCTTTGTGTCCGGTTTCTCGCCCTGTTTCCAAAACACGAAATTTGGGGTGATCTCAAGTTGCTGTGGGATTTCCGCCTTCAGAGTGAGCACTGTTTTTTGATTTGTGGCCTCGTCGGTTTCCACCGTTACGGTTTTGACCTGACTACCAGTACGATCGCCGATATTGAATGTGGCAGTGATTTCGCCTTTATCTCCAGGGGGCACTTCTTCCTTCTGCGTTTGCGCAGTGGTGCAACCGCAGGAAGCATGAACAGACTTAAAGCGCACCGGCGTCTTGCCGGTGTTCTCGTACTTGAAATGGCCGATCGCCTGTTTGTCGTTCGCGGCGGGATGCAGCTCGATCGTGGTCTGCTCCCATTTTAGTTCGGCGCGCGCGCCCAGGCACATGATCATCGACAGGGTGAAAGCGAAGATTGGTGTTTTCATTTTTTGGAATAGAAGCGCGTAATATAATCAGCAACTGCCTCTCGCCAAGCCCGAGATGCCGTACCCGTCAGCTCCGTATATTTGGCGGTGGATAGCACGGAATAAACGGGGCGGCGCGCGACCCAGGGCGCCTGCCCGCCGTAGCCTTGGCGAAGGCGGGTCATCTCACTCAACTTAAGCGCGCCGACGGTTTTCCCCTTCAGAGAAATACCAGCATCACGGCAGCAATCCAGCGCCCATTGCGCGTATTCCTGCCATGTGCATTTGCCGGCATTTGCGAAATGCAAAATGCCGGCTCCGACGCCGCGATCGAAAAATTGCGGCAACATATGGGCAATATCATGCGTATACGTCGGCGTGGAAAATTTGTCGGATATGGCATCTATCTTTTCATCTTGTTGCGCGCGCTTGATCATGGCGTCGACGAAACTCGGCCGGTCGGGGCCAAACACCCAGGACACCCGCACAACAAGATGCCCATCCTCAGCTGCAAGCACGTTCTTTTCTCCCGCAAGCTTCGATTCGCCGTAAGCGCTGATCGGATTCGCTTGATCCTCTTCTGTGTAAGGCGCGCGTTTCTCCCCGTCGAAAACATAATCGGTACTGAAGTGAATCAGCTTTGCGTCTTTTTCGTTGCAGATTTCGGCAAGAATACCCGGCACTTCCGCGTTAATCAGAAACGCGCGATCGCGCTCAGTCTCGCAAGCATCGACGTTCGTGAACGCTGCCGCGTTAATCAAAAGGTCGAAATTCATTGCGCCCAGTTTTCCGCGCACATCATCCAAATTCGCTAGGTCAAGCTGAGCGTGATTGAAGCCAGCGAGATCATATTTCGGCCGGAATTCCCGCATCAGCGCCGCACCGAGTCGCCCGCCCGCTCCGATAATTACAATTTTCATCTGTTCAGAGCGCTAATAAGCGACCGGTCGTTGGGTAAATGAAAACTTGATTAATACCGACCGGTGCGCTCGAGAAGCGGTTGCCACCAGGCTGGATTATCCGTGTACCACTGGATGGTCTCGTCGAGGCCTTCTTTGAAACTGTGAAGCGGCTTCCAATCCAATTCGCGTTGCGCAAATGCCGAGTCGATCGCATAGCGGCGGTCATGGCCAAGCCGATCCGGCACGAATGAAATGAGACTGTGTGGTTTGCCAAGCCGATCGAGAATCATTCTGACCAGGTCGAGATTCACCATCTCACTGTTGCCGCCGAAATTATAAACGGTTCCGGGTTTGCCTTCGAAAAGCGCGGCGACAATGCCGGCGCAATGATCGTCCACCTGGATCCAGTCGCGCACGTTCATGCCGTCGCCATAGAGTGGGAGCGGCTCGTCGCGGAGCGCCTTAATGATCATGAGTGGAATTAATTTTTCCGGAAATTGATACGGGCCGTAATTATTCGAGCATCGGGTCACCAGCACGTCCTGGCCGTACGTCTTGTACGAGGCGAGCACAAGAAGGTCGGCGCCGGCTTTGCTTGCTGAATACGGCGAACTGGGATCGAGCGGAGATTGCTCGGTGAATCTGCCCGCAGCGCCGAGCGACCCATATACCTCGTCCGTCGAGACTTGGATAAATCGCTGAACGCCGTGGCGGCGCGCACATTCCAATAGCACGCTGGTGCCAATGACGTTTGTGTGAATGAAGTTGAGCGGATCATTTATGCTGCGGTCCACATGCGATTCTGCCGCGAAATTGATCACCGCATAGAACTGGTGCTCGGTCATCAATGCGTCCATCAAATCCGCATTGGCAATATCGGCTTTGAAAAATTCGTAACGCTCGCCATGTTCTTCGACCATGCCTTCAAGATTGGCAATGTTACCGGCATAAGTGAGCACATCGACATTAGTGACGTATGCAGGCTTGTAATGTTGCAAAATATACCGAATAAAGTTGCTCCCGATGAATCCGCAGCCACCGGTGACAAGGATGCGCATGGCAGCGCGTACTAGCAGTGCCGAGCGCGACGCGCTAGTAGAATCTGCTCCCTCTACAGCGCGATCGAGCGATTACCTGCAGCGGTGGAAGGTTCGTTTCGCGGGAACGGACTGGGTGCCGTGGTTAATCCTCGCGCTGGCAGCACTCCTGCGCTTCTTCCTGCTGGGTATCAAGCCACCGCACTTCGACGAGGGCATCAACGGGTGGTTCGTCGATCAGGTGATGAAGAACGGGTTTTACCGTTACGACCCGACCAATTATCACGGTCCGCTTCACTTTTACGTTCTTTTGCTGTTTGAGAGTTTGTTTGGACGCAACGTGTGGGCGCTGCGTTTGCCCATCGTGCTGGTGAGCATCGCTTGTGTGTGGCTTGCGTTGAAGTTCGAGCCACTCGTGGGAAAAAACGTCAGCCGAATCGCGGCGCTGGCCATGGCAATATCGCCCGGATTCGTTTTCTACGGACGCTACGCCATTCACGAAGTGTGGCTGCAATTATTCTCGATGTTTTTCATTTTGGGGCTGCTCGGTTTGTGGAGGCGCGGCACGCTGACCTACTTGTGGTACGCCGGCGTGGGATTAACCGGCATGATCCTCACGAAGGAAACTTACGCCATTCATGTCGCGTGCGCCCTGCTTGCGATTCCAACTCTGGCAATTTCATACGCGCTAAGCCGCGTTCCGGACGCCAAGCCTGCAAAGCAAACCTGGAGCTGGATCGATCTCGCCATGATCGTGATCGTAGGCGGATTTGCGATCGTCTTCTTCTATTCGGGAACATTCTTTAACTGGGACGGTGTCAAAGGTCTGTATCTGGCGTTTAAGGCGTGGACCGAGACTGGCGCTGCGGGTCACGGCCATGAAAAAGCGTGGGATTACTGGTTCAAGATAATGGGCCCGTCGTTGGAAGCCGGCCGGGCGGACTTCTTCGGTTACGAACTCCCAATGCTGGTCGGGCTCATTTTATGTCTGTTTTGCCAGAAGTTTAAGAATCTCAATTTGCGATATCTGGCGATCTACGGCGCGGGCAGCTTCGTCGCTTACAGTTACGTTAAGTACAAGACGCCGTGGTGCGTTATCAGTTTCGGCTGGCCACTGCTGTTCGTCTTCGCCGGGGCGATCTTATTGGTTCGTCCAAAACATTTGCGTCTCGTGCAACGCACGATCGGCGTGCTGTTGTCCATATCCCTGGCTTCAAGCATCTGGTTGAATTATTTCAGATGTTCTTCTCCAGACGAGCCGTACGCGTACGTCCAGACGTACAACGACATGTTCAAATTGACGAAACCGCTTCTAACGCTGGCGAAGCGAGATCCCTCCAACTACCATCTCACGGGACATCTGATTCGCTCCAGTATTTACCCACTTCCATGGGTCTTGGGCGATTTCGATCGGGTCGGCTACTATGAAGGAGGAAACATGCCGGCCAATCTCGATGGCGATTTTCTCCTCGTGCAGCAAGACAAAATCAAGGACGTCGAGTCAAAATTGAAAGGCGCATATTACACAGATATGATGACGCTTCGTAACTACCAGGACCCATCCAAGATCTTTTTCAGCGCCAAAGTGTTTAAAGACTTGTTCCCAGGCAAAGCGCTGGACTTTGATGGCAACGCACCGAAACCAGCACCTTCTCCTACACCCGCCAAGGTTCCATGAAGTGGCTCACAGCTGGGGTTACGTTCGTCAATTTGTCGGTGGTCTGCGGAGTTCTCCTGGGACTTGCCGGAAGAGGGTTAAACACGGTGAGCGCAGCTGTGGCACTGGTGTGTGGCGCTGCATTTGCAATCGCCTCTTTTCTTGGGACTCGGGACAGCGCGGTTCGACAGAAATCCGCTGGTGGTCCAGCAACAGAACAAAAGCCACGAAAGCCTTCCGGGAGCGAAGACACGAAGAATGTGATTCCATCGGCTCTGATACGCTATCGCAGCGTCTGGTTCTGGGCGGTCGCAGTCTGTTTCGCCGTCTTTGCTGTGCGATCGTTTTGCTGGCTGCTGTACATCGATAGCAGCGAACTAAAGATTCAGTCCCCAAATAATCTGGGCGATCTCTCACTGCACCTGACGCTCATCAACAATTTTGCCAACGGCGTCGCTCTTTGGCCGGACAATCCGATCTTCGTCTTCAGCAAATTAAGATACCCGGCAGGTATCGACCTGTTCAACGCACTGCTTTCGCTGGTTCACATCGATGTGCTGATCGGGTTGGTTTGGGTTGGATTGCTCGCTTCACTCGCAATCTTTTACGGGTTCTACCGGTGGGGCGGCACGTTCGCTGTTGCAGGGTTTTTGTTCAACGGCGGTGTAGCCGGGTTTCAGTTTTTGAAGACGTTCAAGTTTTTGGATTATCAGGGCGCGGCAGCAGATATCGCGCACAAGCCCATCGCCTGGAAAAGCATTGCTCTATCGATGCTCGTTACGCAGCGCGGCTGGCTTTACGCGATCCCGGCAGGCTTGGTGCTGCTCTGGCATTGGCGCGAAAAGTTTTTTATCCAATCTCCTGTAGCTGGGGCCGGTGACCCCGGCCCGTCCGGTGACGCCGTTAAGGGTGAGCCCGCCGCGGTCAACGCTCGCGGCTACAGGAAGGGTCCCCTGCCCTGGTGGGCAGAACTTTCGATTTACGCTTCGCTGCCGCTGTTTCACCTGCATACCTTCATCGCGCTGACCATCGTGCTGGTTGTCGGATTGTTTTTCGAACGCGCAACCGAAATCAAATTTATCGTTCATCTGGTTCGCAACGAGGGCATGGCTGGCATCGCTCGCTTGATTTCGCATCCGAAGATGTGGCCCGACATTTTCCGCGGCGCGCCGATTCGCAGACACGCTGCCGCCCTGCTGATCGCGGCTTTCATCCCGGCCACTTTTTTTGTGTGGCTGACTACGGATCAGTTCCGCGCAGCATCGGTGCTGAAGTGGCATCCCGGATGGGCTCAGGATTCCACCGAATTGGCGGCGCCTTTCTTCCGGCTCGGGCCAAAGGATTTTGGATCTTCCACGTCGTTCGGTCTGCTGTTGCAAAAAACATGGAACGGCGTCATCGCTCCGTTTTTCCAATTTTGGCTGCCCAACTTCGGTTTATGGGTGCCGTTGGCATTGGTGCTCGTCGGAATATGCGTCTGGCGTATTTGGAAGGGGAAGTGGCGTTGGGGTGACAGGCCGCCAGCGGATATCGCTTTCGTGGTGGCAGCAGTCGTGATTTTCGCTTTCGGCTATTTCGTTCAAACCGCCCCGTGGGAATGGGACAATCTCAAGCTCATGGTGTGGGGCTACTTCCTTATTCTGCCTTTTCTGTGGAGCGATATCATTGGGCGATGGGTCTTTCCAGAACGCGCGCTAATTTGTCTACTGCTCTTCGGTTCGGGATTTGTCACGCTGCTCGGCGGCCTGTCGGCAGGGCACCCGGGCTTTGGATTGATAGAGCGAGCCAGGCTCGATCACATCGGCACAGCACTTCGGCCGTTGCCGATGGACGCCCGATTTGCCACTTATCCCACGTTCAATCATCCAGTTTTGCTGCAAGGCCGCAAAGTTGTGGCTGGCTACCCTGGGCATTTGTGGACCGAAGGGTTCGATTACGGCAAGACCAATGATCAGTTAACAGCCTTGATGAACGGCGCGGCAAACTGGCGTGACGCCGCGAAAGCATTAAACGTGCGCTATATCTTTTGGGGCCAGGACGAAAAAACAAACTACCAGGCAAGCAGCCGCCCATGGGAAGCGACGGCATTCCTCGTCGCGTCCGGTGATTGGGGGGCAATTTACGACCTCGCCCAGGCTGCTCCTCACCAATGAGGCGGGAAGGTTCACTCGCGCCCGGACCGGACACGGTGTAAGCGTGCGCTCCCAAATAGCCGGCACTAGGCACATACGCACTTGACCGAATGGCTCATCGAGCAGCCATTTTTCGCCGCACACGAAACGGATGCTTGAGGAAAACAAAATAGATCGCGCTTACGAAATCTGTCAGGCTCGAAGCAGGACTTGTTAGGCGCAGCGGGCCGCTGCGCAACCCAGCAAGAACGTTCTCGACCGTGAGCGCAGGCGGCATTGGCATGCTCGTGTAGTGGCGGCCAAAGGCATGCAGCCGATGCGCATCGGAAGTGGCGACCATTGGTTTGCCAAACCGGGTTGCGACTCGTTTCGCCCGGCGATTCGGATTGAACAGGCCGATGTGAAAATGGCAGACCTCGATCGCATCAAAACAATCGATTTCCGAAATCAGTCGCGATCCGATTGAGCCGCCAAAAACATAAAACGGGTGCGGCGCGATCGTGAAAATAGAATTCCCTCGGCGTGCCCGGAGCCGCCGCAGATCATCGAAATTTTTCAACTGCGCGACCTCTTCCGCGGTGACATTCAACACAATCACATCTGCGCCAAGCAAACGCACCTCGGCGGCGGGAATCAGCAGAATGCCCATTGCCGCCGCGTCGGCGAACACCTCCTTTCGATCAAACACAGCATCGTGCAGGGTGATCGCGAGGACGCGAAACCCGAGCGACCGCGCTCGTTCCAGTAATTGATGCGCGGAAAAATCCACGGCGTCTTTGGGGTCATCGAGGGTGTGAATATGCAGATCGGTTTTGATCCAATCATGTTCCTCACCCTTACTCATGCTCATACTCGTGCTCCTGCTCGCCTGCCCGCCATAGCTTTGCGAAGGCGGGTGCTCAAAACTTAATCGCGAATCGCCGATATTTCACTCCGCAGCAAAACTGAAACGACACTTGCCAGTTCCTCCCGTCTGCGGAAAGTTTGCTCCCTCTCGGCGCTCGGGTGGTGGAATGGCAGACACGTACGTTTGAGGGGCGTATGCCGAAAGGCTTGCGGGTTCAAGTCCCGCCCCGAGCACGATTTTTAAAGGTGGATCGGCTTCTCCGATCGGAGATTCGCTGTGACGAAAGACGATGCCAAAAATCGCCGAAGGCCCTGGATAAAAATTCAGGCGGCAAGGCCGCATCGATTGTCAACGCGTCGTGACTTTTGCCAGTCTTGCCTTGCCTGCTCTTGCTTCCTAAACTGAGGGTGTGCGGAGCAAGACGGAGGATCTCGCCAGGGGCCGCTTCAACACGACGCATTGGTCAATCGTGCTCGCTTGCGGCGGTGAAGACGATGCGGGCGAGGCGCGGGAAGCGCTGGGCAAGCTTTTCCAAATATATTGGCATCCGCTTTACGCGTACACGCGCCGGCGCGGGTACGGGGAACAGGACGCACAAGATCTGGTCCAGGCGTTCTGCCTCCATTTACAGGCGAAACACGCACTCGCCAAGGCCGATCCGCAGCGGGGAAAGTTCCGGACGTTTCTCCTCAGCTCACTGCAGAATTTTTTGGCTAATGAGGAAGTGCGGATCCGAGCGCAAAAGCGCGGCGGCGGTCGCGAGATGATCTTTCTTGATGCCGAAGATGCGCACGCGCGTTACCGCTTTGAGCCGGCCCACAAGCTCACACCGGAGGCGATCTTCGAGACACGCTGGGCACATGCAGTCCTTGAAGAAACTCTGGCTTGTTTGCGCGCTGATTTCATCTCGAGAGGCAAAGAGCGTCTGTTCGATGTACTTGCGTCATTTTTGAGCGGAGGCGAGCCGGGGAATTCGTATCAACAGGCCGCCACGCGGCTCGGCCTGCCCTTGAGCGCAATAAAAACGACCGTCCACCGTTTTCGACAGGATTACAGGACAAAACTGCGAGAACAAATCGGGAGGACTGTTTCTACACCAGATGAGGTCGATGACGAACTGCGTTATCTCCGCAAAGTTCTCGCGGGCGCTGCCAGCTAACGCTTAATGACGCGCTGTGCTCGTTGTGACGCTGAATTGACCGGTGGAACAATCGCCGGCCTTTGTCCGGTTTGTTTAATCGATACGGCATTGCCGGAACACGCCCCGAAAGATGATGGCGCGTTTCGCTACGATCTGATCGAAGAGATCGGACGCGGCGGAATGGGGGTA
>Ga0137375_10002690_pt1 | contig 20877 bp, 17 predicted proteins | sample SagtaG_24_FD_104936 | JGI IMG/M metagenome (GOLD analysis project Ga0137375, IMG submission 104936) | Vadose zone soil microbial communities from Sagehorn Ranch, Mendocino, California, USA - Sage1_R_113_16 metaG | ecosystem: Environmental > Terrestrial > Soil > Vadose zone | place: USA...
ACTTCCAGGAGGGCACCTTCCACCACACGCAGGTCGAAACGCCGTACGGTCCGCCGGAACGCTGCGCCAACGCCGGGGTGTTTCGCTATGAGCCGCGGACGCAGAAGTTCGAGGTGTATGTCCGCTTCGGTTTCGCGAACCCGCACGGCCACGTCTTCGACCGCTGGGGCCAGGACATCGTCGTCGATGGCACCGGAGCGAACCCGTACCACGGGACGCTCTTTTCCGGGCAGATCGATTACCCGCAGCGGCACGGCAAGCCGCCGATGGTGTACGATCCGCAGCGCTTACGCCCGTGCGCCGGCATCGAAATCCTGTCGAGCCGTCACTTCCCCGAAGCGAACCAGGGCAACCTGCTCGTCAGTGACGTCATCAACTTCCAGGGCATCCTGCAGTACCAACTCAAGGACAAGGGGGCGAGCTTCGAGGGCATCAAGGCCGAGGCGATTGTGCAGTCAACGGATCGCAATTTTCGCCCCTCGGACATCAAGATCGGCCCCGACGGTGCGATCTACTTCTCCGACTGGCACAATCCGCTGATCGGCCACATGCAGCACAACCTGCGCGACCCGAGCCGCGGCCGCGAGCACGGCCGCATTTACCGCGTGATCCACGAACAACGGCCGCTGCTGAAGCCCGTCAAAATTGCGGGTGAACCGATCGAAAAACTCCTCGATCTCCTCAAGGAGCCAGAGGACCGCGTGCGTTATCGGGTCCGCATCGAACTGGGCGGGCGCAAGAGTGACGACGTCATCGCCGCCTTGCGGAAGTGGGTGGACGCGCTCGACACGAAGGATCCACAGTACCAGCACCACTTGATGGAGGGGCTGTGGGCCTACCAGTATCAGAATGTCGTCAATGAAGACCTTTTGAGGCGTATGTTGCGCTCTCCGGATTTCCACGCCCGGGCGGCGGCGACGCGCGTGCTGTGCTACTGGCGCGACCGCGTCAAGGAGCCGCTCGACCTGCTGCGGGCGCAGATCAACGACCAGCACCCGCGCGTCCGCCTGGAAGCGATTCGAGCGCTGAGCTTCTTCCACGGGGAGGAGGCCATCAGCGTCGCGGTGGAGCTGCTCGCCAATCCAGACGATCAGTACCTGCGTTACACCTTCAACGAGACGCTCAACACCCTGGAGCGCCGTTTGGGGAGCGGGTCGAAGCTGAATCGCAAGAACATCGCCGTGAGTTTGCTTGGGATGCTGCAGAAGGGCAGCGTCCCGGCGGAGCGCCGGCCGATCCTGCTGGAGACCATTTGCCGCCACGGTGGCCCGACGGAGTTGAAGGCCGTTTGGGACCAGGCCAGCAAACCGGACGCCGTGCCACCGGCGCTGCGCAAGCGCGTGCTGGAATGGCTCACTGAAGCAGCGGTCACACGCCGCGTGCAACCGACGGTCCAGGCCGCTGACGTTCAGCAACTGCTCGCTTCTGCGGCAAAGGATGCGGCGCTACTGCCGGACGCGATTCGCCTGGCCGCCGCCTGGAAGGTGAAGGAGGCCGCCGTCGAACTGCGGACTATTGCCCGCGACACGAAAGCCACGCCGGAAGCGCGCCACGCCGCCCTCGACGGTCTGGCGAGCCTTGGCGATCCGGAAAGCGTCAAGGCCCTGCGCGAGCTGACCGCGCCGCCGAACCCGATGCGGATTCGCTTCGAGGCAGCGGTGGCGCTGGCCCGCCTGGATCTCGACGCCGGGTCGGCTGCGGCTGCGAGAGCGCTGGCGGCGGCAAAGGAGACTGACGATCCTGCCCCGCTTATCGAGGCGTTCCTGATGCGCAAGAACGGCCCGGAGAAACTCGGGGCGGCGCTGGAGAAGCAGAAAATCTCGATCGATACGGCGAAGCGGATGGCGCGGGCGATGCTGCTCGCGGGTCGCACTGATCCGCCGCTGGCGAACGTCGTGAATCAATATGCTGGCCTTGGCTCGACCCCGAAGCCGCCGAGTCCCGCCGAGGTGCGCCAACTCATCGCCGAGGTGGCCGCGAAGGGCGACGCCGCCCGTGGTCAGCACGTCTTCCGGCGTGCGGACCTGGGCTGCCTCAAGTGTCACGCGGTCAACAAGGCCGGCGGCAACATCGGCCCCGATCTCGGCAGCGTCGGCAGTGCCTCGCCGATGGACTACATCATTACCTCGATTCTCGATCCGAATTTGTCGATCAAGGAGGAGTATCTGACGAAGGTGATCACAACCTCGTCGGGCATTGTCGTGACGGGAATCGTGACGGGGCGCGACCGCAACCAGGTGACCCTCAAGGACGCGACTGGCAAACTGGTGCGGATTCCGGTCGCCGACATCGAGACGGAGGCGAACGGCAGGTCGCTGATGCCGGAGGGCGTGGCGGCGGCCCTGACCCGCGGCGAGTTGTTGGACCTGTGCAGGTTCGTGTCGGAGTTAGGCAAGCCTGGGCCGTACGCCGCGCGCACTCCGCGCACCATCCAGCGCTGGAAGGTGTTGCGCGCGATGCCGGAGGCTCTCAAGGAGGGCATCCCCAACCGCGACGTGCTCCGCGATACGGTTCTGCGCGCCGGGCCGGAAGCGTGGGAGATCGTTTATGCGTTGCACGATGGCGCGCTGCCCCTCAGGGAACTGCCCCGGTCCGGGCAACCGCAAGTGGTTTACCTGCAAGGTGAGGTGCAGGTGACCCAGGGCGGGCCGGTCGAACTCCTCATCGCGCCAGGGACGCCCACCGCCTTGTGGGTTGACGAGGAGCCGTTCGAGAAGCAGGCGCAGCCGATGGTTCGGTTGATGCCAGGGCGGCACCTGATTACTGTGCGCCTGATTGTCGGGGCGGAGGGGATGCCGTGGTTGCGAATCGAGCTGCGCAACCCGGCTGACTCCCAGGCGCGATTTGAGATCGTTCAGGGTGACTGATAGGCACAGTATTTGACGCTTTTGGCATCTCAAGAGGACATCCAATGAGCATTCCAATCCAGCCGAGGATTGTCGGCCTCGTAATTCTCCTTGGGCTATACCTCCCTCTTTTGGGAGCACCCATCGCTTGGGGGCAGGATCGCGAGGTTGCCACGAAGTGGGAATACCGGGCCGTGGTCTTTGGTCCGAATGCGAAGAATGCGACCAAACGTCTCAACGAACTCGCGGCGGAGGGCTGGCAGTATGTCGGACCGCTCGGCAATAACCTCGTGGCCTTCAAGCGGGCGGAGCGTCCTGGTGCCGCGGGGAAACTCGCCGAGGTGAGCGGCACCGTCACGCTCGACGGCAAGCCAATCCCTGCTGGCGCGATCACCTTCACCCCGTTCGACGGCCTATCCCTGACCACGAGCGCAGCCATCAATGAGGAGGGCAAGTACACCGCGCGCGTACCTGTTGGGAAGATGAAGGTGTCGATCATCGCCCCGAAGGTAATTGGCAAGAAGAAGCTCTACGACACCCCGAACAGCCCAACGGTAGACATCACCGTCGAATTGCTTCCTGCCAGGTACAACGTGCAAACCGAATTGAGGTTCGAGGTAACTCCAGGTAAGATACAGGCGAACTTCGCGCTGCAGAGTAAGTGAGCTGCCGATGACTCGCGACGGGTTGTCGCATTTACGGGTAGCTAACATTACAGCGCTACGCGGCGGGTTTTGCTCCCCTCGCCCCTGGAGGGCGAGGGGAGAAGCCAGGGGATCCGTCTGCCCTTACGCTCGCTGCCTACTCTGCCTCGCGCTGTCCTGCTAATATCCCTGAACACCCGAAGAACAGTGCAATGGCGCACAGCACACACCACCCGAAGTTGCTGAGGAAGCCCCGTCGCGGTATCGCTGCCCTGCACGGGATGCTCCACCACGCCCACGCCCAGGTGAGGAAGCTTGTGGACTACCTGGTCGAGTCGGAGATCAACCAACCGGCGATGAATTTTCTCGCCGATGGCTCGTTCGGCTTCAGTGTGCGGTTCCTGCTCGAGATCATCCGCAAACTCGGGCGGCACGGCCGCAAGCCGCACATCGAGTTCTACCTGTCCAATGGCCCCTGGCAGCGGGATCACGAGCAGAACAGGCCCGCCCTCGGCCAGGGCTTCGGCACCGATCTGACGCGCCAGGAATTCATGACGAAGATCCAGACGGATCTGCAATACCAGGCCCAATTCCAGGGCCTGGCGGCGCGCCTGATCCCGGCCATCAATGCCGTGCTCAACCACCACGGCGGACAGGTCTACATCGTGCCGATGCTCGAGGACAACATCGACCTGACCACCTTCAATACAATGCTCCAACTCGCCTCGGTGGCCCTTGCGGGCCTGAGTGTCCGTTTCGGGCGGAACCCCGCCACGGGCGACAAGACCATTCCCCCCGGTTGCTTCGAGGAGGTCCATGCCCTGGACGGGGATAAGCCGTCCGACGGCATCTACACCAATGATGGGCCCTACTCGGATTTCGGCACCCTTGTCCATTTCCGCAACGCCGCGCGGGCGCACGACTCGATGTTCATTGCCTTCTCGGGCAAGAACCAGGGAGACCGCTACACTCCGGTGGCCCACCGGCGCTTTCATCTCCCGTCCGAGGGCGATCGAAAGCAGTACCTGGCCCTCCTTACCGGTTGAGTGACGGATTCGAGGAAAAGCTTCGGCTGCCACGTCGTATAAGTCTTTAACGGCGAGCGAGATTGGCGACCCGGCGCGAGCGCGCTGTCGCTGACCCTTCCTCTGCTTGCCGCCTGGAGACATCTCACGCAAAGCCTCTGATCCTTTGCAGTCGCAGAAAGGTAGGCAGCACCATGAAGAATGGGGTTCGACGCATCCACCGCGCGCCGAAGCACAACGCGCGTGTCCTGATTGGCGGCGCTTGCTGGGATTACTACCTGGCCGTGCATTGCCTGCGGCCCGGCATCCAGCACCACGTGCAGCATCGGCTCTCGGTCCCCGGCGGCGGGGCGCTCAACAACGCCATCGTCCACCGAGCACTGGCCCCGCACGCACCCATCGTCCTGCTGGCAGCCGTGGGCGACGACGCGGAGGGCCGGGCGCTGCGGCGTCATCTCGCCGGGCGCCGCATCAAGCTGTACTGGCCGCCGGTCCAGGGAGTCTCGACCAGCGTATCGTACGTGGTGGTTGAGGGCGAGTCTGGGCGCGGCACGATCCTGGCCGAGACAGGGGCGCGGGCGACCGCCTTACCGCTGACCTTGGCCGAGCGTGCGCTGGAGCACGCCGTTGCCTGCTGCCTGGTCGCTCCCACGAACAACGAGCAGATTCCGGCCGTCTTGCGCATCGCGGCCCAGCGGCACGTGCCCGTCTATTTCGGATTGGGGCGAACGCAGATCGATACACTCGGCTATGAGGGGCTGCGCGCGGCGCTCGTTGAAAATGTGGCCGTCTTGATGTGCAATCGCCTGGAGGCGGAGCGGCTGACCAACCAGAGCGCCATTGCCGACCAGCTCGATGCCCTGCGTTTCGACGGTCAGGTGGAGATGGTGGTCATCACCGACGGCGCGGGCGGCATTCACGCTTCGCACGATGGCGACCTGTGTTACGAGTCGGCGTACACTGATCCGCAACGGCCGATCGTGGACGACGTCGGCGCCGGCGACGGGGCACAGGCGGCTCTTGTGGATGCTCTGCTGCGTGGTCGGCCGCTGGAGGTGGCACTGCGGGCGGCGGCGCGGCAGGGCTTCGAGGTGTGTACCGGACGCGGAGCGACGACCTGCCTCGTCCACGGCGAGACGATGGAGGCGTACCTGGCTTCCGGGGCGCAGCTGCGCGCCGAGGAAAGGGCTCGTGTCGGGGTCGCGTAGCAAGCCGTTTGCCGGAATGCGCGAGTCAGAGGCGCCGGTCGCGGGTTCTTTACTCAGGGGCCGGCGCGGTTCGGAAACGGGTGGACGGGCGGCGTAACTGCCGCCTGACGGAGGAACGACCATGCGACTTCGACAACGACTCACGGCCGCGCTCCTCGCGAGCGCCGTCTGCATCTCTCTGGCCCCGGCATCTGCCTGGGCCGGCGAACGCACCGGCCAGCCGACCCCGGCAGCCGGCACGAAAGGCGAAAAACGCCTCGCCTGGCAGATGAACGCCGTCCCCTGGAACAAGGTCTTCCAGTGGCTCGGCGAGCAGACCGGCCTGCCGTTCGTCAGCGGAGCGGCAGCGCCGACCGGCACCTTCACTTTCCTTCCGCCCGCTGGCGTCAAACAGCGCCTGTACACGATCCCCGAAATCGTCGATACCCTGAACGCGGCCCTGTCGCCGCAATATCTCCTTATTCGTCGCGACGATGCCCTGGTGCTGACCCCCGCAGACGCCAAACTCGATCCGGCGCTCTGTCCGCTGGTGTCGCTCACGGACCTGCCGCAGCGCGGCAAGACCGAGATGGTGCATGTCGTCCTGCCGCTGAAGGCGGCGGACCCGAAGGACGTGCTCCCCGCCGTGCGGGCGTTGCTGGGTCCGCTGGGCGAGGTGACCGTTGCGGGCAACCGGCTGCTCCTGCGCGACGCCGCGGGCAATCTGCGCCTCGTCGTGCAGGCGGTCGCGGACCTCGACCACGCCGGGCCGGAGATCGCCACGCTGGCTCACCGCTGCAAGCACATCACGGCGACACAGGCGCGCGAGCGGCTGGAACAACTCTTCGCCAGCGCTCGCCCAGGAGCGCCCAAGGGCACGCGGACCTTGACCATCACGGCCGACCCGTCCACGAATCTGTTGCTCCTCCGCGGTTCGGCGGATGAGATCGCCCAGGCGAAGGACGTCCTCGCCCGGATTGATCTCCCCGCTCCCGGGGCGCCGCCGGTCCTCGCTGGTCCCGCGAGCCTGCAAATCCACGCCGTCCCATCCGGCACTGCCGAGTCCCTGGCGGCCACCTTGCAGGAAGTGTTTCGCTCATCGCCTGGCACAAAGATCATTGCTCTCGGCGACGATCGTGTGCTCATCTGGGCGTCGCCGGAAGAGCAAATCAACATTGCCCGGAATTTGCAAGAGCTCCGGCCAACGCTGACGACCGAGACCATCGCGCTCGGCACCCTGGAAGCAGTCCGCACGGCGGATCTGCTGCGGTCGATGTTCGGCGGCGGGCGTAAGAGCGCGCTGTTCATCGAGGCCGATACGGCACGCAATACTCTCATCCTCCGCGGCTCGAAAGAGCAGATCGACGAGGTGAAGACGACGCTCCGGGCGTTGGGCGAGACCGCGGCTCCACAAGGTAAGAACGTGCGGGTTCTGACCGTCCGCGATGGCAGCGCCGCCGACTTGGCCGCGTACCTGGCAGAAACGCTCCGGAAGTTGCGGGACAACCCCGTCAAGGTCATCGTTCCGGGCAGCGACAAGCCCGGGAAGCCACCCATCCCACCGGCGAAGGGCAAGGCCGACCCGAGCAAGGAACCTGGCAAGACCTCCGCGAAGACACCCCCGCCCGTCACAATCACTGCCGTCGGGAACAAGTTGATTATCACCAGCGACGATCCCCAGATGCTGCAACTGGTGGAGGAACTTGTGCGAATCCCCTCCTCCTCTCAGGGCAACGACGATTTTCAGGTCATCCGCCTCCGCCATGCCGACGCGGTGGCAGTCGCGAAACTCCTCGATGAGACGTTCAACGGTCCCGCGCGTGAGGTGCCCGGCAAAGGCATCGTCCGGCGGGTTGAGCGTATCCGCGTGGTTGCCGATCCGAGCATCAACGCACTTGTTAGCCGGGCCAATCCGCTCGAGTTGCTGACCATTAAGCGCCTCCTGGAGAAGACGCTGGACGTGGAGGACACCGCCGCGGATGAATCCTCGAAAACGTGGATCCTGACGCTCAAGCACCTCCGCGCCGCCGACGCCGCCAAACTCCTGCAGGGCGTGTATCGCGATGTGATCGCCACGCCGAAACTGGCCGTCGGCATCGAGGAGCGAACGAATACCCTGGTCCTTCGCTGCTCGGCAGTGCTCCATGAGGACATTCGTCGCCTGATGGCGATGCTCGACACGTTGGCCGCGGAGCAGAAAAAGTAGGCGACGTACGACCGCCCGCTATGCCCGCTTGCGGGTTATTCCGCCGGCGCGCAAGATAGTCCCACAAGCCCGGAGCGCCAGCGCCGGGACACACAAGCCCGGAGCGCCAGCGCCGGGACGGTAGCAGGCTACCATCCCGGCGCTGGCGCTCCGGGCTTGTGAGGAGTTTCCGTGCTGGCGTAATCGCACGCTGCGTGCTAACCCGCAAGCGGGTCGCTCGGTTCGCGCACCAGACCTTCCCTTTTGGTCCCATTCCTTTTAGATGTGAAAGGAGAGCGCCCGCGCATTCACCACTCGCTCCGGGGCCCACGCGATGGAACAGGTCCAGAAGTTATCCCTCCTCACCTTGCGTCAGCTGCTCGCCGCCGTCTACGCGGCTCACCCGCAGGACAAAAAAGCGGAGATTGCCGCTCTGCTGGCTCGTCATTGTAGCGATCCGCGCCTCAGCGCCGCCCTGCATCGTGCCCACGCACGCACCTGGAAGGCCGTGGAAATCGTCCTCGCCGGCGAGTCGTTCTGGAACGGCTGCCAGGTCTTTCTCTCCCCGGAAGAGTGCCAGGCGTTGCGTGCGAAGATCCAGGCTTTGCGTGCGCAGACACCGCTCCACACCGCCACCGATGCCGAGGATCTGCGGGTGCGCTGCCTCCGCGATCTGCACAAGGCGCAGCAGAGTGGCCTGCTGGCGGAAGAACCTCTTGACGGTCAGACGCTGGCCCAGCAACTCAACCCGGCTCCCGCGGCACCGGGCGCCGGGCAAGCCGCAAAGGAACCGGCGCCGGCAGCCAGTCGGCTCGCCGCCGAGCTGCGTCAGGCGGGCTATCCGGCGCTGGCCGCCCTGCTGGAGCCTGCAAACGCCGGACAAACACCGTTGCCTGTCGCTGCCCTCAACTTCTTCCTCCGGCGCGAACTCGCGGGCGCGGCGGAGCTGCGCGGCCTGGGGCTCGATCAGATACGGCCGCTGCCGGAGGCGCAGGAGTCCGCGTTCGCCTTGCTCGGCGAGGTGATGGCCACCCACGGACGCGGCCTGCAAGAATGGCTCGATGAGGGAGACGAATCGGCGCCCGCTGCGGATGCGCCCGCCGACGAGGCGGCCGCGACGACAGAAAGCGATGGCAAGGGGCGACGGATCAGTCTGCTGGCGTGGATCGGCACACTGGCGGTGATGGTGATTCCGGTTTTGCTGCTGGTGATGATGCTCAGCGGGTACGCCATTCACGAGGAGCGTCGTTTCGAGGGCCACGTTGCCGATGTGAAAAGTCTTGTAATCGCCGGCGACGGTGACCGCATCTTCTCCGGCGGCGAGGACACGACCATCCGTGCCTGGGACGTGGCGACGGGCAAGGAAGTAAGGCAGTTCAAGGGCCACACGTTGCCGGTGACCGGCCTGGCCCTGTCGGCGGACGGCAAGCAGCTGCTCTCGCTCGACCGCAAGACCGCGCGCCTGTGGAACGTGGACAGCGGCAAGGAGGTGGCGCAGATGGCGGTGTCGCCGCATGCGGTCGCGGTCGTGCGCTTTACGCCCGACGGTCCCCGGGTCCTGACGTTGACCGGGGACAAACTGCAATTGTGGAATGTGGAGACTGGAACTGTCGTGCGCGGTTTCCCGGTTGACACGGGCCTGGTTCACTGCGTCGCGCTGTCGGCGGATGGTCGCCGTGCCCTTGCGGGGGGCAACAAGGATATCTATATTTGGGATCTAAAATCCCAGAAACAGCTCGCCACGCTGGAGGGCCACACGGGGCCGGTGACCGCGCTGGCTTTCAGCGCGGATGGCCGCCGCATCGCCTCGGGGAGCAGGGACGAGACCATCCGCGTGTGGGACATGGTTCCGGTGCCGGGGTTGACCCTGAGCACTATCGGCCTGATGGGTTCGCCCCCGGGACAGGGATCGCTGCTGGCTGCCGCTGTGCTCTTTCCAGGAAGAGCCGACCTCGTGAAAGGCAACCAGGCGAAGTTGCTGAAGGGGCTGCACAGCCCGGCGGTGAGCCTGGCCTTCTCGGGCAACGGCCAGCTGGTGCTCTCGGGCAGCCGGGGCAACAAAAGCCCCGCAGACGAGAAGGACAACCACGTGACGGATCGCAGGACGTTTCGCCTGTGGGGCGTGGAGCAGGAACGCGACCTGTGCCTCTTCGACGGCCCATCCGGGGCGGTCTGGGCGGTCGGCTTTTCGCCGGACGGCCGCAAGGTGTACTCGGCCGGCGCCGATGGCATGGTGCGGCTGTGGGCGCTGCCGCAGTGACGGCCGCGGCTTTGCGACGGGGGGTCAGCATGCCATTGAAGACCAAACGCTGGAACGACCCGAAGCGGAAGGACGATGGCTATCGCTTGCTGATCTGCCGTTACCGGCCGCGCGGCGTGGCGAAGGCGGACGAAACCTGGCACGCCTGGTGTACCGAACTGGCGCCCAGCAAGGCGCTGCACGCGGACTATTACGGCAAGAACGGCCCGGCGATCACCTGGGAGGAGTATCGCCGGCGTTTTCTGGAGGAGATGCAGGCGGATGAGCCGCGCGGCTACATCGAGGAACTGGCGGAGCTGGTCGCGGAGGGCAAGACGATCACGCTGCTGTGTTCGTCGGCCTGCACCGACGAGAGCCACTGTCATCGCACACTGCTGCGGCAGTTGATCGAGGAGCGCCTGGCCGGCCGAGAGCGTTCGTCCGCGCCCGAAGCGTGAGAAAGCGATTCACAAAATCATGAAGAACAGAATCATAAGAGCAAGGCAAAAGGGGCTGGGGGTTCTTGTCTCTTCTGTCTTCATGATTTTGTGCTCCATGATTTTGTGAAGCGTGCTAGGCGAACACGCTCGGCAGGCGGCTGCGGAGGCGATAGTCCGGCTCCGGGCTCGCCGCTTCGAGGACCACGTTCGCGAACGTCTCGTCGTCCACGATCCCATCGCGACCTTCCATCCGATTGTCGGTCGCGCCGTGGACGTACTCCTCGCGAATGCCGGGGCCGGCAAGCAGGCTCGTGTGCCAGCGGAAGTGCTCGCGACCCGCCGACCCGTTCATCGGCCCGCGTCCGAACTCGCCGCTGTAGACCACGATCGTCTCTCCCAGAAGTCCCCTTTTCACATCCGTGATTAGCGCCGCGAGCGCCTGATCCATCGGCGGGGCGTCGCCGGGCAGATGACGCACCAGATCGCCGTGGTAGTCCCAGTTGCCCGCCCGGAAGAACAGCGCTCCCGTGATGCCCTGACGCACCAGCTCGCGCATTGTCAGCATGCCGATCGCGACGGGGTTGGCGCCGCCGTAGCGCTCCAGGTCGCGCTGCGACAGGCGAATGCAGGTGCGGCTCTCGCTGATCAGGCGGTAGGCGCGTTCGCGCAACTCGGCCATCCGCTGCGTGGCGGCAGTGTCGGGCAGGGTGTCGAGCCGCTGCAGGAGCCTCATCCGCCCGTTCAGTTCGGGGTCGGGCGAGCCGAAGCACGGCGGCACGAAGCGGCGGCTCTGATCGTTCCAGCGCACTTCGAGCGCTCGCTGCGGCACCGCGAAGGCGTCGCGCCGGTAGGGGAACGCGCTGATGACCCCTGGCGTCTCGGCGTAGGCGTAGGGGATGCCGCCGGCGCGATCGGCATGGCGGTTGAGCAGGTGGCGGCCGTCCGGCTCGCGGCGGAGCATCCCCTGCATGGCGAGCATGTGGTCGGTGCTGCAGGCCATGCACGCCCGCAGCAGGGTCACCTTGTCGAGCACTCGGGCGAGGCGCGGAAACAGTTCGCTGACCTGGACTCCTGGGAGGACGGTGGGAATGGCACGGAAGGCCCCCCGGACGGCCTCGGGAGCGGCGGGCTTGGGGTCGAGCGTGTCGGCCTGCGGCGCGCCGCCGTCGGGGGAAATCCAGAGAATCGTTTTGCACCTCCGGGTTGGATTGGCGCCAGCGCCAGGGACCAAAGTGGAGAGCAAGGAGAGCGCTCCGAGGCGGAGAATATCGCGGCGGTCGAGAGCCGCGCGCAAGGGGGACGTATACATGGCGCACCCGGCGGGGGCCGTTGAACCTGTCAAGGCAAGTGTGGGATTGCTGGGGGGTCAGGGACGTGGGGCTGACGGACAGGGGGCGTGAGCCTCTCCCCGATACCTGTTCCACAAGGTCTATGCACAAGGAGGGGGGTAATCGGACATGAAAATATACAACCGAAAGGGCTCATCGTCCAGTAGTCCGCGAGCTGCCCGGCCTCTGCCTTTTACCTTTTTTGTGGAAATTGCGCGCAAGGAACCTTCCGCACGGCGTTCTTTCCATGTACCCTGGACTGAGGGAAATCGACTCAAGACTTCTGCCTTTCTTGCGGAGGTAATCGACGATGATCCGGGTTAGACTCTTGCACGGTTCTGCGGTCGTGGCCTTCAGCGTGGGCGCCTGGCTGCTTGCTCCCGGTGGGGTGTCTGCCCAGAGCAAGTCGACAAACCCCAAGGATCCGCCGCCGAACCTGCGCGGCAAATCGACGAACCCCCAGGACAAGTCGGGGACGAAGATCGGCTCGGGTTCCGGCACGAAAGGCACGGGGAGGAACCCCTCGGGCGACTTCAACACGACCCGGCCACCGTCGAATCCTTCTTCGACCTACATCACCCCCACGACTTTCCCGAGCGCTGGCCCCGGCTATTTCAATCCGGGGAACACCCGCCCCTATACGCCGTCCACTCCCGACGGCTATGCGCCGTATGCTCCGTATCCACCGCCGTCGTACACCAATCCGGGGACTTACCCGATCTCGAATCCCTTCGCCCCGATTTCCTACCCGAACCCTTACCCGCAGCCACCGATTGGGATTGGTGCGTACCCCCCCTATCCGAGCCCCTACCCGCAGCCGTACCCGTCGCCGTACCTTTCGCCGCAGCCGTACCCGTCACCGTACCCGTCGCTGCCGCCGACTTATCCGTATCCGTCGCCGCCGATCACCCAGCCGTATCCCTACCCGTCCCCGGTGAATCCGGCGTATCCGACGAATCCGTACCTGCGGCCGTTCCCGCAGCCCGGGTTCCCGAACCCCTACCCGACACCGTCGTTCCCGAGCTACCCCATGCCGCCGTACGCGACCTATCCCATGCCGTCGTTTCCCACGTACCCCGGCCCATTCCCGCAGCCTTCGTGGCCAGGGCCCTACGGACCGCAGCCTTTCTTCGGTATGCCGTCGGGCGTCTCAGGCCCGGGGATGTACCTGCTTGGGGGATCGGGTTTTTAGAGGCTGTAACAGAACCCCTCCCCCCAACCCCCTCCCCGAAACGGAGAGGGGGAGAAGAGAAGCGCCCTCTGGCTTGCTCCCCCTCTCCGTTTCGGGGAGGGGGTTGGGGGGGAGGGGTTCTGTTACAGCCTGTTAGAGGCTGTCAATGCAAAACGGCCAGGCTTCCCGGACGAGTCCGGAGCCTGGCCGCCAGCAGGGTCATGGCCGGGGATCGGGCCAACGGGGTTACATGTTTTCGCGCTTCTCCTCCACGAGCGTGCGGATGCGCTCGGCCAGCAGGGTCACGTCGAACGGCTTCTTGAACGCCTCGCTAAACCCCTTCTCGAGCAACTTCTCCGGCTCGGCCTCATCTTCGCTCGCCAGAGCAATGATCAGGGTCTGTTCGTACTCGGGTTTGCGACGCAGGTTGCCGGCGATCTGCAAGCCCTCGGTACGTCCCATGGCCAGGTCGATGATGATCGTGTCGGGGCGGAAGCTCTCGGCCTGAATGCCGGCCTCGAAACCGCTCGCCGCCAGTTCATATTTGAAATCGTCGTCCTCCGGGAGCAGCTCCCGCACGCGGTCAACGAAGAGTTTTTCGGCGCCCACGATGAGGATCTTGTGCAAACCCTCCTCTTCGAGTTCCCCCAGGGGCATGCCGTGCTCCTTGAGGAATTTGATGAGGTGCTCGCGGGGAATGCGCCGGTCCTGGCTGCCGGGAATGCGGTAGCCGCGGAGCCGGCCTGAATCGAACCATTTACTGACCGTGCGGGGCGCGACTTTACAAATCTTCGCGACCTGTCCGGTAGTAAAGACTTTTTTCATGGCAGGTACTCCAATTCCGTTAGTTTGCTACGTCCTCCCCGACCCACCACACGCTGCGCCGGGGAGTCACCCGCCCACCCTCGCGGTCGCCTCCTGCGGGCGGTTGTGGGGGACGACCGCCAGGGGCTTCCTGCCAGGAACACACGCCTCTTCGGGACCGGGGCGGGGACACGAACCGAACAAAGCAGGCTGGACACGGCGCAACCCCGAAGGGCAGCAACCGCTTGATCGTACACCTCAGTTACCATCTACATCGGCAGGGGGAGTCCCCAAGATGAGAGATAGCCCACACTTTGGGGATGTTCTGTGAATTCGCCCTCTTCCGTGCATCCTTCACCTTGCCGGGCTTGACCCCGACGCCGAGGCGCACCACGACCTCCGAAACAAACACTCCCAGGGATTTGTGCTCAGGGGTTGCGGTCGAACGTGAAGAAGGCTTCGGGCGGCAAGGTGTTGAGAAGATGAGTGCGTCGGTCGCCGCCCTTCCGATCCGGAAACATTATAACCGTGCAGGCAAGGGCAATCTTGCCGTTTGTACCAGAAGTAGTCCTTCGGGCATGCGGACAAAACCGCTGAGGGAGCGGCGAACGGCCGGCGTAAGCCGGCTGGTGTCAGCGACTTACCAGCCGGCTTACGCCGGCCGTTCGCCAGGGTTGTCCGCTCGCTCGAAGGACCAATGACTAAGAGCTACCGGACAAGACTCCCGTGCGACACTGAGATACCAACCCGAAGCGTAAGCGAGGGAAAGGGTTACCCTCGCTTACGCTTCGGGTTGGTAAGGGTTTTGTCCGGTAGCTTTAAGGACTTTGAAAGGATTGCTCTTGACCCATTTCGCGTCCAGGTTATAGTCCCTGCCCCGGCGGTCGGGGGACACAGCCGCTCGGGACGATTCCGCGGGGAGGGGAACCCATGCGTGACTTGTGGCGGTGGCTTGGTATGCTCTTGCTCGTCGTGGCCGGTTGCCGAACGACTCCACCGAACCTGAAACCGCCACCGCAGCCCGAGGAGTACAACAAGCCGCCGGAGAACGATGCACGGTACGATAAACCGTACCGCTATCCGACCAATGACGATCCCACAAATCCGCTGCGCAAGTCAACCGTTGGAAGTGGGGGCGTCATGCCCGCGCGGGGGCTGCGCAATCCTGGCATGATGCCGGGCGGCTTCTAAGCGTGATTTTCCGGCGAGCGGGGGGCGTATTGCCGTCGCGGTTGGCCGACCGCGACGGCGTCCTGGCTCCTCTATTCTACCGCCACGGCAACCGCCGCGCCAGCGTCTTCGGGCCTTGGCTCGTCCTTCTTCGGCTGCGGGAACAACCACGTCCGGACGTGCTCGGCCACGGCCTTGAGCCGCGCGTCGCTGATCGTCTCGCGGTAGTGGCTCGACATGTGGTCCACTTCGTGCCCCATGATAAAATCAGCCGCGGGTTGGTCCTTCGCCTCGTCGGCCACCGTGCGGAAGGTGTGGCGGAGGGTGTAGAACCCGAGCCGGGCGCGGCCGTTGATGCCGAGCCGCTTGAGCAGCTTGCGCGTTTCCAAGACGAGCGGACCGCACGAATCGGACTTCGCCCAACTCTGACCGTACTTCGTCACGAACACAAGGCCCGCATGTTCTTCCTGCTTCGCCTCGGGACGGCGGGCCAGTGCTTCCTTGACTGCGGCGATCGTCTCCGGCCAGAGCGGGCAGCGGCGGGGCAGTCCCGTCTTCGGCCGCGGGTAGTCCGCCATGCCGGCCTTCAGGTCGAGGGCGGCAAGGGGCAAGTTGCCCACGTCGGAGTTACCAAAGCCGCAGTTGATCCCCAGCAGCAACATGGCCTTCACCGGGATGCCGGCGGCGGCAATGAGCCTGCGAACTTCGTCAGCGGTGAACAGTTTCGCCCCTTGCTTGGCCCGATGGAGACGGAGGACTTTCTTGGCTGTGCGCTTGAACGCGGGGCCGAAGCGAACCGGACGGTCGATCAGGTCGCTTTCGTAGAGGTGCTTGAAGGCGCAGCGGATGACCTGCACGACGGTACTCATCCGGGCTGGGCCGTTGCGCTTCGACAGTTTGCTCTTGAGGGCGGCGAAGTCGTCGGGGGCTAGATCGGCCACAAGCCGACCCTTGCCCATGCCGGAAACCAGCACGTCCATGATGGACTTGTAGTCGGCCCATGTCCGGGGCGATAGTTTGCCCGCGGCCAGCGCTTGCTTCTTGGCGTTCAAGTAGGCGTTGGCTACATCCTTGACGGTGAGGGCTTCCGGGTCGGGCCGTGGCGTGCGGCCCGCGTGCAAGGCGTCCTTTTGCTCCAAGTACTTCGCGAGGGCGCCGTCAGGATCGTCCCACGGACCGAAGTAGTGCAGCTTACCCCGGATTTTCTTGCACCACACGCCAGCGGGATGCGCGGTCAGCGGGAAGTCGGGATACGGCTTGCTCGGCTTGACGGGCTTGCCGGAGGGAGCGGGCGTGGTAGAATTGTCTGCGGACATGGTGACTTCTCCTCGAAGTTGGAGTCACGGTGGCCACGGCCGGGACGGTGACGACGCCCCGGCCACTCTCTTGAGGGTAACGGTTGTAGGATCGGTTGTAAAGGTCAGCAGGAAGGGAGAAGAAAAACAGCCGTAAGTCGTTGACACCAAATCTTTGGTGGGTGTAGCTCAGCCGGTTAGAGCGCCAGACTGTGGATCTGGAAGTCGGGGGTTCGAGTCCCCTCACCCACCCATAAATCGAGAGCCGTAAGTCTTGAATACCAAGGACTTACGGCTCTTTCTATTTTCCCCTCTCTTTATCTCTTATGCAGGAGTTAGGCAGGAAAAGGCATGATTTAGCAGCCCGAATCACTGCCTCTTTCACTGCCAGTTTTCACGCAACCCGATCTGTTCATGGACGGTTTCCCCCGCGAGAAGTGCCTGCTGCCGGCGTACAACAACACCGCGATGCGCAAGAGGGACATCCAGGAGGAGCTGATCCCGAACGTCGGCCGCATCCAGGGCGACCTGCGGAGGCGGCTGTTGCGGCTCATCGAGGACGCGGAGGATCGGGAAGAATGATCGGCTTGTCCGAGAAAAGCCGGTGTAGGCGCTTCGCCCTTGCGGTCCTTATAATACAGGGTGGTTTTCAAACCCGGAGGAAGTGCAATGCCCTCGGAACTCCCGACGCCCTTTCTCCTTGAGAGGGAACGCGCCAACGGTTTCCGGCGCCACATGCAGATCCTGCACGACAGGTGTACGGACACCGTGCATTTCAGCGACCTGCGCATGTCGCAGGTCTGGATCGAAGAGCTCGCGTGGTACAAGGCCGGGCGGGTTCAGTACGACACGCCGCTGATTATGCTCGACTGGGCCTTGAGCTGGGCGAACAGCATCCCGCCCCCTCCGATCGACCTGCTTCGAGAGGGGCGGAAGATGCTCGTGGAAACGGCGGAGGACTGGGCGGTCTCCTTCGAGTTCTGCCGCGACATCACGTCGAAGTTTATGAAGTTGTACAAGTCAGAGCTGCCGGACTGGCTTGTCCAGGCAATCCGGATCGCCAGGTGCGAACAGATGCGCCTCGAATCCATCCTCCGCGAGAGCTGGCCGGGGGGAGACATGGAGGGCGAGCAGAAAGCGCTCGAGCAGATGCGCGCGGGACAGGCCATCGGCCTGGACGAAGCGTTCGCCCAGATCGCCGGTGTGTCTGGCGAAGAATGGCAGCAGCGTGTCCAGGCACACAAGAAGGCAAGGAGGCCATGAGGGAGCGATGGAATACGAGATCCAGTTCCATCGGCGAGCTGCCTGGCAAATCCCGAGATGGGGTCTCAGTGACTACCTTCTCGTGGAGCTGTATCTCACCTTGCGCGAGGTTCTCGCGGCGAACCCCGCGGAGCATCTCACCCACGATCCGGAGGGAGATGGAGCTTTTTTCTCGTTGATGAGGACCGATCCGGAGAGCCCATTCTTCCGGCATATCTTCCACTTCCGGGTCTATTTCACGCCGACCGACCCTCACATCAACATCGTCGAAGGGAGTTACTATCGAGTCTTCGTTCCCGGATCTTTTAACGACCGCTGAACAACACTGTGAGGGCTCGAAGGAGTCAGCCGGTACTTGTAATCCTCGCCGAAAGCTGGCGCTTCTCAAGGCTGCAAAGGGTGCAGGAATTCGTCGCTTCCAGTCGGGGAAGGCGACGCTTGAACGCGGTACATTGCCAGCAGTCCCCTGCGTTCGCCGGAATCGTCGCGTTACGCCTCGCTTTGGGCCGGGGGTGTACGAGTGTCACCCCGACTCGTGAACGGTTACGTTTTCACCTGTCCAGTCGCACGCCAACCGGGAATCGTGCTCCCCTTGCAGATAGAGTCCACCTCTGCCGTGCGGGCATGTTTTCGCGGGAGCACCGAGACATCTGCGACGGATCTTGGCTGCGCGTGGAGCTATGCCGTCGGCACTGTTTAGGAAAAGTGGGTAAAGTACCCAGTATGGGAAACCTACTCACACGCGCCACCTTTCAGCAATCAACCACCCGGCCAGCCGCGGCCTGCTCTGCCCTCCTTGCTGGAGTGCAACACCAGGACGACGGTCCCGATCTGTTGCCACCTGGCGATGAGCGCCTGTATGCCCTGCACTACTCCAGCGACGGCCCTCAAAATACCCCCAGTGGCACGCCGTCCATTCTCGCCATCGTCGTCCAGCACGTCGTGACCGGCCAGCAGGAGCCGTTCGCGGCGTTGCGGATCGCCGAGCGCTGGAGAATTCCGCCGACGGAGTTCGTCGCCCGGCAACCCGAGTTGGAGAGGCAGTTGCTCGCCGATTTCTTCGCGTTCGTCGCGGAGCACCCCAGCGCCGTCTGGCTGAACTGGTACATGCACGATTCTCGATTCGGTTTCTCTGTTATTGACCAGCGCGGCCGCGTGCATGGGCTGGATGTCCCGCTCATCCCCCTCGCCCAACGCTTTGACCTCGCGAACTACCTGAAGCGCCGCCACGGGCCGGAGTTTGTCCCTCACCCTCAACTGCTGGAGGCTCTGAAGCTCAACGGTTTGGACGGGCCGGGGCTACTCGATAGGCAGGGCGCTGGTGCCGCTTGGGGCCGAGGGGACCACGCCGCCCTGCTCACGAACTTAGCGGTGCGCGTGTCGGGGATCGTGGATCTGTTCGAGTGCGTGCGCAGGGAGACGTTCAGGTTCGGCCCGGGCGCGGTGAACCTCAAGTCCCATACGACCGAAGCGGGGACCGCTTCGGCGGCGGCCGCTGATGAGTTCCGGGTGTTAATGGAGTTCGCTGCGACCCGCCTGAAAGGCATTGAGCGGCGAGTCATCGAACTGGTCTGTGAACGGGGTGGCGTCTGTCCCATCGCCGATCTGGCGTGCGACCGTGCAATCGAGTGGGGCTCCCCGCATGACAACGCGTGGAAATCTACCCAGAAGCGCATCAACCTTAAACTGCGCAAGCAAGGTTGGAAATTGGCTCGCCACGGTAACGCCGCGATCTTCCAGCCAATAGGTCGAAAATAGGTCGAAACAGTCCCACTTCAGGCCGAGAACCGACCCATCCACTTCGGCGAGACTCCTCTGAGTGAACGAACTCGGAGGGGCCATGCGAAGCAAACCGTTCGACCCGCTCAGCTACATCCCGTCACCCCAGACCGTGCAGCGCCACCTCGATCAGACCGAAGCGCTGGCGCACCGCCTGCGCATCCTCTTGAAGGTCGCGCAAGAAGTCCATCAAGCGTCTCACGACGAAGATGCGTCCGCGGACAAGGAGGTTCCCCATGTCGTGTGAATCCGTTGTTCCTCCTGCCAGGACTGAGTCGCCTCCGGCTCTTGACGTTGATCGTCTGGTCGAGTTGCTGGTGAGCCGCCTGGCCGAACGTCTCGGCCCAGATCGTGACCGGCTCATCGACCGACCCGAACTGGCTCGCCGGGTCGGTGTATGCGAGCGATCGGTTTCGTTGATGGTGTCGCGCGGTGAGCTGCCTGAGCCGCTCTTGCACACCGCCGGCGTCGCTCGCTGGGATTGGGGCGAGGTGAAAAAATTCCTCGCTAGCCGCGCCGGCCGGAAGATTCGGCGCGGCCGCGGGCGACGGAAGAAGCCTCCTGAGAACGAGACAAAGGGTGAGGGTTGAGGCCCGGCTGCAACCGGGCGCTCGACATGATCGTAGGACCAACCAGCAAACCGGATAGTGGAGATGCTTAATTATGACGACTACCGTACCACCTGTCAACGGCGCAGCTGCCGCATGCAGTCCACACCCCAAGCCCGGAGCCCGCAAAGGCGGACCAGCAGAGACGGCCAGTGCGGGGGGCAAGCCGAAGGCCGCGACCTACGACTACACCGATGAAGCCGGGAAGTTGCTGTTCCAGGTCGTGCGCCACTACCAAGGGAAGGATTTCGATCAGCGCCGCCCCGATGGTAGCGGAGGCTGGATCTGGAATCTGGATGGGGTGCGGAGCGTGCTTTACCGCCTCCCCGACATTCGACAGGATGACTTTCAACCCGTCTTTATCGCTGAGCGGGAACAGGATGCGGACGCATTGCACAAAAAAATGGATCTGCTGGCCACCACGAACCCGGGCGGCGCCACTCACGGCAAATGGCTCCCCGAGTACAGCAAGATGCTCGCTGGCCGGGATGTTATGATCCTTCCCAACAACCATGAGGCGGGTCGGAAGTGGGCGCAGTCCGTCGCCGCATCGCTTGAACCCAAGGCCCCCATGCTCAAGGTCGTGCAGCTGCCGGGCTTACCGGAAGGTGGCACCGTCAGCGACTGGTTGGCGGTGCGAGGCAACGGCATGAACTCTTTGAGCGAATTAGTCGGCGAAGCGTCAGAGTGGCGCCCGTCACCAGCGCCAACTACTAGAAAGACACAGACCAAGTCACCTCCGCCTCCAGCTCACCAGGTCGAGGCGTACAAGCCCTTTCCCATCGAAACGTTGCCTGCGGTAATTCAGGACTACGTCTCCCAGGTGGCGAAGGCTCTGGGTTGTGACCCAGCCTATGTAGCCCTCCCGACACTGGCCGTCGTCGCCTCGGCGA